>Ga0255770_10000089_pt1 | contig 78700 bp, 54 predicted proteins | sample 071ome_22_FD_179968 | JGI IMG/M metagenome (GOLD analysis project Ga0255770, IMG submission 179968) | Coastal salt marsh microbial communities from the Groves Creek Marsh, Skidaway Island, Georgia - 071404AT metaG (version 2) | ecosystem: Environmental > Aquatic > Marine > Intertidal zone >...
TTGTTCTTCTACTTTTTCGATTCGCGCTCTCGCTGATGATAGTAGCGCTTCAAGACCTCCTTTGCCGAACACATCGGGAAATTGGAGAGGTCGTAATAATGCGGTGCGAGATCAATCAGCCACTCGCCGCGAACGTCGGTGACGGTGCGAATGTAATTCTTTGACGTCAACACAAATTCGTTGTACACCACCCACTCGGGCTTGCGATCCAAGCAGGTGGAAGGGTGGAGCATGACCTCTTGGTTGTCTTTGACGGTGAGGTAGCGTCCACCGCGCTCGAGGTGCGCGACTTGCATAAAATACCCGCTCAAGATTGCCTTACGAATGTTTGGGTAGTAATCTCTCGATGTAAAGTCAGTGCTGACGAGCGGCAAGTTGAAGCGTTGGCAAATGCGCACGAGCTGCGTGCGAACATTGTCGGCGCTCTTCATTGCTCGGTGGCTGACGTAGTTGTTCCAACACCAGTCGGGATCTTCTTTCGCTTGCTTGTACGCGTGATAGACGTTGAGCAAGGTGAGGTGATCGCCATCGACGTGCGCAAACTGAGCCTTGGCGGCGTCGGCTTGTTCGGCTTGATCTCTCGGACGAATAAAGCACATGGGCACAGAGAGCATCGCCACGATGGATAAAACTTCGTTGGAGCACTTGAACTCGCACGAGGTGACGAGCATCTTGGCGAGCTGCGGATCGAGTGGGTACTCAGCCATCACTTGACCCACTGTGGTCAAGTTACCTTCGTCATCGAGCGCGCCCAAATAGTTGAGCAACTCGAGCGCTCGCATGAGCGTCTCTGGCGCCGGCGGATCCATAAAGTCAAAGTGTACTAAATCGTCGATGCCGAGCTTCTTAAGCTGCAACACGACGCTCCCTAGGTTTGATCGGAGAATTTCTGGGTAGGTTTGCTCTTGCAAATCCTTCTTGAAAGATTGCTCCGTGTATAATCGGAAGCACTTACCCGGTTGAGTACGACCGGCACGACCAGCGCGCTGTTGAGAAGATGCTCTCGAAATGGGCGACACTAACAGCGACTCGACCCGAATGCGAGGGTTGAACACCTTTTGCTTGGAAAAACCCGGATCGATGACGTACACGATCCCATCAATCGTCAAAGACGTCTCAGCTATGTTGGTGGATACTACGATTTTCCGTCCCGGAGGCTTGCCCGGTTTACCCTCTGGCGCCTTGTCAAAAATCCTCTGTTGCATCGCTGGAGGAAGCGTCGCGTAGAGCGGCACCACGTTTGCCTCACCCACAGAATCACCTAAGTTTTGAATCTCTCGTCTAATCTTGGAGCACGCGTCTTCGATTTCTTCTTCACCAGTCAAGAAGAGCAGAATATCGCCCGGCGGCTCGCACTGATGAATTTGCGTCACCGTCCGAATTGAAGCTTCGAGGTAATCTCGCTCTGGTTGCTGCGTGTAGAAGATCTCCACCGGGTGCATTCTACCTGGAACCTTCATCAATGGTGCGTCCAAAAAGTAGCCTTGAAACTTTTCCGCCTCGAGCGTCGCAGACATCACCACGCACTTGAGGTCACGGCGCTTGACTAAAATTTCCTTCAACAAACCAAACAAAATATCCGTCGCCAAAGTCCGTTCGTGCGCCTCATCGATCACCACCACCGAGTATCTCGACAACAGCGGATCCGTCATTGCTTCTCTCAGCAGCATACCGTCCGTCGCGTACTTTAAAATAGTCTTTGGACCCGTCGTTTCCTCAAAACGAATAGAGTAACCCACCTCTTCGCCAATGTTCACGTCCATCTCGTCCGCCACACGTTTCGCCACGCTCATCGCCGCCACTCGTCTCGGCTGCGTACACACGCACATCTTTCCATCCGCAGTGTACCCAGCATCGACAACAAACTGCGGAACCTGCGTCGTCTTACCGCTACCCGTCTCACCGACGAGAATCATCGTCTGGTTCGCTTTCAACTTTTCGATAAACTCTCGCTTTTGCAACCACACCGGAAGCGTCTTTCTCTTGGCGAGAATGTCGTAGTACCGCTGCGAGAGCGCTTCACCGGTGTGCGGGTTCATTCCATCGTCTTCGGTTTCGTTCGTCTTGGCCCGTTTCGCCGCTGTTTTTCCTTCCTCGTCGTCGTTCGGCGGCATCGTTGAAATTTCTTTCGTGTGCAGGCGGGCGGCGGCGGCGCTCTTTCTCTCTCTCTCTATGAGAATCCGCACGTTCCTTTCCGGTCTCCTCGCGCGTGGATGAACCGCGTTTAAATCGGTGCGAGGCAAGCGCGTTTAAGTTTTAACGCGGTTTTCGAAACCCACTCGGCGCGCGCGCGCGCGTGTGTGTGTGTGTGTCGTCGTCGTCGCGTTCGTCTTTTGTGTGTGAAAGTACCCTCCCGTTGAGGAAGGTCGGAAAAGTTTGTTTTTTCTCGCAAATTACTACAAATCCAAAGCCTCTCACGTAATTTAACTAGAGCATCATGCCCCCGGATGCGCCCTGATGACCGTGAAGAGCTAAAACGGGACGCCCGCGAGTTTGCTCGAGCTCACCCATGATGGGAGGGATGTCGTAACCCTGGATAAAACGTCGATGAATGCCTTCGGAATCCACGGCGTTGAGCCGAATGCAACCGCCCGATGAACCGTCCACAGACATGGCGAGCGCGATCGCCCGAGCGACGAACGCCTCGCACTCCTCCCGTGTCATACCTTCGCGCCATCCGTCGTCTAAAAATCCCCAAATGTACGTCGATCCGCTTCCATCCGTCGTCCATCTTTCCTTGACCATGTTTCCGCCCGCCGTGCACGCATACACCTGCGCTCCGCGTCTCGCATCCCATCCTCCGACAATCGTGTACGCGCTCATCCCTCGTCCGTTATTCATCCCTTTATTCTGATACCCAATCTGGTTCGTGATTGTCGCCACCGTCTTGACGTCCGCGGGGGCGTCTAATTCCATCTCGTGTTCCGAAACCAGTTTGCGCACGTACCCCGCCAACGCCTCGGTGTCCGCGGCTGAGCCAGATCGACACATGATCGTCCAGTCGTTCAACGCCACCATCTTATCCGACGCCCGGTTCGACACGAACACGCCTGCGCGATATCGATTTACGTGGTCAATGGTCGTCAGTCGGTCGATCGATCGTCGTCGTTTGCGCATTTCCAGCAAGTCGAGTCAAAGTTCGTTCAGTTTTGTTTCACTGCGTGAAACGAATCGATCAAACAATCGTTCGAGTGGCGCGTCGCTTAAAGGGACGCACCCGTGCTCACGCGCGTATCCGCGCCTAAAACTACCCCTCCATCGTATTCACACGCGACGATGGTCGTGCCCGTGTGCGGTGCCTGAGAGACGGCGGACATCGTCTTCGTAAATCTCGAGTTGCGAGCGTCGCGCACTGACGTCAAAACCAGGTGGACGGACGAGTCGAGTCGCGCGACGACGTCGATCGGGAGAAACGACGCGCGACGAATAAATAGGCGGTGACGACGACGACGACGACGACAAAAGTTCAATCGTCTGAGATGGAGGGACGACGCGACGACGGGGCGACTCGAAGGCTCGGACGCCCGCACAACGCGCTCGTGACGAGCCTGCTCACCGATACTTACCAACTCACCATGGCGTACGCGTACTGGCGTAACGGCACCCACGCGCGACAGTCTGTGTTTGAACTCTTCTTCCGCGCCAATCCGTTTAACGGTGAGTTTACCGTGTTCGCTGGTCTCGAGGAGGCGCTGCGATACGTTAGTAACTTTGGGTTTGACGACGCCGACGTGGCGTACCTGCGGTCGACGCCGGTGGGCGCGAATATGGAGGATGGTTTTTTTGAGTTTCTTCTCGGGTTGGATGCGAGTGAGGTGAGGGTGTACGCGCAGAGTGAAGGGTCAGTGGTGTTCCCGCGGGTTCCGTTGTTGCGGTTGGAGGGACCGTTGGCGGTGGTGCAGTTGATGGAGACGACGCTGTTGTGTTTGGTGAATTACGCCAGTTTAGTGGCGACCAACGCGGCGAGACATCGATTAGTGGCGGGATCGGACGCGATGTTGCTCGAGTTTGGGCTGAGACGCGCGCAAGGAGTAGACGGGGGCGTGAGCGCGAGTAGGTACGCGTATCTCGGTGGGTTCGACGCGACGAGCAACGTGGAAGCGGGGAGACAGTTTGGGATTCCAATCAAGGGTACGCACGCGCACTCGTACGTGCAGTCGCACGCGGGTTGGGATTGCGTGAAAAACCCCGCGCTCGAGGCGAAAGACGGTGAAAATTTGACGAAGACGTCGAAAAAGACGTGTTGTGAAGACTTTCCAGCGCTCGTTCGCGAAAAGATGAAGATGCTAGAGGCGGTTCGAGAGGATATGGATGCGGATTTGAGATGGGGTGAGACGAATACGAGCGAATTAGCCGCCTTTACATCGTACGCGCTGGCGTTCCCATCTTCGTTTCTGGCGCTCGTTGATACGTACAACGTCTTGCAGAGCGGGTTGCCCAACTTCTGCGCCGTCGCCTTGGCGCTTCGAGAGCTCGGATACGACGCCGTGGGTATTCGATTAGATAGTGGAGATTTGTCCTACCTGAGTAAACGCGCGCGCGCTTTTCTGCGAAACGTCGAGCAACTCTTGGGGACGAAGATGGCGGACAGACTGAGCAAGGTGACCATCACGGCGTCGAACGACATCCACGAGGAAGTTTTGTACTCTCTTCGTCAGCATGGTCACGAGATTGACGCTTTCGGTATCGGTACGCACCTTGTCACTTGTCTCAAGCAACCGGCGCTCGGGTGCGTGTACAAACTCGTCGAGGTGGACGGGACGCCGCGCATCAAATTGAGCGAAGACGTGGCTAAAATGACCATTCCTGGGAACAAGAATGGATACAGGCTCTTCTCCCAAACCGGTGAGGCGATTGTCGACGTCATGACGGGCGTGAACGAGCCGCCGCCCAAGGTGGGCGAGCGCATACTCTGTCGTCATCCGTTTGTGGAGAGCAAGCGAGCGTACGTAGTGCCTTCCAAGGTGGAACCTTTGTTCCATCTCGTATGGGACGGCGCGAACGGCGGCGTCACGGTTGATTTAGACGTCTCTCTCGAAACGTCTCGGGCGCGGTGCGAAGAGTCAATACGTTTACTTCGCGCGGATCATTTGCGATACACCAATCCGACGCCGTACAAGGTGAGCGTCTCGGCGGCGCTGTACGATTTCATTCACCATCTCTGGCTCGCTGAGGCTCCTGTCGGTGAGTTGAGATGAGTAGGATCATTGTCAATCATCATCATCATCATCATCATCTACCTACTAGGTGGTTTCTTTTACACTACTCTACTAAAGTACCGTTAGTACACGTCTACTCGTCGTCGCTAGAGGGCACGTATCTCGGCGCCGCTTGGCTCAGCGGAAGCACCTCTTCGTCGCACCAATCGTCGTCGTCGTCGACGTCGTCGTCTTCATCGGAGGGTGGTGCTTGTGGTTTTACCGCCGCCAGTGGCATCCTCATCTTCCCTTGTCTGTTTCGCACCTCTTCGATGAGACGCGCAAACGTGGCGTCGCTATTTGTCGTCGTCGTCGTCGTCGACGTATTTGTCGTCGTGCCGGTGGACGCGATGTTGAATATCCTCGCCTTGGCCCCGGCGCCTACTTTCCTCGCCTCTTCTCTGTTAACCTCTCGCGCGATGGCGGCTCGATCGGGAATGCGTCCGTAATCCACGACGCCGTTGACTCGAGCCGTAAACTCTCTGTGCCGCGTTTCGAGCTGTTTTTTATCCCCCGTCGCGTTCAATCCAGCGCTCTTACACATCTCTCGAAGCTTTGTGAGCGTGAAGACGTGATATGCGAGCTTGGGAAGTCTTGACGACGAAGACACCGACGTTGAGGGAGCCGATCGCGGTTTCTTCTTCGTCGGCGACGACAACTGTTCGCTCTTCACCAAGCACGTGTTCAGATGCGCGTTCATGAGCTTGACCGAGACGGACACGTTACACACCGGACACGGCGCCGACAAAGACCTACTATACGCCGATAACGAGGATCCCCCGCGAGCAACTTCCTCTTGTTCTTCTTGTTCCTCTTCTTCTTGTTCTTCCTCTTCTTCTTCCTCTTCTTCTTCCAACAGCGTCACGACGTCCACGTCTACAACGTCTGACGCCGCTCTCTTCATCATCATGTTGTTGTTCTTCTTCTTCTTCGTCGTCTCTACCGTCGTCGTCGTCGTCGTTCCCTTCGCAACGATCGCATCTAAAAGCTCCGCACGCACCGCCTTGAAACACTGCACCGCCAACTCCAACGCCTTGTTCGGCACTAAATCGCTCTCCCGCCCCGGTTCTCGGCACTGCGGACACTTTTCCATGACTGGCAGCGCCCGGCGCGCGCAATCGCTACAAAACGCGTGCGAACACGCGCGAAAGCTCACCGGCATGACGTAAAAATCCCCGCATATCCCGCACCGCAGCGACGTTTCAAAGTCTCGCAGCGGTCTCGTCGGCCACGCCAGTTCGTACGTGAAATCGTCGTCATCCGATTTCGACGACACGTTCGACTTCATCATCGTCCCCGATTTGGATGGCGGCAGGCAACGAGTCCTTCTCTTCGGTCCCCTCGTCTGTCGCGAAAACTCGTCGCGTCGCGTCGGGTCGCGTCGCGTCGGGTCGGGTCGGGTCGCGCGTTTCAAAAATGACGACGACGACGACGACGACGACGACGACGACGACGCAACGAGAAAAAATCATCCAAAAAACTCAACGACGGTCTTTTCATTTAACCCGAAACTTTTGGGAGAGGACTCGATTGATACGGGGGAGAATGGTTTTCTCGCTCATGCAGCTAACACGTGGTCGACGATCTACTACTGTAGACCGCACAGCCCAAAGGAAGACAGACATTCCCCGAAATACAAAACGGGGTTGTAGCTCAAATGGTAGAGCGCGCGCTTAGCATGCGCGAGGTACCGGGATCGATACCTGGCAACTCCACGAATTTTTATAGTCTTATTTCCCGTTAACTATGTATCACATGTCCTACTTTTTCTACAAATATTTAGTTCAGGCAACTCCACGAATTTAGGGCGGAATAATTTATACTATGGTTCAACTGTCCTATCCTTACTGAAAACGTTTTTACCAAGCAGAAATACGGATTTATATATGGTTCAAATGTCCGAAGTTTACATGATAAACCGCGTCGTCGTCGTCGTCGTCGTTAGCTGTCGTTGTTGGCTGTCGTCGTCGTCGTTGTTGTTACAAATCATCGCATCAATGGTGGTGCCCACCGCCCGGAACACGCTTGTGCACGAACCACTCCCCACCGATTTTCATCGGAGGCGCGCCTTCTTCGAGTCGCCCCCAGTGGATGATGGAATCGTCGTCCGGATCGGGAGACCCGACGACGCGGTACTCCATCGTGGACTCGACGACGCACGGCGATTCTTGCGTACCCGTGGGCGCGCGCAAAAACGCGTGATGGTCGAAAATATCCTCACCCTTCAACTTGCCCTCGAGCTCTGCCTTGTACAGACCCGTCGCGTTTTCGAGGTTGGTCACCACCCCGCCGCTCGACGCTCTGGACGCGTTGAACGCGTGTGCCTGTTTGTTGCGAAGGACGCGTTTAGGTGGCATCGTCAGTCAATCGGAATCTAAAAATATCGAGAGGGAGTGTGTATGCTCATCCTCCATCCTCGAGACCAACCGCCGATCGGCGGCGCTTACCAGCCAGCCGACTGGGACGCTCCGCTCGCGGACGACCCCTTCTTCTCTCTCTCTCTTTCTTCTCTCTTGAGAGAGAGAAGAAGAGAACGAAACCCGCCGCGAAAACGAAACGCCGCAAACCGCAAACGTTCGTTCGTTCGACAACTACGCGTCGGGCGGCGACCCTTTTCAACCGCGTCCGAAGAACGTCCGACAACAAAGTCCAAACCCGACGTTCAACGTTCGATCGATCGAGTCGCATCGAAACGAATCGATCCCCTCGCGTCGCTCGCGCTCCGTTCCATTCAGTTCAGTTCCGTTCCGTTGTTCGTCGCGCGTACCTTGACCGCCCGTCTCACCGTTTCAGTCGCGCATCTTCGAAGCATCTCGCGCGTCTCGTCCGTCCGCGGCGCACTGACGACGAGAGGCGTCGCGTCCTCCAGCCCCCGGCCCAGCCCTCGCAGCTTTTTTTTGGGCGGATTTTTGTTCGCGGCGTCGCTTTCATTCGGACATTCGGACATTTGTCACGTCGATGGATTGGAAAACCCTAAAAAAACTTCATGATTGACGAGTCGTGAACGGTGAAATGACCCCCTTCTGCGATGTTTGGAGGCACGCGAAAGAGGGTGGGCGCGGCGCCGCGATGCTTGGCCCGACGACCGAAGGATCCGCCTTTACACGACGCGCGCGACGTGAGACGGCGGAAGGTAGCCCCCGCGGTCGACGTACGAAGACTCGCTTCAGAGCAAAACAGCGTTTAAACAAACAGTCCCGCAGTCATGGGTCGCATGCACACCCCGGGTAAGGGGATGTCCGGGTCCGCCTTGCCCTACAAGCGCTCTGCCCCGAGCTGGTTGAAGATCACGCCGACGGAAGTCACGGAGATGATTGTCAAGATGGCGAAGAAGGGTATGACGCCGAGCCAGATTGGCGTCGCGCTGCGTGACAGCCACGGCATCGCGCAGGTGAGCTCGGTGACGAACTCGAAGGTTTTGAGAATCTTGCGCGGGCAAGGTCTCGCGCCGTCTCTCCCGGAGGATTTGTACTGCTTGATCAAGAAGGCTGTGAGCGTCCGCAAGCACTTGGAGCGCAACCGCAAGGATATGGATTCCAAGTTCCGTCTCATTCTTATCGAGTCCCGCATCCACCGCTTGGCGCGTTACTACAAGCTCGCCAAGAAGCTCGAGCCTAGCTTCAAGTACGACAGCGCCACGGCGTCGACGCTGCTCTCCGGAAACTAAGTTTGTTTCTTCGGTGGGTTTTGGTGGTTTACTAGGTATAACAGAACACAACAGACGATCGCTCGCTTTAAGTATCAGAGGTTGGGTTTCACAAACAACTACTCGTAGCGTTCTTTGTAATTCCGACGACTTTAGAGAGCCTTAGGTCACAAACAATCTCGCGCACTCTTTCTAGGTCTTTCCATCCTTCCCATCCTTGAATCCCGTGCGCGTCCGTCGGTCGACGACCCGAAAGGCCCGGTTTTGAAAAATCAATACTATACCACGCGACATTCGAAAACTCGATTCAAGTCACATCCATCGCGCGTTCGGTGGAGTCGGTCCACCAAACGCGGGCGCGCCTGGAGGAAAGAAGGCACGGCGCGGCGCGCGATGTCGACGCGCGACGACGAACGCGACGTCGACGCGACGGCGACGGAACCCCGACGAAGCTCGCGACGCGCAACGCGCTCGGCGGCGGTGGAACCGACGACGAGCGGTGAGGCGACCGCACCGCTTGAAGATGCAGCCGCTGCGGGCGCGACGACGACGACGACGACGCGTGGACGAAGGAGATCGACGGTATCGACGGGACGAACGACGACGGGGAATAAACGGGCGAGGACTACCGCTACGATGACGCCGGGGGTGGGGAGCGCGAGAAGGGGGTCGATGACGACGACGTCCCGTCCGAGACGTTCGAGTCGTCGCGGAGCGGATGACGCTGCCGACGTTGTTGGCGAAGACGACGCCGACGACCAAACGACCGCTTCCGCGCTCGAAACGGTGGACGAGATGAACGATGATGATTTAGAGAGCCTGCGACTTCTCGCCGGAGATGACTTTGTCGACGGCAATGATCCGATGGAGGTTGTGAGAGGCGGGGGCGGAGGCGACGGGCTCGTCAACGCGTACGAGGCGGCAAACATGGTCAAATCCAAACTCGTGGCGGAATTTGAGCGAAGAGGGGAGAAGATTGTCGAGCTCGAACGAGAGGCGCACGCTTTGAGAGTGAAGTCGAAGAATGCCGAGTCGCTCTTGGCGGCGACGACGGCAGAGGTGGAGTGTTTGCGAGAGGCAAAGGAGGCGAGCGAGAAGAGCAAATCTGCCAGGCGCGACGAATTGGCAAAGGAGCGACAGGCAAACATGCTCGCGCTCGAGCGAGAGGTTGAACGCGCGTGTGAGGCAGAGTCGAGAGCAAAATCTCTCGCGCTCGCGCTTGCCGAGCTCAAGGGACAGTACAAGACGTTGGAGGCGAGCGTTGAGAGAGAACGTGCGGAGGATTCCGCCGAGGAAGCGTCAGAGCGTTTAGATTTGTCAGAGCGCGCGGCGGAGCTGGAAAGCTCTCTGGCGGAATGCAAGGAGGAATTGACCTCTCTCAAGGTGGAAAACATGGAAATGTCCACGGCGCTGAAGCGCGCGCAGGCTGAAAGAGACGCGGCGACGACGCGTGCGGACGAGGCTGAGGAGGCGCTCAAGGAATGCGAAGTCTTGGTTTCTCACGCCGAGCGAGCCGTTGAGGAGAGCAGAAGAGAGGCTGAAGAGGCTCGAAGAGGTGAAACTGCTGCCAACGACGCCGATGGTGAACTCGCTGAACTTCGCGCGACGAACAGGACTTTGGTGGAGGAGCTCAAGGTGGCGACGCAAGAAGCGGCGGAGGCCAAGACGCTTCGACGCAAAGCTGAATTTGCGGCGACGGCGGAAGAGCGGGCGATGGCTGCCGAAGCGCGAGCTCTTCGTGCCGAGGCGAGCATCATCGACACCACTTCCATGCAATCGCGACTCTCTCATCTCGAATACCTCGAGACTGACTGGGCGTCGGTCGTCTCTCGCGTGTCCAACGTCAAGCTTCCGTCTGATCTCGTGCAGCGTCTCGTCACTTTGGAAAAGCGTCTCACCGCGCAGGCTGGAGATCAGGGTAAAATGATGTCCGATCTCGCGCACGCTCAGGCGAACGAGTCCACCGCATTGCGTCGTGCCTCGGAAGCCGAAGAGAAGTGCAAAAAGGCGCAGAGTTCTGCTTCTGAAGCCATCGACGCTTTGGCGCGCGCCGAAAGGCAAGTCGTCGCGCTCAGAAGCGAGACAGAGGGATTGAACAGAATGCTCAAATCTTATGAGGACGAAAACAACGCGGCGGCGGCGGCGGCGGCGGCAAACAAATCTTCCTCCAAGATTGACGTCGCCAACAAGAAGCTCGAAAAAGCGCTCACGCGAACAAAGACGCGCGTTTCGGAACTCGAAGCTGAAATTGCCAAACTCAAGGAGGTGGCAAGCAAAGAAGCCGAGACGCCGACGCCGATGGATGCGGACAACGACGGCGCCGCCGCCGACGCTGAGAAGGATTTGGCCATCTCCACGCTGCAGCGCGAACGGGACGAATTGCAAGAGCGTCTCACTCGCGGTGAGTTTGATCCAAAGACGACCAAGGTGTTGCACTTTAAAGTCAATCCTGTCTCGATGGCGTGCGCGAGTGCGCTGGAGAAGGAGGTTGAATCACTACGAAGCGAGGCGTCTGGACTCCGGGAAGCGGTGGAAAAGCTCAAAGAAGGTAAATCATCATCTGCGAGCGACGCAGACATGGCTGTGCTCAAGCGGAAGGTGGAAGATTTACAAAAGAAGGAGCAGCGTTTGCTCACAATGTTCAAGCGTAAAATTTCCGTCTTTCGCAGCGCCTGCCATAAAATCTTTGGCTACAAGATTGATTTCACCGAAGGTAACGACGGTCAGGCAATCTTCACCATCACCTCTGACTACGCCGCGAAACCGACGGATTCCTTTGCCTTCCAGTACGACGAAAAGGCTGAAGCTGTCACCATGAAATCGACTCCCTTCGTCGAGACGCCAGAGCAGAAACGCTCCGTCGAAACCTTTGTCTCCCGGCTCGGTTCCATCCCAGCCTTTGTCGCCAACCACACCATCGAAGCTTTCAACCAAAGCGACGATTAATACCTATAGCCTTTGCGACGCGGTTCCACGACGCCGTTATTTGTAACACACAAACGCAAACAGACTCGTAGCAAAATTCTAATGATACTCATAGAGTGAAGCTGCTGAGTCATCAAGAGATGACCCACACTTCTTCACGGCTGATTTGATGTCCTTTGTCCTCGCGTCCACGACGATCAACGCGTCCACGGTGACACCGCCGACGCCGCGGGGTGATTCCCGACGTCGCGTTCGCGAAACCCGCCTTCTCGGAACTCGCGTTCGTTGCGAGCGAGAGAATTCTTGTGCGATGACCACCGTGGTCGCGTCCGCGTCCGAGACGCCGCCGCCGCCGACGGTATCCTTATCTCGTCGTGCCTTTGCGTCCGCGGCGGTATTGGTGTCGTCATTCGTTCGACCGATGGAGAGTAGAGCGGCTTACGGCGCGGCGGCGGGTTCGGGCGGTGGCGAGGAGGACGCACCGGTTACGTGGGACGTCTTCTACGGCGCCGCGAACCCGCCGGCAACGTACGGCACGATTGGTGGCACGACCAAGGCATTAGCCAAGTACTCTTACGATGTCGCGAGCACGTGGGTCGAGGAGGCGACTTCTAAAGTCGAAAAGGGCTCTGGTGGTCAGGATTCTCGTTGGGTGAAGCGCGGCTCAAAGGGTGAAGAGAAGGCGTATTGCTTGACGCTCAACAGAGCCGGGCAAGACGGTGCGGCGTTCGAGCTCACGGATGCGTCTCTCCAGGCTGTCGCCGGAGCGTTGAGTGACATGCAAGACTCCATCGCGTCTGGGAGAACGTCAAGCAAGAGAGTCTCCGAGGATGGAAGAGAATACATTCGATTCGACGTGGATAGCGACAGAAAGTATACGGTTAAAATCAGCATTGATAACACGGGTCGACTCTTCGCTTTCGTCGTCACGGCGCCGGCGGCGATGTTTAACAGAGATAAGGCGACGCTCGAACGAATGGTTACTTCGTTCCGCGTGTACACGAGCGCCTCGCAATTTGTGTGATTTCTACAAGTACAGTGTAATGGTTCATGCGATTTAGCTGCGTCTAAATTCTATTCGCGCAGCGCGCCTAAAAATGAAACCGCGCGGTGGCTCGTCTCTACTTGCGTGTCAATTCTAGCGGCGCGTATTCAACTTTTGAATCATCTCTCCTGAGTGGTATCGCGTGTACATCGTACTTGTCGCAGAGTTTTTCAGTGAGAAACGCGCCGGCGACGACGTGCGTCGTCGCCATGCGCTTCATACGCTCGTGCCGCTCGCCGAGGTTTGGATCGTCAAACGTCGCGCAGCATCGCTTGGGCGCGGTGAGCGAAATCATCAGGTTTGGCATAAAGACTCGGTCGTCGTCAACGGCGACGGCGCCGTCGACGTTCCATCCCGAAGGAATGTCCAAGCTTACCGTGAAGAGCTCGGTTTCGTCGCGTGTAGCGCACACGTCGTTCGTCAGCGCGGTGAGACTCTTCATCACATCGATGAACGGCTCGCGAACGGCGCCTTTGAACGAAAAACCAAACAACGCATCGACGAAACACATCGCAGCCCTCGATTCGCCTTCGATCCGCTCTCTCATCGCTCGCAACACAAAAGCCTCGTCGACGAATTCGACGTTCGGCGTCGCCTCGCACTCCGCCACGAGCTTCGCGTACAACTCGCTCGATCCCGGACCTTTCGGATACCAAACCTTCACTTCCGCCCCTAGACGTCTCATCGCCACCTCTCTCGCGAGAACCAACCCATCGCCACCGTTATTCCCCGGTCCGCAGAGCACGACGAATGCCTGATGAGTCGGCGTCCGATCCAACGTTGCCGACGCCGCGCTTCTCCCCGCCGTTCGCATCAGCGCCTCCAACGGCTGCGCGTTTTCACCAGACATCAAGTCTCGGTCCAGTTCCAACGCCTCGGCGGCGGTTAAAAAGTTCCCGTCGTACCGGCACCACGATCGTCGTCCTTCGTTCGATGTCGATGTAGTCATCGTAACCACCACCCTTCCGCGTCGGCTCTCACCGATCGCCGTCGTCGACGACGGCGATCGGAACCGTCTCGCGTTCGGCGCGTTCGGCGTTCGCGACGCAGGCGTCCCCGAAACCGAGATCGAAATCGTCGTCGTCGTCGTCGTTCGTCGCCCGTCGCGGACTGGCGCCGTCGCGACTCGCGAGTCGTCTTGCGGAGAACGCGGCAACAACACAAAACTTGACGATTCACGACTGAAAAAACGACCACGCATGTGCCCTTCACCATTCACGACTCGTCAAAATGGGTACCCACGCGCGGCACGGCGCGAACGTGGACGACTCGAAGCGAGTTTAGTCTCTGCCGCCCGCGCCACTTTGAACCTCGACACACTCACCATGTCTGACGAAGAGCACGACGTTGAAACCTTCGAAAGCGCCGATGCCGGCGCGTCCCACACCGTCCCGATGCAAGCGGGCTCCGTGCGCAAGAATGGCTTCATGGTGCGTTCGCGACGACGACCCGACGACGACGACGACGACCGCGAACCGAACCTCACTTCGTTCGGGGGACGATGCGGCGGATCGCGCGACGCGCGTTCGCGCGCGCCGCCGCCGCCGCCGCGTGGACGATCGGAAACGGTGACGATGCGAATGGATGGAGATTATTTTAGTTTTTAATCCGCCGTCGTCATCGCGATGGCGTCGACGTCGCCGCGTCTCCGCGGTTCGTCGGAACCGGCGGCTGAGGATCGCGCGGGGTTTCCCGTCGGCGACGACGCGCGCGCGCGCATCGGTCGTTTCCGGTGTTTGAACCGCATCCGTCGACGCGAAAAACGCAACCATCGTTAATGATTATCGTCCAAGCGCGCGCCTCGAACCGAACCGAACCGAACCGAACCGAAAGACTGACCCGCGCGCGCATCGCACACCACCCCAGGTCATCAAGGGTCGCCCGACCAAGGTGATCGAGGTGACGACGTCCAAGACTGGTAAGCACGGCCACGCCAAGTGCCACTTTACCGCCGTGGACATTTTCACCAACAAGAAGATGGAAGAACTCGTGCCGTCTTCCCACAACCTCGAAGTCCCACTCGTGAACCGCGTTGAATACACCCTCTTGGACATCGACGAAGACGAACACATGTCTCTCATGACGGAGGGCGGCGACACGCGCGAAGATCTCAAGCTTCCGGGCGGTCACGACGAAGCCGACAAGTTGGCGGATCAAATCCGCGAAGGGTTCGAAGCCGGTAAGGAGCTCGTGGTGACCATCTTGCAATCGATGGGTATCGAGCAAGCGAGCGCCGTCAAGGAGATCAACTCTTAAATTTGTTTGTTTTTAATAGAGACACAAGCCTCACTCCGTTGTCCATCCATCCGTCTGGCGCATCGCATCGCACCGAGCTGTGAGGCGATGAATTTAAAAGTCACTCGCGCAGTCTTCACTCGACCTCGCGCGACGATGACGTCCCGAAGACTCTTCTCGTTCGAGAGATACTGAAACGTATAAATCACGCGCGATGCGCCGCCGCACGGCGTAGCGAGACGTGTTCAAGAGAAACGACGAGGTTGTTGGTCACCAGCGCGCGCTCCGCGATGGCGCGGCCATTTCACCTTCGACGACGGAAGATTTCGTTAGTGAGCGCGCTCGCGATCGTCGTCGCGAGTGTTCTTCTGGTGGTGACTGGAGCGCACGGGACGTTTGATGTCGTGGATTGTCACGCGAACGGTGTCGTCGGCGCCGTCGCCGGGGCTGGGGTGGCGGGATTCCGAGACGGGCGGTTGACGAGGAGCTTGTTGAATGCGCCGGCGAGCGCGGCGTGTAACTCGACGCGGTGTTACGTGTCGGATAGCGGGAATAACGCGATTAGAGAGGTTGATGTGGAGAAGAACGATGTGAGGTTGTATGCGGGATCTTCTGCGGGTGTCGCCGGGTGGGTGGATGGGGAACGGTTGGCGTGCGAGGAGAGAGGAGAGACGTCGGCGCTCTTTGATTCGCCGGGCGGCGTGGCGCTCGTGTCGCAGACAAGTGCGTATTACCGCGGGGATTTGTTGGTGGCGGATACGGGGAATAATGCGATTAGAAGGATATCTGGAGACGTCGTGAGCACGGTGATGTCGTCTTTGTCCGGGTACAAGCCCGTGGAATTGGCGTTCGACGAGTCCGACGGTTCGTTGTACTTTACCGATTACGGAAAGCACAACGTGTTGAAACTCGCGTACGGCGCTTCTGCGCCAACTTCGTTAGCCGGTCATGCGTCGACTCCAGGCTTTACAGACTCAGCCACCGCATCGAGCGTCCGTTTCAACGTTCCGATCGGGTTGGCGATGGATAGCGCGAATGGAAAGGTGTACATTGCGGATAGTTCCAATCACGCCGTGCGAGAAATCTCTCTCTCGACGGGCGCGGTCAGTACCGTGTTGGGGGACGGCACAGCCTCAGCGAGCGGCAGCGTGTTGGAATCTGATGGCATTTTGTCGACGCCTGCGCGGTTTAGTTATCCATCCGGCATCGCGTACGTGAATGACGCATCCATTAGCAGCGGCGTTCTCCTCGTCGCGGATACCGGGCGGCATCGCATTAGGAAAATAGTTCTATCAGATTCATCAGCCTCCAACACAGCGACGGTCGTCACCGTGGCTGGTAGCTACACGGGAACGGCGGGTTATCGAGATAGCGCAGTGGGAAGTGATGCGCTCTTCTACTCACCGCTCGCCATCTCTCACGTGGATGGCGACACGTACGTTGTCGCGGACACGCTCAATCATGCGCTCCGCAAAGTGCAGCTAGAAGATCCCGTTGACGTGACTTTTACGATTCAATCAGTGGCGCACGCGGATAAAAATGCGGAGAGTCACGACTTAGTCATAGAAGAATACGGCTCGTATTCGATAAACGGTCCTCCGTACAACGAGACGACGCATTTTTCAGGAATTCTCACGTACGTGGAAGAGATGCACGAATTGACAATGTGCGCGTATCCTTCGGTTGATTACTTCGTCAAGTTTCAAGGTGCCATGCAAGCCATGGTGAAAGATTCGGACAACTACTTGTACATCGGATACACTGGCTCCAGCGCAGAGGATGGCTTGTCCCAAACGTTCCGGTTGAGAGGTCCGGGATGTACCGACGCCGCTGCACCGAATTACAACCCGTTTGCGACAGGCGACGATGGATCGTGCGTGGAAGGTATCACGTTGACCATGCTTGTGGGTGCTTTCGGGTCGATCGAGCACGCAGTTTACGAATTCGAAGGACCGGGAGTGTATGTGACTCATACCTTTGAAGTGGGCAGTGGAGAGGATGGTTACGAGCAAACGGATGAGTTTGAATTCGTGGCGTATCCCGGCGCGGTCTACGTGGCGACCTTTTATGGAGCCATGAACGCATCGTTAACGACAAATTTCGGTCAATCTGGCTTGGGATCTACAGTGGTTACTTACTGGACGTATAATGCCACGCTTGCAAGCGATCAAGGAGTGAAGCGCGCTCGCATCAAAGGTCCGGGATGTACAGATTCCTCTTACTTATCTTACGATCAGTACGCCACTGCTTCTGATGAATTGAACGCTTGCACCGTGAATGAAATCATGCGAGTCAGCATCAATGCGAGCGCATCGAGTGCGGGCTGGTACAATTACGGTTCGATCGTCGGATCGTCAGATGTAACTGCTGTTCTCGACGGTATTTCGCTCGATAATTCGTCGGATCAAGTCGTGGCGACAATTAATGCTCCTCCTGGTGTATATGAGTTCGAGTCTTTTGGCGATGTATCAGTTTCGGTAGAAAAACAGACGGATGCGGCAGTGGATGACTTTGATGCCGTCGTCGCGTGGCTTGGATCGACTGCGCTAACAAAGGTGGATGCGCACGGATTCGCCACCACTCTCGGCTCTTCACGAGTCGTGGCGAAACTCAGCCCACGAGGTACGCAACTCATACCATCTGATGGATCAGTTGGATTTGCCGGAGGTATAATCAACGGTGATGATGATGCATCATCTATTACGTACGTTGAAGGCTCTGTTCCTCGTTTGACAACGATCACTTCGACGTTTTTGAAGACGGCGTTGACTCTGACGCTGCAAAACTCTCTGTGGTACAACTGGAATCTGAACGTCCTCGATGTGACGCCGAACGTCATGACGGCGACCCCGACAACGTTCCAGTTGGACAAAGCGGCGACATTATCATTGAAGTACGACAAGACGTCAGTTCCATCGCAAGAAGGGAATGACGACGTTATACTTTTCCGCTCTTCAGGCGCCGCGCTTAGCGACGCCTTTGCACTCAACGGGGCATCTTTCGACACTCAATCGGGCACCGTCACAGCCGATATCGATACTCTTGGAACGTACGGAGTCGCATTTAGAGCTGCCATCAGAAGCGTTTACCCTCCTCGAGGTTGGATCGACGGTGGACAACTCGTCACTCTCGACGGCGTGGACTTTTCGTCATTATCTACCTTGAACACTGAGACCACGTACCAAAAGTGTCAGTTCGGAACACTGTGGACGAATGCAACGACAGTGGCGTCGTTGGACTCTCGGTCAACGCTCTCGGGATCGGATAGCACAGTGATCGGTGCCAAGTTAAACGCTGTGAGATGTAAAACGCCACAACGAACCACCGCAGCGTACACGGCGATGGAATTTTATGATTCAAAGAATGGGATGACGAGTGACCAAACGTACGAGTACGTGAATGCTTCTGGAACTGGCTCGATTGCGACACACAGCTTCGCCTTCTTGCAAACCGCAGCGCCACAGATCTCGTCAGTGTATCCTCGTGAAGGTGTGGTGTCGGGAGGCTCAGTTGTAAATGTCGTCGGGAATTTCCTGCGCGCCGGCGCGTTATCTTCAAACTGGGAGAAATACGATGCTGACTCGACGTTCTTTGCGAATGCTGGTCCAACGAGATTGTCTTGCGTCTTTGGATCGTCCACTACGCAAGGGGTCGCTGTATCATCCGTTGTCGCGCGCTGTGAAAGTCCCATCTCCATCTCTACAGGCGATTCGACTGTGCGCGTTGGTGATGCGGCGTACAACGTGGCGGGGTACGCTACGTACACTTACGTCAGCGACTTTAATTCAAGCATATCTGCAGCTTCTTGGACTGACAATGGAGGCGATAATAAATTCGTGACGGATGGTGGCGTGGCCCTTTCGTTGGATGATGCGATTGGCGACTCCAGCAAGCCTCGGGATGTTTTCGAGGACTGGCGTTGTTTGATTGGTACAGTTAGTGTAGCCGCAAGGAGTGACATCTATGGTGCACTCAGTTGCATATCTGTATCCATATCGCGCGGATTGACATCGTCAGTTCATCTCGCAGGTCCACTCGGTGAGGGATCTTTGAGCGTAGGAAGCATCACGAGCGCCGCGTATGATTCAACTTACGTTGACTCTCAAGTTGTCTTGCCGGGTGATGCAAAACGCATCGAGTCTATTAGAGTGATCGAGCGAGCAGCTACCGCACAGTTCTGGGAGCCATTAAAGTGGATAAGCGCTTCACACGCTCTTATATCTTCCTCAGGCGCAGCTTGGGCGGGCACTGGACAAGGCTTTGGACACGCCTCGTACGGAATGCCAAACTGCACGTTCACAACTGACTCGGGAAATATCACGACGAGTGTTGCCACCATAGTCTCCTCAGCACTCGTGGTGTGCGAAACACCCCCCGTCGAATTACAGGACTGGTCGACAGTGGAAATCCGCAACGAATACGGAAGCTCTGGATCACCAAAGACCAGTCTTCTTCCGTGGTTCGATCGTGTCACTCGGATGCATACTCATTACGTCGGAGATGTGATTACTTCTTGGTCACCGCCGGCTTCTGTGGGAGGAGTAATGACTCATCCAATCGGCCACGTTTCTACCACGGTAGTATCGGACGAGTGCTTCTTCGGGACATTGATTGAGTCAGAATCTTTCACTTCCAACTCTGGTTGCGTCATTCCGCGAGCGTTGACTCCCGGATTTGTCCCGGTCGCCCTCGGCGTCTCTTCGACATTCGCGCCAAAGTTTGAGCACCAGATACAAATTCTTACGCCGTTGCGATCAAGAAGAGCATTCCCACACTTTATCGACATGTACGGTGGTACCATCGTAGAATTTGAAGGCGAGAATCTGTACTCAGACGTCGGCGAAGCGCCAGTCTACTGTGGATTGGATGAAACCTCCAAACTCTTTCAAACCGTTTACGTCTCATCGGCCCTTATCAAGTGCGAAGTGCTCGCGTCAGACGGCGAGTCGTCGAGCACCAGAATCCTACGCATTGGTCGTGCTGATGATTTCGACGGTTCCGAACCAAACGAACTTTCAAGTTCGCCTCAAAATCAGACGCTCGCCTCGCTCGCCAATGGATTCGGCGTGCACGCTCTTCCTGCTCCCACGGTCACACGGGTATCTCCTTTGGCTTCGACGGCGCGCGGAGGCGCCGTATTCGGTATCAATGGTACCCATTTTGCACAGAATACGGCGGAGGTTCGTTGCGTATTCGGCAACGTCTTCGTCACGGCGTTCGTGTACAACTCGACGTACGCCGACTGCGTCGTACCATCACTATACCCGACTCGGGCGTACGACGTCTCCGTATCTATGACAGGATCAGCGGGACAACGGATGTTGGACGCCGCCTTTACGTACGCCAACGGCACGTCTCTTGAGTTTACTCCGTATTAAATCGAGCGCACTGTCGCCGAATAGAAATCGCGTCGAATAGATGACCGGCGCATCATAGCACTCATAATAGACACATTAGCGTAGAACTATTAAAACCAAACCGAGTTTATTCGTAGGCGCTCATTGCACTCGCGCGAAACCACCAATCTCTCGAGTGATTATTTCTGGTGAAGCGCTCCGTGGCGCGATGGAGACTCTTCGAACAGTCGAAGAAGGACCGAAACCGAAACCAGCGTGTTCCTCAGTTTTACGCCCGCGCGAACCCGCGGCGTCGCAAACATGACCAATCCGATGCAAAACATATGCGCCAACTTTGAACAAGTGGGACAGGTACGCGCGTCGTCGCCAACCGCGTCTTCCGTCGTTGGTATACGCTCGTGCGATTATGAACCAATCCGTGACCGATCGAACCCACGCGTCGCGACTTTTCACGTCGACTATACTGACGATCCAGCGCTCACCTGCGAATCATCCCACGCCTAGGCTTTCGCGCAACACTACTATCAAACCTTTGACGCCGACCGCGGTCAACTCGGTCCGCTGTACAACGACAATTACTCGATGCTCAACTTTGAGCACAGCGCCAGTCGCCCAGCGCAATACAAGGGAAGCGCCGCCATTGTCGACAAGCTTCGTTCTTTACCGTTTTCTCGCGTGAGACACGACGTGAAGACGTGCGATTGCCAACCATCGCCCAATGGTGGGGTTGTCGTCGTCATCTGTGGAGATTTGTACGTCGATGAGGAGCAAATGCCACAAAAGTTTTCGCAAACGTTTCAACTCATGCCCACCGAAGCCGCCGGTTTGGCTCCAGGAAGTTACTTCATCTTTAACGATATTTTCCGATTGAACGTGGGTTAGAGGAGAGACGAAAAGGGAACAATGTCTCGATAGCATTCTAATAATTAGCCCAAAAGAATCAAAAACACTACGACTACACTACGTTTGTTCTATGCTAGCGCCTGGCGGCGCGCTTTTTCCATCTAAATCGCCGTCTTCCCATTGAGACACAAATCCACCTTTTCCAACAACCCTGGATTTTCCAACGCCGCGGCGACGCGTTCCTTATCATTCAGCTGTTTATTCACAGCCTTTTCGCTCGCGTGCGTTCCAGGCGCAATCAAAACATCCACTTTAAACCTCCTCGGAAGCGTTCTCAAGAGTTTGACGCGAATGCTCAAACCAATGAGCGTCGCCATCGAACAGTGCGGTACCGTCGGGGTAAACTCTACCCGAATCCGACATCCAGCGTCATCCACCACGATGGCGTCTTCGCTCACGACGTTCAACCTCTCGAGGCTGTACGGATGCTCTGGGTCGTTGATATCGCGCACGTGTTCAAAGACTTCAGCCGCGTCGATGTCATCTCGAGCGCTTTCATCGCGTTCCGTCGCGTCTCGCGCGCGTCTCGCGAGGTCGAGCCTCGGTGCCGACGGGGCGTAAACCACGGGTTCGGGGTTGATGAATTCATGCGTCATCTCCGCGTCTTCACCCATCGCGTGCGGACCGCGTGCGCGAAATGTGACGTCGGTCCTGCGCGGGTCGGCGTCTCCCGCTTCACTGTCTCGCGCGAATCCCACAAGGTCCGACCGCGCCCCGCGCGACAACGACGAGAAGGACGACGACGGTAGATGCGCGCGACGGTTGCTGCGCGATGCGACGGGCGCTCGCCGACGAGCGCAGCGCGGGTGACGAGGGTTGTTTCAACGCGGGTGCGTTTGGGTGGATGTGTGTCGAGGAAGACGTTGCCGACGACGACGACGGCAGCGACTACGGCGGTTCGCGCGACGTCGGGGAACGATGAGAAGAAGAATGATATCGTCGAGCTCGGTCGAGCGTCGAGGCGAGACGCGCTCGTCGGTGTTGCGCTCGCAAGCGTCGTCGTCGGCAACAGGTCGAGAGCGCGCGCCGAGGAGGGAGAAGAGGCACACGTCAGCGACCCGGCGTCTAAGGATTTGTCCGTCGCCGTCAGGCTCACCAAGTACGTGGATAAGAGTAAATACTTTGAGTTGGGGTACCCGTCGTCGTGGAACGTCGCGTCCAAGCCCGGAGCGGAGGTGTTGTTTAAGAACCCGGAGTCCAAGTACAGCAATATAGGTGTCACGGTGTCGCCGGTGACGATAAACTCTTTAACGGCGTTCGGTAGTCTTAGCGAAATAGGAGAAAAGCTCGCTCTCGCTGAAAGTAAAAAGGAGAGTACGGTTCCGGGAGGCGTGAGCGTTCAGAGCCAGATGGAGCGCGTTGGGGCAAAGTCTGGGGCGACGTTTTACGATTACGAGTACAGACTCATCACGACGTACGGGAATAAGCGCATATATACGTCCGTTTCGATCACAGATAGCACACTGTATATTTTGAATGCGCAAGTGTACGAAACGGCGGATCCGGAAAACCCCACAGAGGCTCAAAAGTCTACGGATGAGGCAAACATGGAGCTTTATCGACAAATCGGGGCTACTTTCGACGTATCCAAACGCATATTCGACTAAACGTGGCACTTAGCTAGAAATTCTGAATGATTATTTGAACATTTGCACGCATCGCATGCAAACTATCCGTTCCACTCGACGAATCCACCCCGGGCTTGATCGTAGTACCAGTACTGCGTGCCGTCGGTGAACAGGTTGGTTGTCGAATCAAAGTACAAATCTGCTGCGGCTGAGTAATACATACCTTTCTCAACGCTCCATTCTTCGTAACCGGCAGGAACTACAGCCGGATTACACTGCTTCGCAAGCGCGAGAAGCTCGCTCTTCTCAGTGATCGTACCTCGAATAGTGCCTCCATGGGTTGTGATGTACGTTTTCAATTGCTTGACGCTAAATCCAGAAAAGTCGACTTTACAAGTGGAACCTTCATCTGTCTTTGCTTTTTTCGCAGGTGGCTCGGAGGCTTTTGTATCTTCTTCATCGTCGCTATCGGCAAACATATCCTTCGCTCCCGCATCATCGACGAGAGCTGTCAGCGGCGCAAACATTTTCGCAGCTCTCTCAAATGCCTCCTTCTGAAACGTATACACCTCGTACTCTCCATTCCCCATCAGAGCACTCGAAAGCTCGGTCAGCCGATCAAACGCTTTTTTATCTACCGCACTCATGGGGTTTTCCGGCTTTGACGATGTCGATTTACTGAGAGGACCACCCTTCTTCCCGCTCGTCTTGCCGCCAAGTCGTTTCAATGCGCCAAGCACTGTTTCTCCCGGTTTCAAATACCCCGCGATTTCTTGCTGCATTTCCGCAATATCGCGCTCAGTCATAACCTGCGCATCCTCTTCTTGTTCCAGCGCGGCAGTGCTTCGCTTGATGGCTCCAGAAGCCAAACGGTCATCCACTTTTGCGTCCTTGTCCAACCAGAGGTCCGTTTCGTCCTTCTCCTCTGCATACTCGACGTAGTTACCGTCGTCATCGAAATATCCCTCCTGACGTTCCTTGTTCAGATTAAACGCCATCAAATATTCGTCATCTTTACCCTCAATCTCGGCGTCTTCCACCCTCTCCCGCGCGTCCACATCCCCCGCTTCTCGCATGTTTGCCGCCAACTCTGACCTCAAAAGCGCTCGTCGTTTAGCAGCTCCTTCCGACTTGCGCGCCAGGTCATCGAAGTCATCCTCGCCCTCTGCGAAAGAAACAGACTTTGGATTTGCCGTCTCACCCTTGACATCCTCGTCCGAGTCGTTTCCAGAGGGCAGAATGGTCGCTCGCGCGGCACCTACTTTTGGTTTTTTCGTCTTCGAATCATCCTCGAGAACTTTAGCAACGAGCTCGGCGGTCGAACCCGGGGCGTGCACCGTGGCCTCTTCGTCGGCGTCATCGTCGTCGACACCGTGGAGCGCGTCGCGGCGTCGCATGGTTTCGCACGAGGGTTCAATTGTGACGGCAGCTGCACATAAAAGTAACAAACACGAAGCAACTAGTAACTAGTCTATTTCCACGTGATGAGAGCGTTGAAGAACTCTTCGTAAGATAAACTATCGTCGCCATCGACATCGAAGACGTGGAAGATGATGTCAATGACTTCTCTACTCAACTTCACCCCCATGGTCTTCTTGGCCAATTTGGCGAAGCGCTTTCTCGATATGGGGGCACCCGAGTCTGAAATTTCCTGCATCTTTGTTTGGAACGTACCGTCGCCGTGCTTGGCCAATTGGCAGAACGCGATGAAATCGGCGCGTGAAACGCGGTTGCGCGCTTCTCGTCCGGGAAGCGTCTTCACTTTGGATAAAAATAAGGGTAGGTCGTGTACTTTCGATCCAGCGACGAGCGCGTAGCCAAAGTCCCGAGCGGTGATTTTTCCTTCGCACTCCACGTCGTAATGTGAAAACTCCAACCCATCCATCTCGCTACGAAGATCATGGAGGAACTTGAGAAACGCGCTCTCCTTCAGCTTTTTGTTTCTCTTCGGGCCAAACAAATAATTCAAAAGCCCATCACCGATTTCATTCACGTCTTCGACACCCGTTTTCAAGCCGGTGCGCAAGCCGGTCGCGCGCTTATTTCCATGCGCGCGCATATCCTTCATCAAGTGGACAAATTCTTGCGCATCCAGCGACAAGCTGCCGTCTTTATCATACTTGTGGAATAGAGCCGTCGCCGTCGCACAATCGACACTGATCATCGTGTGGAAGAAGAGATATTCTGCGAAATCAAACAAGCCATTGCCATCCGTGTCAAATAACTCAAAAAGCTTGCTTCGCATCACCTCCTTGCTCAATTTTTCACCTTTATCCAAATGTACACCGATTTCTTTGCCATCTGTCTCACCCTGAAGCTTTCCCGCTCTCGTCTCTCCGCTTCCGACGGCTGGATGCAGCGGTAAAAGCGCTCGCACGAGGTCGCTGAGTGTCATGTACGTGCTCCCATCCTTGGACACGCTCGCAAAATACTCAAAAACCTTCTCCGGCGGAGAAAAGCTCCTCAAACGCCGCTCGTAGGCGAAGAAAATATCTTGTTTGTACTCTTTTGAAATACCCTGAGAATACGACTCGCCCAGTTTACCGATTTCTCTCGTGTAGTACTGCCTGCGGACGTCGAACCACTCAGACCAATCAGCATCTGGTTTCGTGATTGGACCAAACTTGTTATCGAACACGAGCGCGCCGCCACCGAGGGCAGCTAAAACGGCGAAGTACTTAAAGCTCGATCCACCCGAGGACTGTGGCGCCTGAGGTTTGTACGGATCTCGCGCGAATCTAGTCGTCGAGATTCCCCTGGTCGATCTAACGGTATAAATTTCGATCGGTCGCGTGGACGCGCTCGTTGCGGCGCGTTTCAGCGCGGACGCCGCTCGGCCGCGCAAACGAATCATTCTACGCGCAAGTTCGCCCGTCGCTTGCGGGCGCGGGCGTTCGTCGTCTGCGGTCGACGCGTGCCCAACTCTGTGGAGTCTTGAAAGAATGTAAAAGTGAGTTACAAGAGTTGCTACAACAGTTGTAGCCTACAAGTGCCTGACTCGGTGTGGTTCGGGAATCAGAACCTTGGTGCGGCCAAGTCGAGCGATTGTGACGAGCTTGTGTTCTATTGGTAAGCTAGGATCGGCGAGTTCGAGAACGTCGGCGCGGACAGAACGCCATTCAGCCTTGGAAAACAAGTCTTGATGGCGTTGTAATGTCAAGTAGAGGGCGTTCAAGGCGTAAATCAACATGCCTTGTTGAACGGATCTTCTTTCCGCAATTCGTAGGTTGGAGAGCGCACGCTCGGCCTCGGATAGAAGGAGACGCATCTCCTCTCGCTTTTTCGCCCTCTGGCGGTAAAAGGACATTGAAACATACGCCTTGAAGGTGAGCACTGAACCGTACATGCCGAGCGCCGCCGGAAAGCACGCCATGAGAGAAAAATTCAACCTATTGGCGCGCATGAGTTGATCCATCTGCAAGAGCGCACTTTCCATCTCAACCTTCATGACTTGGGTTTGCAACAAAAGCAGTTGCATCAAATCACCCGCTAGCATGTTTGTCAAGGGTGATTTTAATTCTTCCTCCACTCTCGCAGTCACCAGTCGCGTGGGATCCGGTTGCTGCACAACTTCTTTTCCTTCAATCTCTTCGGTACTACCACCGCCGACAGACTTGTACGCACGGTATAGAGACTCAGAATAACCCGGACGAGAAGCTTGCTTCGTGTATTCACCCAACATTCTGTCCAGAGAAGCCTTGCTCTCCTCGAGCTGTTCGACAGCGTCGTCTGGTCGATCAGAGACAAACGCCGCCTTGAGTTCGTCGCGCAACTCTTTCACTGGATCCAGCAGACGAGTCTTCATGAACGTGATGATTGCTGATTTTCCGGCGCTTATCATGTTATCGAGATTATGACTTCCACATAGTCGACTATGGCGCACCGTCATCGCAGCACCCACGAGTAAGGTGGCGGCGCCAAACGTGTACGCAATCCATCGGCGAACATGTTTTGGTGGTTTCTGATGAACCGATAGAGCTTCATGCGAAGCGTCTCTCACGTACATCCACTCTGCCTCTACTCTTTTCAACGCTTGCCACAACGTGTCATTGACTTTGGGCAAAGGTAACGGTTTGCCGTCGACTATAAGCGGCTGACGGAAGCGATGCTGGACGCTTTCGTCTTCAGCTTGATTTGAGAGGTCCATCGACGCCATCCGGTGAAGTCTACTAAGAGGTCGAACAGGAGAATCCTCAATCGTCGTGTCTCGATTACCTCCATCCTCACTTGCGCGCGGTGATCTAGGCGTGGGTTCCGGCAAGTCTGGCATCAAATCTTTGGCACGGCTCACGCCTGTCGACAACCGACTGAGCGATTTTAGCAGCTTGGGAGAATCTCTCCGCTTGAGCAAAGACGAACTCGAGACTCGGACGAGATCGCCAACAACCTTGCGAGAACGCGTCGAATACTTTTTTGCTTGCTCCAAACACTCCAACAATCCCTCTGTCGCCTCCATCAACGTACGACGAGTCTCCTCGCGTGAGTGAAGCCCCGAACCGGAAGAGTTCGCGATTGCATCGGCGTGATGGTGTACTTGTCCCACGACGCTCGCCAGGCTCACCTGCAATTCTGACAGCGCATTCACCCTCCCATCGATTATAACTCTCGCCGAGGCGCTTGGTAGCGCGAATTTAGCCTCCTTACCCGTCATGATCGCTCTCGCGTGACACCAGAACCGAAACAATCCCTCTCGCGAGAGCGCCACAAAGTTGCGCGGTCCCGTGCTCAGCAACAAAAACCGCGCCTGCCCGTTGGGTCTATCCCTGATCATCTCCCAAAAGCTCAGCGATCTCGTGGCTACATGCATATCATAAAGCAATTCTCTTGACATATCCTGCGCGAAGAACAACGTCGCCCTCGTCGCATGCGCCAAATCGCTATCCTCAGCCGCGCTTGCCGCATCAGAGTCACCGTCCAACGCCGCCGTCACTGCTCTCGCATCTCTCCACCACACCGCCGACGCCCCCGTTCGCCCATCTTTATCGAAGAAAACCGGTAACGGTTTCGCCCCAAACTTCTCGTACCGGTTGGCGGAAGACCGCTGTCGCGTTTTCGCCGCGCGACGCTGCATTTCTTTGGCCACTTGCCAAAAACTCGAAAACGAACTCGACGAGGCTTCCTCGCCGTCTATCGCTCTCCCCTTGGTCCCCTCTGACGCGTTGGCATCAATGACACGAGACACGGCGTCTTTGAATAAAATTCTGGACGTCCGCTTCGGCAGATCGTCGCCGTCGCCGTCTGGCATGGTGATGTGCGTCTGTGCGCGTCGCAGTTTGAGGGCTGTGTGTGTGTGCTGACTGTGTAGACGCCAGGCGGCATTTGCCGCCGCCGCGCAATGCTCGATCGCGCCGACGACGGAGAAGGCCGACGCCGACGCGAGTGTTCTGTATGATGTCTTCGGTACGCGCGCCGGCGGCGACGAGAGGACTCGCGGTGGACGCTCGGGACGCGTTGGAGGGTGGGAAAGTGCGCTTGAGGTTGGCTCTGGGCGTCAAGCTGAGACCGAGCCGCCGCGTCGTTTCGCTCGTTCCGCCGCGCGTGGACGACCGCGTTCGCATCGCCGGATCCGTGGTAGAGATTGATTACCTCGAGGACATCGTCGGTCGGGGATGGAGCCCGAGGGAGGTTGCGTTGGCGCTCAGGACGCTGTCCGAGCCAGTGGTGTTTCGAGGTGGAGCCGCCGGTTGGCGCGCGAATGAGACTTGGACGTCTCTGGAGGATATGATTCGGTGCTTTGGGGAGGATTGGGAGTGTGATGTGAGGCTGATTAATGATTTAGGGGCGTTGAGCGATGGGGAGAGTACGTTCGTGTATTGCGAGGAGTCGCACGCGGCGGTTAGAGACGGAACGTTTACGCCGCCGAGCGTGACGAGAAGGATGAAGTTTGCCGCGGCGGTGGCACGCGTTTTGAGAATACACGGCGACGGAGCGTATATTCAGAGCGCCATTAGCGAAGAAAGGTCCAGAGACTGCGTCGGTGGCGTGCACGTCGCGTTTAATCTATCGGAAAGTGGATGGAGGGAATCACAAGAGCGACGCCTGTGGCTTGCGCTGGCTTCTTCTGTCACGCCCCTGCATTTCGACGCGTCGTGGTCCACGCTGACACAAGTCGGCGTTGGCTCCAAGCGGATGTTACTCTTTGAACCGTTCGCACTCAAGTCGATCGGGTTGTATCCAAACTGGCATCCGTTGCGTCGCAGAGGGCGTGAATTTCCGGACGTCGCCGCGCTCGAAGTGACCATCCACCCGGGCGACGTCCTCGTCTTTCCACCACGCTGGAGTCACTACACTGAGAGTCTCGGTGATTGCGTGTCGGCTTCGATAACTCAGCGATTTATGTCGCAGCGCGATGAGATTGTGGTGCCAGAGATGCAGCGCGCCGTCGAGCGTTGGGCGCGTAATCGCGACAGACCGAAGGCGCTGGAGCGGCTCGTGTCGATGAATATCATTTCGGACGACTTTGGTTGTGTCTCTCGACGGTGTGCAAGTACTGGAGAAGTTGCGCCTCTCGATGATTCCATGTGGCTTCTCGAGGTGAATGATGAGTGGAGACGGGCCGCGCATTCTTGTGCTCAAACGGTTGAAGAATGTTTGGGCGCGAACAACATTCATGGCGTCTATCTTAGAGGATCTGTCGCGCAAGGCAGAGCTCGCGCAGGCGTGTCCGATGTCGATCTGATTGTTTTGACGAAAAAAGTTTTCAGAGACGAAGAGAAAGACGCAGCACGAGCGACGCTCGATCGACATTGGCTACCACGATTTGAGCACCTGGTGACAAAGGCGGATGTGCGCTTTCATGCGTTTGAGAGCGAGAAAATTGACGTCAATGAACTATCGAATAGCGACTCTGTGGTCACTTTTGTGCTCGCGACGCAAAGTTTGACTCTCTCCGGACTCGATTTACCGACTTTGCTGCCTACAACCGCGAGAATACCGAAAATGCAGGTACTCGACAATATACATTCGGATGTTGCGAGGGCGTTGGATCACGGATCTGAAAAAGCGTTGCGCTGGGCGTTGAAGAGACTGGTGAGAGCTACTTATGAAAAGTTTGCATTGCCAAATAGAGCAGTGCCGTACACGCGTGACCTTTACCAATGCGTGAAATTAGTTTTAGAATACACAGATATAGACGGGAGCGATTTGATGAGCGCTGTCATCGCCGCCATTCACGGCTCGACTGCCTGGAGTGATGTTTTCTTCACTGCTCGTGCAAAGGCGCTCGCTATTAGACTCGATAGGTTTTTGATGAATTGATTTGAATGTTGTTTTAAAAGCGTAATCGATTTGTCCATAAATGGTCCGGCGTTAATCTACATCACAGTGCGGATTTGATCGCAGCAAGCGACTCAGCATCCATGCCCTTCAAGGCAGCCACGTATGCGTTTACCTTGGCCGCGCGACCCTTGGCTAAGACCGCAGACGTGACCTTGTCGGCATCGGATTCAAGCATGGCGACAACCGCGCGGTCGTCATTCGCGTCAACTATAGAAGCGGCAATAGCATCCTCAATAGTGGCGACAAGAGACTTCTCGAGCTCTACTTCACCAAGCTGCTCCTTGATTCTACTAGCTAACGCATCCACAGCGAGGCGGCGTTGCAGCCTGGCGTGGAAGTAGCGACGCGCGTTCTTCCAGTCAACGACGTCACGGATAACACCCTTGGCCTTCATACGACCACTGCGATCGTGAAGATCAGCGAACTCGTGGGCAACTTGGGTGTACATCGGAAGAAGCGCGTTTTCACGCTTCTTGATCTCGTCCTTGTTTGCCTCCGGATCTTCATCCAACGTCGCAAGGATCGGATCGAGTCGGTGCATCGCAGTGAGTTGGTCCTTGGAACGGAACTTAACCTCGCAAATCCCTGGCGGTTCGAGAATACCACCACGAGAGTCCACATCGGCATACATTTCCATGCGGGCTTCGTTGATAGTCGGGTCGACAACAACCCAGGCACCACCACGGAGTTCACCGTTCGGCGGAATGTAAATGAACACCGGGTGACGGTACACACGAAGTTCATCGACAATCATAGCGCCGAACTTGAGGATTTCACCGTACATATCGCGGGTACCACCGCTGAAACCACGCCAGTTGGCAAAAATGAACAACGGAAGGTTTTCAGCGTTGTTGAAATCTCTGATGGCGGTGGCAGTCTTGTGAGCGCTGTCCGGGAACCAAACTTGGCCGGCTTGAGCCAAGACGGCTTCGCGAGATTCCGGGTTGGCCGGATCCGCAGGAATACGCTGCTCCATCAAGCGCGTCTCAACCGCGATGACACCACACGGGATGCCACCAAGGCGAGCGCGGCCGGTGACGACAGACTTACCCCATTCCGGAAGAGTTTCAGTCCAAGAGTCAACATCAAAGAAACCCTTGCTGAATCCTTCAGGGGCCGCGACACCGGCAAGCATGTGTCGAGGATCGTACGGAGTCTTTGTCGGCATGAACTCAATGTCACGATCCACCGGATCAGACGACTTGAGAGCCCGAGCTTGGGACTTGGAGGTAGCCGGAACATAGGAGAGCCAGTTGAGAATCGCCTTGACACCATCTTGGTCGTCAGAGACTTGCAAGTGAGAAACACCGTTCGGCATCATCACTTGAGGACCACCAAGTTGGTCTTGGCTCGTATACACTTCACGGCCGAGAAGCTTGTTCAAGGCTAAGTAGCCCGTGAGGATGAGAGGACCGTTCGTCATCTGGATGTTGCGTTGACCCAAGCGGCACAAATAGGCGCCGATACCGACAGAGCGACCAGAGACGTACGAGAGAGTAAACGCATCAGCGTAGGCCGCAGACTGCTCACCAGCAATCATACCAGAACCACGCAAGTTCTCAACACCGATACCGTGAATTTGGCCGATGATGTCGGTCAGCTTCATGCGCGTCTCGTTGCCGTCGATAATTTCTTCTGCCTTGACAGTGCCCTCAGGGAACGCCTTGTAATCCTCCGGAGTGAGGTACAAGTATCTGAAACCCATGCCCGGGTTCGTGTCATCAATCCAGGCAACCTTGAAGTACGGCTTGAGTTCTTCAACGAGACCAATGCGAGCACCAGAGTTGGATGCGATGTAAATGCGCGGCAAACCAAGGTTGCGGGCATACTTGGAAATGGCATCGTACACGTCGTCTTCCTTGACGCCAAAAGAACCAGACATGTAAGTGCAGTCGTTACCGACAATGACGATTTCCCGACCCTCGGGGTACTCCGGAGTCTTCATAAAGCAGTGCCAGCCGACCATACCGACATTGTTCGAGCCCGCAGGGCGTTGCTCCTTCGTGAGCTTGCCATCCTCCCCGAGGACGAGTTCAGAGGCACTGAAAAAGTCAGTAGGCATAGAGCCGCCGACATCGGCAATGTGCTTTCTCCAGTTGAGAACGAGGGCCTTTTCGAACAACCCGAGGAAGTCGAAGATGTACGTCGTGCCGATAGCACGGGCAACGGCGCGCTTTTGCTGCAAAGCACCCGGCTGCGGGTACGGCTCCAAGAAGCACGCTTGTTCTTCGCCATTCGAACCAAGCAAGCAGAACTGATCAGCTCTGCCCGTGGTCGGTTCGAGGTATTCCTTGTACATGTCAACCTTCAACCACTGACCAGACATGGAAGTGGCCATGAGACGAAGCGGCACCTTCTCCTTGCCAACACGCACGCGCACTTCAATTTCATCAACACGGGACGCGAGAAGCGTTGCAGATTGACGACTGATGAAGTCAAGAAGCTTGTTCTTCAACGCAGAGACAGCCGTACCGATGTTTTCGCTCTCGAGGTGCGGTAAGAAGTTGACATAGATTCTGGAAGAGGAAGCACCCTTGGAGCGGCTATCCATCAACGAAAGGCCCAACGCTTCGAGTGCCTTGTCCAACACGCGTTCCAAGCCACCTTCCATGACGTCCTTCGAGTGAGAGAGACGACGAAGCAACAAGTGCTTGGCTGGACCGCGTCGAGTTCCCGTAGAGGATTCGCCGACATACATGTGCAAATCACGGTTGACAGTTGGCAAGCGCGTCAAGCCATAGTTTTCGAGGCGGGCAAGCTCAAGCAAGTGAGCAACCGTCGGTCGTTCACCTCTGTAGAGCATGTCCTCCTTGAAGTCCTTGCCAGAGTGGAAAGTGTAGTAAGACGGCAATTCCAAGTTGGCGTACGCAAGAACGTTGACAAACTTGACACCAAGAGCTTCAAGCTTCGGCTTTTGCGTGGCAATGTAAGCCTCCATGTCGCCCGGCAAAGAGGCGCTCGCCTCTTGCTGGCTCATGGCAATGTGGAGAACGTGCATTTGATCGTTCTGCGCACCGGCTTGCTTGATGGAGCTTTCAAGCTGAGCCAAAATAGCCGGGAATCGTTCCTTAGCATCCGCTAAGTTGTTGACGCGGGCCAGAAGACCACAGCGCAACGGGCTTTCATCCGGGTAGGTGTTGAACTTGAAATTCCAGCTGATGGAGGTCATCGCGTCGTCACGTTGCACTTGGGTGCTGATGACGTTGTGAGCGCGGTAGACACGCTTACAGTACACTTCAAGCGCAGCATCTTGCACCTTGGCATCCTTATCCTTGAAAAGTACCGGGAGCAGGTCGACAGCGAGAGTCGGAGACTCAACCAAAGACTGGAGATCGCCCGGCTTGGTGCTGCCCCATTGTCGAGACAAGCCTTGAGAGCCGAGGAGAATCGACTTGAGCTCTTCGAGGCGCTTGTCAATGGACGGCAGACGACGCTCAAGCAAAATGTTGGAGGCTTGAAGGGCAACGTCGCCGTAGATGGAACCGCGCAACTTGGAGAGCTTCTCAATGTTCTGGCGAAGGGAGTCAGAGATTGGCGCGTGGTCGTCAGCCCACGAGATCGGTCCACGAGAGATGACTCGCTGCGGCAGGGTCGGAGCTTGCTTCAAAAGCGAAACGATGAAGCCAGCGCGAGCTGTAGAGCGAGTGTGAGCTCGGACTTGGTTGAGAACCGGAGCCAAGTTACTCGAGTTGGAGCGAATCAACTGAGCCATGACAGAGTCTATCTTCTTGCCCTCAAAGACGCTCTCGACAGAAATGTATCGCGTGATGACTTGGTCGAGCACCGCCACAGCGCGGTCCCAGCGCCCTTGGTCAGCTGGGAGCGCAGTGAGGCAGTTGAACAAGTTGGAGAGGCACTCGTCCGCATCGAGGTTGTAACCGTCAAGGAACAGGTTGACTCGGTTGACGGCAGCCTCGAGCGCCTCCTCTGGACTGGCCGGCGCTTCATCCGCGTTCGGAATGCGAAGCTCGCCGCTGAAAGTGCTGATCTTCTTCACCTTGCTCGGATCCTTGAGCTCGATAGTGGCCAACAAGTCGCCAGCTTCAATCACAGCACCGCCAGACTTGGCGTGAGACACCTTGCCGCTCTCGGTGGCGATGAGCGGCATGACCATCTTCATCGCTTCCACCTCCGCGAACGGCTTACCGGCGACGACCTCAGCTCCGTCATCTTGCAAGAAGCGAATGAGCTTACCAGTCACATCGGTACGAAGTTCAGACGGATCAAAAATGTTCGGCAACAGCCAAGTCTGGCCGTCGAGGATCATTCTCAAGCCGAGCGGCTCCTCAAGACCTTCAATCTCGTGCTGCTGACCACCGAACATCGTGACGAGGGCGCCATCCGCACGCTCACGGATCTTGGCCTCTATCTTTTGACCCTCCGGCGTCGTAACTTCGAACGCATCCGGCCCCAATCGCGCAATGTCGAAAGAGTACTTGACGTCTTGGTACGTTATCTCAATCGGGAAGTGAATCATCTTATCAACGCCTTGAATAGACACTTGACCCTTCTTCCAGAACTCGGTAAGTCCTTCCTCTTCAGCCTTCGCAGTCTTGAACGCGCGGAAAAGTGCAGCACCAAGAACAATCATGTGCGGGTCTTGCTTGTTGGCGATCTCCTTCTTGGCAATCAAGCCATCCAACCAAGACGTATCGATGGTGTTCTCCTTGAACTCTTCCGTCTCGAGAAGCTGAACGAGGTACTCGACAGCGGTGCGGATCTCACCGCGCACAACCATACCCTTGAGAGCGAGCACAAGAGCCTTGCGCGCTTCGTTACGGTTGCGGCCAGACGCGAAAATGTGACCAAACTGAGAGTCGGCGAATTCGTGAACGCCACCGTTCGCGCCAACAGAGAAGTACCCCCAAACGTTCGGCGTAGATTGGAACTGAACACGCTCAATACCACCAGAAGTCGGCTTGAAACCTTCATCCGGGTTTTCGGCAGTGATACGCGCGGCAATCACGTGAGTCTCCGGCAAGTGGTAGTCATCCTCCATGAAGTCAATGGAGTCGGTACCCTCAACGTCGCGGTTGTAGAAGCGACGAATTTCCGGAATGCGATCGAGCGGAATACCCATGGCGACTTGAAGCTGCGTCGCCGGAAGGTTAACACCAGTGATACCTTCCGTAACCGGGTGCTCGACTTGCAAACGCGGGTTGAGTTCGAGGAAGAAGTACTTGTCCGTCGCAGCGTTGTACAAGTACTCAACGGTACCAGCACCGATGTAACCGATGTTCTTGGTCAAACGCTGCGCCGCCTTTTCCATCTCCTTAAAGATTTCCGGCTTGGCAATCGTCGGCGGACCTTCTTCAAAGATCTTTTGGAAACGACGTTGCGTAGAGCAATCGCGACCGTTGAGCGCAATGGCGTTGCCGTATTCATCACCAACAATTTGCACCTCCAAGTGACGAGCTTGAGAGCACAGTTGCATCATGAACATCGGCGAGCCCGGAACCTCAGCCTTGACTTGTTCGAAGTTCGTGCGGAGTTGCTCTTCGTCCTTGCTCATACGAATACCCTTACCACCACCACCTTCAGACGCCTTCAACATCACCGGGTAGCCAATGCGGTTTGCTGCATCGACGCATTCCTCCACAGTGGTAACCATCGCCTTTTGGAAAATTTCATCCGGAATCGTGCCTTCCGGCGTCAAATCGGCAACGAGACCGTCGCCAGACCACGGGATGGATGGTACCTTCGCAGTTTGCGCCAGAATGTTCGCCGCAATCTTGTCACCCAACACACTCATCACCGGAGCAGTCGGGCCGATAAACTGCACGCCGATTGCCTTGAGCGCAGTCGGAAGCTTCGGGTTCTCGGAAGCGTGACCCCAACCCGGCCACACACCGTCAACACCCTCTCTCTTTGCGATCTCCGTGATGAGAGCGACGTTCGCGTAATTGTTCTTGTTAGAACCACCCGGAACTTCAACATAGTCGTCCGCGAAGCGGATAAACTCAGCGTTCGCCGCCAAATCCTCTGGCGTAGCCATGGCGAGGAACTGAATCGCATTCTCATCGCCAAACTCGTTGAAGGCCCATCTGCGCATGGACAAGATACTTTTCGTCGCCGCCATACCGTTGTTGGCGATGAGCACCTTGCGAATGACGCGCTTGCCTCCACGTTCCGCGACGTACTTGGCCAACGCATCCGCGCTGGACGCGCTCGACGTACTCGGGGAAGAGTCGGCAATCGCGCCAGATACCTGTTCATCACCGCGCTTCGTCGCGCGGGCGACGGCAACACGGCGCGTAGAGTCTGCACGTCGGATCGCCGCACGCGCCGCCACGCTACCGCGGCGAGCATCACCTAAAACTACGTAGCGAAAAGCGCGCGCATTCGGGTTAGTCGCTGTGCGCGGTTTGCTGCGCATCCGTTGCGCGTGGTGTCGATTCCTCTTTTTCACCGTTTCCGCGTCCGAAATCACTTCTTCACGACTTTTACGACATTTCTGCACGATCGCGGCGTCAAACCCCGCGTCCACGGCCGGGTCCATTACTCCCTCAAAAGCTCGTTCCTCCAGCTCTCTAGGTTTCACGAAGTTCAAACCCCTCGTTTCGAGTAACCAACGCGCGCATCCATGTCCACTCTTATCCGGGCCTCACGCCTCGCGCGACGCGTGCTAAACGCCCACGCGCGGGCGAATCGACGCATTTAATTCACGTACATTTACTTCTCACAGCCACCGCAGATGCGGCGCCGCGAGCCGTCGTCGTCGTCGTCGCGGGCATCTCTTCTAATCAACAACCTGCCGCGCGCCCAACGAGTTCCGGTCAGTCTTTCGAGTCCGAGTCACGACGAGAGATCCACGCAACGTTGAACGGTTTCCGCCGCACCGCGAGCGATTCCGACGCGTTTAAAGCGGTCAAATGAATGCACAGGAACGATCGTTATCGTTTCCAACGCGCGGGCGTCGTCGCGCGCGTCATCGCGCGCGATCGACGCGTCCACACGCGCTCGGATCCGACCCTCAGGGCGCTCGTGACCCTCTCCGAGTGCCATCCAATTCAACCAATCATGAACCGTCAAAAAACCACCAAAAGCGAGAGGAGAAGAAAACAAACAACAAACGACCGAGAGGGAGAGAGACGTGCGCGCGCGCGTCTTCGTCGTCGTCGTCGTCATCGTCGTCGCGTCCCCGCTCCTGATCATCCGATCGATCGTTTTCCTCTCCATCCGTCCTCGTCCCGTCGTCGCCCGTCCCGTCCCGTCCCGCGCGCGTTCCGTCCGTGTCACATCCGCGCGGTCACGCACCTTCGAAGAAACGACTCGTCCGCGAGCGCGGCGCACTGTCGGGCCCGAGTGTCGACGCGCGCCGAGTCAGCCCGAACGCCTTGGCCACCCTGGGGGACGCGATTGACCGTTCGCGAAGGGAGAATTTAAAACCAAAATCCCCGCCCATTTCGGCAAAGATCGCGAATCTCGTTTTTTCGACAATCTATCCACCCATTCATCCATCCGTTCATGCATCTTGCCATCGATCGCAGGTTCGGGTTTGGACGATTCGATCGACGGAAATGACCGATCGCGGGAATCGACCGATGGTTTTGTGGGTTTCGTTCGGGCCCCGGGACTCGATCGAAAGAGCCCGTTCGCGCCGATTCATTCACTCGTACATTTTTCCGCAACCGGCAGACGACGACGGACGGCGACGAACGATGCGTGGGGCATCGACGTCGGCGTCGACGTCGGCGTCGACATCGACGTCGTCGTCTTTGTGTGGTCGCGGACCGGGGCGTCGGTGGGGCGCTCGGAGGGTGCGCGACGCCGGCGTCGGTGGACGGATGATGATGCCGCTGTCGACGCCGATGGTGCCGCCGGGTCGGCGTGAACGTGCGATGTCGGCGGTCGGACGCGTCTGCGGGCGTCCGAGAGACGTCATGGTGATGTACGGGGACGTCTCGGCGTCGTGGGACGACTTGCCAGAGGATGAGGACGAGGAGTACGAGTATGCGTACGACGCGGATGAGGCTACGACGGACGCGTCCGAGGACGCGTCCGCGACCATGGCTATGGACGTCATGGCGTCGCCCGAGTCGGTGTGGAGGTGTTTGTCGCGCGGGGAAAATTTGTCAGAGTTCGTCCCGACGCTCTTGGTGGCGAAACGCGGGCCAAAGTCATACGGTTCGACGGAGACAGAGGTGAGGCTGCTCGCCATGGACTACACGCTATTCACGCCGAGAATGCTCAACACGGTGAGCGTGCGCATCGTCGATCGATCGAAGGGTCCGCCGAGCTGGCAGAATGGCCCGGCGACGCTCGCTTTCGTCGCGAGGAACGTAGACGATCGGAGCGAGTTTTCGTTGTCGGGGTCGTTTTGTATTTCACCCATTTTCGGCGAGTCGTACAAGTGCAGAGTCGAGTATCGCGCGGAGTTGAAGCCGCTTCGCTATGCGGTGCCAGTGAAGATTCTCCAGAGAACCGTGGAGGAGAGTCTGCCGTTTGTTATCGCGAGCGTCACGAAACAGGCGGTGAAACGCGATCAACAACGCCTTCGGGCACCCCAGTTTCTACCACAGCTCGAGACGCCATTTGGCGCAAACGCCGTGGTGAAGCAGAGAGAAGAGGAAATTCTCATGCCGGGAAGCTATTTGGGTTTGAGCGAAGTGAACGTACCGATTCCGAATACAAGCTCTAGCCAAGATGATGAAGATGATTCCGCCGCGTCAGCCGCGAGTACGGTGCGCATGCGACAGAGAGGGGAGAAGCAAAACGAAAACGCCAAGCAATCCGGCGCGCCGACGAGCTGGCGCGCCATCGGCGGCGGAGCCACGCCCGGCAAGAAGTGGTTCTCGAGCGATATAACTCCGTTTCAGCTACCAGGAAGTCTCGAAGTGCACATGCGACGGTACGATACCGATAGTCTCCTGCATCGACGCGCGCTCGGCGCGGTACGCGTTGAGGCACCGCCGGCACTCGTCTGGGAACTCTTGATAAACTTTGACAACATGCCGATATTTGTACCCCATCTCGTGCACACAGAGTTCATCTATCGGTACGCCTCTGAGGACGTTCGAAGAGAGGAAGCAGAGGTGACGAAACGGATGCGTCTTCGACACGTCTTCTTAAAGTGTGAGTTGTTTCACATGGTGGAAGAGTCCATCGCGCTCGACTTGGTCCAGAAGGACGACAAGGGTGAGCTACAGTTTAGAGTTTTACAAAACCCGAGGTTCGGAGCGCTTCAGGGTAAGTGGTTAGTTGTTCCCGCTGATGATGATGCAAAGGCTACCGTGCTCAAGTTTGCCATAGAGGGCGTAGTTAAAAGTCAAGTGAACGACGTGCCCTCGCGGAAAATCGACCCGCTGAAGGAGCGCATCGCGTTTGAGGAAATTTCGACGATGCTCAAACTGGCGAGAGATTTCATGGAGAGTGTCGCAAACAAAAAAGTCAAGTCGTACGGGAGCGTCAATATAAATGTTGCTGACTTGGTACTCAAAGGCGAACAGCGTTCCATGGATGAGGATGCGATTATCAAGGGTGAAGTGTCCATTTCGTCGACACAGCGCCGCCGATCTCAAGATGAAATCCAAGACGACATCGCTGAGCTCAAGAGCGAACTCGTGCGATTAGGATTTGGACAAGATAAAGTCATGCCGAGCCGCAATCAACTACGTAAGGGTCGTCATTGGGACGTCATCAAGCGTATCGAAGGTCTTGGTGGATTTGTAGAGGTGGCAAAGAGACTCGACTGGGAGAGTTTGCAAAAGCGTCCGCGTGGATACTGGAACCTTCGAACTTTGGAGCTCGAAATTTCTGCGTTTATCGCCAACTCGGACGATCCCCAAGTGTACACGAACCCACGGGTCATGCCTTCACAGAGAGCCCTTCGCGATGGCGGACGGATGGACATTGTGAATGCGCTCAAGAGGTTCGGCGGCGCCGTCAAGGTTGCGGAGAGCATCAACTTTGAAGTCAACGAGGAACGCCTCAAGGCTGCCACTCGACCGAACGTGCGAGACAGATAGTTTTAGAATGCGCGCTGAAAAATGTGTTGTTTCTTTTAGATTTGGTTTTTTAGCTTCTTTTTTATTAATAGCAGCCGCTAACGTCCCGTTCCGTCGAGCCTCTTCAGATGAAGTACGTGAAGACGCTGCCATCCTTATCAATCTTCGTCGGGTACACCGGCAACGGAATCGGCGTCACCGCCTTCTTCAACCCACCCAGAAACTTACGCATCATGTTGTCCTGCGGGCACCACTCGATGACATCCCCGGTGGCCAAATCGTATGACGTCCCGTCCAACGGGCTACGAATAGCCGCCCCATACGGACCCTCAAACAACTCCCCATCAATCAGCGGGTACTGATATGCCGTCGAGTTACACGCGGTGATGAACACCATCGTCCCATACTTCACCATGCAAAAGTTCCCGTTCGCCAAGAGCAACGCCTTGATCGGCTTCTCCTCCAGCTCGTCCACGTTACCCACCTTGATCCACTTTTCGTTTCCACCAGTCTTCGCCACCGCGTCAAACTGCGCTCCACCATCCGCCACCCGTTTACTCCTCCGCTCCTTCTTGCTTCCCTCAGCATTCTCATTAAACTCATCGTCTAAAATCTGTCCAATCCCGCGTCTCTTCCCAGCACGAAGCGCGACGTCGTCGCCTCTTCGACGCCCCCACTGCTGCTGATGACGTCGACCCAGCGTGGACGACGCCAACCATCGCTCCCCACCGCTGCGTCGCGCCGTCGCCGCCGTCGTCGTCATCACCGCGTGCGTGGAAACCGTAGACATCGCGATGCGTCGTGCTCCCGTCGAATCGAACGAGTGACCACGCGCGCGCGCGTGTTTGACGCTCCGTCGCCCAGTCGTCGGTCCGACCGCGCGTGCGGGTTGAAAAGATGAAAAAGCGAAATGTACCGGTACTGCTTGCTTATCCGTACTGAAAGACAATCCGGTCCATGTTTGACAAGCCAAGACTCTGTTGTCGCACGAAGGAACGAACGAAACACTCAACGCGAAGCGCGCTGCGACTGACGCGTCATATGACGGAAAACCAACGAACGACGCACGATGGGGCGCAAACAAAAGGTCCGACAACGGACGCGGGAACCGAAACGACCGAACCCGGGGCGCGGAGGCCCGAACCCGCCGACGGTGAACGCAAAGACGCGACGGTCCATCGTCGATGAGAAAATTCTGCGAGACGCATTTAAAACGTTGGATGTGAAACAGAGCGGGAAGATTATCGTGAATGAGTTTTTGGAACGGTTGAGGGGAGACGAGGGGTTGACAGAGGCGTTGCAAAAGGGGACGTTTGATTTCGTGACGGCGGATATGTTGGATGCGGTGTTCGATCGGATTGAGGATGAGAAGACGAGTTGGGCGACTGAGACGGAATTCTTGTCGTTGTTTAAGCTTAGCGCGAGGGACATGGAGAAACGCGCGGGGAAGACGACGGAGGAAGATGAGGATGGTACTGCTGCTTCGGTGATCGAGGAGGCTTCTGAAGCGGCGCCGCCGCCGGCGGTGAAGGAGGAGGAGGTCATCGCTGAGACCGCCGTGGAGACTCAATCCGCCGAGGCGGTTGAGAAACCAGAGGTCATCGAGGAGAAATCTGAAGCGCCGGCCAAGCCGCTGAGCCCGGTGAACACGGGTCCGGTCGTCGATACGGCATATCTCAAGCGAGTGTTCAATCTCATCGATTACGATGGTAACGGCACGGTAACTCTGGTTGAGTTTTTGTCGGCACTCCACGCCAACCCAGAAATCGGCGCGCTGTTGGACGAGGGTACGTCGGCCGGTGGCGACGTTTCCGAGGCGGTTAGTCGGGTGTTTTCGCGCATGGACGCCGATCAAAGCAAGGCTGTGAATTTTGCCGAGTTTGTCGAGTATTTCACCGCGCAAACGGCTCAGAACGCGGACCACGCCTTGAACAAGCTCTCCAGAGAGGAGAAGCGTGCGCTAATGGATAACGCAAGCAAGAACAAGGTTAGAAGCATGAACGCGATACGCAAGGGTATTCGATTCGTCAGTAAGAAAGCCCTCGATGCTGGCCTCCGAAAGAGTAAAAAAGAAAAGCGACAGGAGAACGTTAGCAAAATCGCGGATCAAGATCTTCTCATCACCAAGGCGTACCTCAGAGATGTGTTCAAGCTGATTGATTACGAAAAGAACGAGCGCATCGTCGTGCAAGAGTTCTTGGAGGAATTGGAAGAGAACGATAGTATCGCCCTCGCACTGGATGTCGGCAGTAACTCTTCTGGCGACGCCGGAGCTTCCACCACCAAGAAGAAGATTGCCATAACTTTCCAGGCGATGACTGTGGATGCAAAGATGGTCGTCAACTTTAAAAAGTTCGTCAATTACTTCATTAGAATCACGGCTGATAGTTTCATGGAGAACTCTCCGCTCTCGAAAACTAGCAAGGTGCGACAAGAGCGGAGCGCGAAAGAGAACGCGCAGATTGATGCTCTCGTTGGCGAGCTGCTCGAGTTAGAAAACTTGCCGCGGCCCCCGCCGCAACACGCCGAAGTCGAACGCAAGTTGCGGTCTCAACGCCCACCGATGAACGAGGATGAATTAGACGAACTCGTTTACGGCGACGAGACCGACACGGCGGAAGATTTGGATCGCGTCGTGCACATTTTGCGCCGCGAGCTGCAAGCCATGCAAATCGAGAATCAGTCGCAGAAAAAGGTGAACAACATGTTGACGCTGAAACTCAACGTCCTCACGCACATGTACGCAGTACAAAGCGCTGAATTCCAGGCGCTGATAGATTCTACTCGTTGAGGGAAAGGCTTTAGAATGTTCTCTGTATTGTAATTTACTGCTACTGCGAAGCTCCATCCGGACAATCTAATCGATTTTGACGCTACCATAGATGGTCCGAATGAAAGCCAAGCACGCTAAGAAACCAACCGTTCCGGTGAGAATGAAGAAGCCGAACGAAAGCAAAGACATGTATCCAAAGTAGATCAATGTCGTGAGCTTGTGCGTGACAACCAGCTTCGTCTTGTAGTACACCACACCGTAGGCAAACATGTAAAAAGCAGAGGCACCGCTCGTGATGAACGATCTCCACCACCACCTGTAGTCTTCGGCGCAAAGCTGAAAGTAGCACATCACGACGGTGATTTCGGCGCACGTGACGACGAGAATGATAAACACGAGAGCGAGGAAACCAAAGATGTAATAAAATTGTTGGAGCCATATGCTCGTGAGAATGAAGAAAAGCTCAATGAAAACGGCGCCAAACGGAAGAATACCTCCGACAAGAACGGATGCAATGTCGCTCATGTACCACGGCTGCGGGGGAATTTGCCGAGGAATCTTGTTGGTGCGCACCGGCTCTTCGAGCGGCTCGCGCTTGAAACCCATGTAGCTACCCACAAAAGTCAAAGGCACGGAAATACCGAACCAAAGGAACATGAGCACAAAGAAAGTTCCGAAAGGAATGGCTCCACTCGACTTTTGACCCCAAATGAGAGCGTTCAAGATGCTACCCACGACGAAGACGACGCTCGGGTACATGAAGGACGCCTTCAACGCGTTCATTTTCCAGGCTTGGCCCTTGAACATGCGGAAGAGGAACGCGCTGACGTAACCGTTGACGTAGCTCATGATGACGTACAGCATAACCATGGCAGTCATCAATCCACCTCTGTTTGCGGGCGATAAGAAACCGAGAACCGCAAAAAAGAGGGTGACAGTCGACATGCAGATGAGTTGTACGCCAGTGCCGGCGAACACGGAAAGCCACGTGTAACCCGCCGGTACGCGGAATACATCGCCGTGAACAAGCTTCCAACCGGACTCTTCTTGCGTCTCTTCCGCGGTTTCGAGCTGGTTATACACGGTAATGTCGCGATGAAGCGTACGTAGCATGATGAGTGCCGTCATCACAGACAAGAAGAGCACTATCATCATGCTGTTTATGATGGAAAACCAGTGAATCTCGTCATCAGCCATCAACCAGTAGGTATCCCATCGGCTCGCCCAACGAATGTCACTCTCCTTGAAGAGTGTGTCGTACGTGTACACGATTTCAGCGCCCGATTTCACTTCTTGCGGGGAGCTCGCCTCGGACACATACACCTTTGAGCGGGGATCGCACGTCTTCAGCTGGGGCTTATCGTCGTTCCACTTTTTAATCTTGTGATCCACGCTGAAGGGTTCGCATTCGAATCCAACGATACGGCTCAGATCAGTCTCCGGGTCTCTGTGATAGAGGATGGTGAATCGAATGTGATTGTTCACATACACCTTTCCGTTATCCGCGGTGAAGCCCACCGGATACCCGCGTTCGTACTTCTTCCGAATACCCTTTTCATCCTCAACAAATCTCGTCATCCCCACCGGGAGGTTATCCAAGATCATCTGAACCCGATACTCATCCGTTATCTTCGCTTGAAGCGTCTTCGCCTCCTCATCGCTCAGAGTTTTCTTACACTGCACTTTGCACTGATCGTCGAAACGCATTTCCAAGGAGTAGAGAGAATTCTCGATTCGATCCCCGCGCAAAACCTCTCCGAGGTTCTCCGCCGCGTGTTTCACCTTGTCGGGTTTGCAGTACGGCAACGAGTAATAATCATACGGCAGCTGCGTCGCCGTGGATGTGAGTTTATTCACTTTGATGTACACCAAGTCGTCGCGTTCGTAATCTTGCGGGGCGACACCAGGCAGATAGAATGCGTTCGCGCCGCGCGTCAAGCTCGCGAGGAGGACGAACGCGGCGGCGACGACGACGACGACACGACGCATCGTCACAACACACGTGGAGGTGCGTCCGCGGCGCATCATCGGTTCCCGTTACGCAGACGTACCGGGCGGCGTGTGACGTGCGTGGTGGATCGAAAAGATGCTTTCAACATTCATTCAAGGGCACTTTAACAAACATTGTATGCGTAAACTGTTTGACTGTATGACAACGATGTTACAACATATGAACTCCCTAAACTCTAAACTTGGAAGTGACGGCGACGTGTAGCGCGTGAAGACGCTTGGACCACCTGGATAGGCCGCGGGCGACGTCGTCATCGGTGGAACGCTGTGGATCCTCGCGGTTGATGTACACTACGCGAGCACATTGGTCTATTTTGGCGTCGATGCGACCGTCTAACACGAGCGCGACGACAAGCGCCTCGACATCGGACTCTGGAATGTTGAGTTCGCCTGAAATGAATGAAATTTGAATGCGAGTGTAAGGCTTGATGAGTTTGACCAACACTTGGGTGCGAATGTTCTTCAGTAGGTCTTCGATGTAGTCGCGAATGAAGTCGTCCTTCATGACTCGCTCGCGGTGCGTCTTGAGAAGCACCTCGAATTCGGCAACGTCGTTGCGTTGATAAGCCTCCACGAGGGTGCGAACGACGGTGACTTCTGGATCGTTTCGGTAGGGCTTCACCTCTTGCGCGTCGAACGGGTCCACTTCGCTCTCCATAAGCATGTTGGCCAATACGAGGTATTTCAGACACTGCGTGCGTCGATCGCTCCCCGCTTCGTCAAAAGACTTGAAGGCTTCAAAAAAGTCAGTCGCGGCGTTCGCCCAGTTCCGCTCTGTCATATACATTTTACCACCGCACTCGCGGACAATCCCCAGTATGCGTGGATGCGGAATCGCGGACGTCACCTGCAAAGCCTTGTGGTACAAATCCTTGAGCTTTTGCGTGTTCTTCGTAACCGAATACATCTGAATCTCCACGGAATACACCTCGAGCAACTGCGTCCCCTTCCGCTCATCCAGCGAACCATCCTCGTTTTGACAACTCTTGTGAAGTTCACGTAAGATGAGCTGCGTTCGAGGAAAGTCCTTGGCTTCAAACAACAGTTTGCACAGCTTGAGATTTGTCTTGAACCACAAGCGCTCGTTCTTCGTCTCCTCCAACTTTTTCAACGTCGTCTCGTAAAACTCTTGCAAAAACACCATGTCATTGTTCGCCCCGATGATATCCAAAATCGCGTTCAGCGTCTTCTCGCTCTCATTTTTCGTCACCGCTTCGTTCACGTACGAGAGCAATTCTTTATAACGCGCGAGCATGGTTTCCGTTTTACCCGTCTTGAAGAGTATCTTGACAATTTGTTTCAGCGCTTTGAACCCCCACTCACCCTTTTCACGTTCCATCGAGATGACGGTATCGAACGACACCAACGCAGCGGCGTCATCACCGCTCTCAAGCATCCCTACGCGCGTCAATCGCACGAATATCGGCGCGCCAGGTTAGTCCACGTCGTCGAGCAGTCGCCTCTTGTTTTTCCAACCAACCGCTCCACTGCGTCTCGTCTCCGACCAACCATCGCGCGCACGCGCACTCCGTCCATCGCGTCGTCCCATCGTACCTTTGGCATTGTAATATTCATTCTCGACATCAATCTGCTCGTCGTCCAGTTCCTCCTCGTCCGAGTACTCGAACCCGTAGTCGTCCTCGTCAGACATGCTGCCGCCTTTTCAACAGCAGCGGTTTTAGTTTCGACCAGACGCCGCGGAGCGCTGGTTGTTTACGAAACGATGCGCGATGATGCGATTCTGCGAACGCGCGCCGATGCGTTGAACGAATGAAGACTTTACGCGACGTCCTGCGAAGTGATGGGTCGCGAAGTGACACGCGGGTCAGGTTGTTCACAAAAGAGAGGAGAGAGGGTTGTTGGTTGAGCTACGAAACGAAGTGGTTGCTATTGCACGTCTAAAACCCTTTGACCGATTCGCGTGAGTAAATCCCGACTCTGACGCTTGGCGTACTCGTGTAAACGCGCGTAGGCGTAGATGGAACCGGCGAAGAGTGGAAGACGAAGGCCTCTGGATCCGTGCGCTACAAAGACGAGCGCCAGCGAAGGGCCGGCATACTCGGCGAGACGTCTCGGACCGAGTAAGCGGGCATTTTGGTGTAAGCTGAGGGTAAACGCGATGAACGCGACGGTGAGGTAACCACCGGTGAGGAGATCAAAGGTTTCGTGCCATTGTACGATGGATGAGGCGTGGAACCACGACCCGCGAACAGTGACGATGCGTCTCACGTCACGCCAAGGAGGAACCCAACGCGTCAGGCGATAAAAGAAAACCTCGACATAGAGCGGTGAAACGTGGAGACGGACCCCAGGGTGAGTCTCTACACTTGTACTTGTGAGATCTTTCAGCGTACGCATCGCTCCGCGCGTTCGTAACCGAGGATACGCGGTGAAAAATCTCTCAATGAGTGCCGCCGCTCGGACCAAACCTCGCGACAACAGACGACACGCGCACCCAGTAAAAACTGTGAGAAGCGTGACGCCAATCACGGCAATCGCGACCGCTAGTTCCTCTCTCTCGAGCCATTTCGCCGCGCGAGTCCGCTCGAGGTTATACTCGTACCCACACTGATTACACTGATAAAAAGCCCGCGGGTTAGCACTCATCGTCCGCCAGTTGTTTAAGCAGTGCACGTGCACCCAACGAACCGATCCTCGGCACCTACACGGCGAAAACAACCGACCCGATTCCTCCCCAGTGAAGCATATGCGACACTGACGCTCGTCTTCCTCCTCCTCTCTCTCTCTGTTCGCTCCTTCGGGCGTCGTTTCGGCTCTGCTTCGAGTCCCTTCCTCGGCAAGCCTACGTGCGGCGGCTTCGTTCGCCCGAGCCTCTTCCTCCGCTCGCGCCTGCGCTCGTATCTCCGCCTCCCATCGCGCGCGGTGTTCCAACGCCCGTCGGTGAAGCATCTCGTCGCCCACGATGGTCATCGTCGTCAAAACTTCGCGTTCCGTGTCTCTGTTCACGTTCCGTCGACGTCAAACTTCAACTTGTCAAAAGCTAAACCCGCGTCTTGCAACGACGACTTGACCGCCATCTGTTCGCTCACGCTCGAGATTCTCTTTGAGATATCCTCCACCGTCATCCGGTGCACGTTAAACTGATCGACGGCACCGTTTGCAAACTCGACGGCGACGACGGGCGGGGCGTCGTCGGAACGCACGCGAGGTTCGACGGAACACTCGGGGTTGGATGCGGATGCGGTGGAAGACGTGACGCGCGAGAGAAACTCGCGAGCGGCGGTACACCGCGGATCGAGAGGGTTGAATTGCACGCGCACGCGCTTCAAGTGGCGAAGCGGCATGGGAACGCGACGGGCCGGTCGCGTGGGGTGAACTAAGGCTTTATTTTTCTCCCCATGGAGAAAAGAAGGAGAGCTTTTGTGACGCGCGTTCGCGAGCGTCTTGTTGAAATTAATTTGAAATTAATAATCAAGAAATTAAACGGGTTCCATGAATTTCGGTCGCTAGTTTTTAGTACTCCTAGTAGTATACATTTTATCAGTCCACGCGCGCCTCTCTCGATGACGGGACGCCGAAACCGAGCGCCTCGTGCAAGGTGAAATTCGGGGTGTTGAACCCGAATTTGGGCGAAGTCTCATCACAAGAGCTTATTTTGGGCTCTGGAATGGAGAGCACGCGTAAAACTTCTTCCTTGAGTTCAGGAACGGGTTTGAACAGCGATTCCGTCGACGCACGGTGAAGAAATGCTCGGAATTCGAGTGGTTGCGTCGTCGTCGTGCTTTGCTTGCAAACCGCCGCCATTTCGGGTGGGCGTTGTTCCTTCGTGGCGACTCTCGCCTTTTCTCTCTCTTCTTCTTCCTCCCGTGTGCGTTTCGCTGCATCGGCTTTTTCTCTTTCATCTTCCTCCTCCAGTGCGCATCTCGCCGCCTCGGCTTTTTCTCTTTCTTCTTCCTCCTCTGCGAGTCTCGTCGCCTCGGCTTCCATCGCCTCGAATGCCTTTGGATCTCTTTTTCTCTGCTCTTTGTACCTATTCACCAGCGCATTGTATCGTATCACCTGATCCTTAAACTTAACCGCTACGCCGTACGCCTCGAAAAACTCTGGATTAGCCCGCTCCATCCTATCCCACACCAAGTGCGTGAAAGCCGCTTCCACGTTTGCCCGAACCTGCATATCCCGCACTATTTCCTCTTTAGACATGTACAACCGCAAACAGCGCTCCAAGAGCCTCTGCGTCCGCCGCACATCCGCCTCGGAAACCCTCGCGCCGCGCGTTCGCCACGCTGACACCGCTCCCGTCCTCTTCCTCGATCTCTTTCTCGGCATTTCCGGCACTTCAGATGCGCTCTTACACCCATCACTCCTCGTCGTCGTCGTCAACCCAGCCTCATTGCCACCGCCCTTCAAACCGTCGGCATCGACGACACGTAATCCATCGCCTCTCGTCCCGATCGTCTTCACATCGTCCGACCACGCCCGGGATCCCGCGTCGACGTCCGCATCCGTCGTCGTCCGTCCGCTGCGAACCGGCGTCTCGGTCGTTCGATCGCGGCGTCGGCGACGGCGTCTGACGTGTCTGACCTCCTCCCGGTTTGACCTTTTTTACCTTTAACGGATGTCGGTCGCAACCCTTAAAAAAAACAACCCCTACACTATTTACACATACATAAATACATGAATTCGACGATCCCGACCGAGCCGCTTCTCTTCTCGCGCGCACCGAGCGCGGGCGTCGGGTGAGACGTTGACGCGCGCGCGCGCGGTGGTTTCGGACGCGGACCGACGATGATGCGGGGATCGTCGCCGTCGTCGTCGTGGATGTCGCGACGGGTTAGATCGTCGCCGTCGTTATCGTCCGCGGGTGGCGCCGCGTCGTCGTCGTCACCCGTCGTGACGACGACGACGACGACGACGACGTCAGCGCGTGGACGAAGAATAATATTCGCTTCTGGGGTGTCGTGCGCGTTCATCGTGTTGACGCTCATCGCGCACGTGGCGTGGATAAGCCGTGGAACGGGGACGCGGTGGACGCCGTCGAAGAAGAACATCGCGCACGCGAGGTCGGGGTTGGAGTGGCACACGGCGGCGTTGGCGCACGCGGCGAAGAGAGTCGGTTTCCAGTTCCTTAGCAGTTGGAGTAGAGAAGCAAAGAAAATGGATGAGTACGGGTACGAGACGTTTACGATGCGGTGTGAACGCGCGGTGGAGGATGCGGAGTACGATAGGGAGTTTCCTGTGAATAAGGGGCGTTTTAGGAATTTGAGAGAGTTGTGCGACGACGTGGCTGCGTTGGAGTCGAGTTTCAAGGTGTTTAGTCTCGGGTTGTCGCCGCTCGCGCGGGCGCGGTACGCTTTGATATCTTGGATACCGACGTTTAACAGAGGATACGACGTGGAGAAGGAGCTCGTGCGTTGGTTTACTAGAGGGCCGTTTACGACGCAAGATCCGTCAAAGGCGACGGCGTTCTTCATGCCAATCATGCCGTACTTGGATAGAGTTGCCGGTTTTCCCAAGAATGGGCGAGAAATCATGCGAAAGAGGTTCAACATGTTTGTGCGCTCGCACGAACGGACCAAGGTGTGGAAGAAGACGGAGTGTAAACGGTTTGCGTCGGTAGTGCACGATTACGGGACTAACATCGCGCTGGACCAACCAGAGGTGATGAAGACGACTACGTTTATCTCTTCAAACGCCGAGTGGATTGCACGAGACGCCGAGACAAACGCAATGAGAGGTGAGCCGTACAGCACGGAGAAGGATGTTGGTAGCGTGTGCTCAGCGTCGTATTACTTACCTGCAAAGGCGGTGGAGTATCGAGTCTTCGAACCCAAGCCTCTGTACGAAAGGAGGACGCTCGTGTCCTTCAACGGAGGCTTGTCGAGCCCGCTGCGTGCACGTGTCGCTGCTATCGTTGAAGAACAAAACGACCCAGACGTAGACATCGCCTTCACCGGACACGTGTCCACGAGTGGATACATGAAAGACCTCTCGTCTTCAAAGTTTTGTCTTCACATGAAGGGTACACGAGTAGTCAGTCCCAGGCTCATCGAGGGAATTTGGTTTGGATGCGTCCCGGTTATCCTCGCGGACAATTACGATTTGCCCCTCTCCCACATTCTCGACTGGAGCAAATTCGCCGTCATCATCCCCGAAGCCGACGCCGCACAGCTCTTCACTCGACTCCGTGCCGCAAACTGGCCCGAACTCTACGCCAACCTGCGTAAAGTCGCGCCCATGTTTCTCTACCACAGGCGACCCATTTTTGGCGACGCGTTTTACGGCACCGCCCTCGCCGTTCGCGATCAAATCGCCATTCGTTCCCGCGACTGCGCCGCGGACGTTTTCGCCGACTTCGATTCAGAAATTCGTTGGGGGGCTCATCCATGACGCTCGCGCCGCAATCTAGCCGTGCGACGACGACGACGTGCGAGACAAGACAAGACAAGACAAGAATGTAGCATTTTGTAGCAACAGCACTCGCAAAAGAGCAGCAACCCATTCCTGGAGTGATGAATCGTCATTTAGGTACCCACAGACGAACACAGCCGCCGAACGCGACGGACGACAAAGAAACGCGTGCGAGAGTTTGACGCGCGTCGACTCGGCAGTCGACGACCGGGACGAAACGCGCGCGCGCTTCATTCCATTCACTCATCTCATTCATCGATCGATTGCGCGGACGCAGACGACGGGTTCCTCGTCGTCGTCGTCGTCGTGAACGAGTGAAAAAGCGCACGGACGTTCCGAATCGGACGAATCACAACATCGAAACCGATATATAAATGGCGCCGACGCCGCCGACGTCGAGACTCGGATCGATCCGGAGTAAACCGACGGGAAAACGCGAAGGAGCGGACGCGACGGCGGGGACGGGTCGAGGGACGAGAACGCCGACGTCGCCGACAAGGAGGACGCGTTCGTCAACGCCAACGCCGCCGACGAGTAAGGGCAGCAAGGCAACGACTGAAGGAGAACCGACGACGGAACCGGCGGCGGCAACGACGACGACGCCGGCGGGAGGCGATGGAAGGGACGCATCGATGGGCACGGGACGCGGGAGGCGCGGGAATTTCGCACCGAGGTTGAACGTGGCGCGCGGAAGCGGAGGGAAGGGTAAAAAGGCGAGTAAGGAACCGACGGCTGAGGAAGACGTCTCGTTGCCGAGCGGAGTGGAAAAGTTGGTTCGCGAGGCGCGAGCGGCGACGAGAGGAGGCGGGAGGGGTAGCGTAGATCCTTCTATGCCCATCAAGAGGGGCGCTCGGATCGCGGCGCCGGGTGATTCCGATAGAGTCATGATCGGGGGTGGCTCGGCGCCGGCGCCCGCAAGTAAAAAGGCGTCTGCGTCCAAGGCTGCTGCTACTGCGGCGGCGGATGAAGTCACTTTGCCATCGTCCAAGACAAAGACGACCGTCAAGAATGAACCGATGGATGTCGATGACGATAAATCTGTCTCTGCATCCGACTCTGATGCGAAGGACACGGCGATGGACGTGAGTACTGCGCCGACAAGGCAGGTAAGAATGAGCCGGCAGAAGCAGGCGGCACTCGCCATGGAGAACGCGGCGAGGCAAGTGCAGCCTCAGCGAGCGACGACGGAAAAGATGTACGACGCGGAACAAGACTGGACCGACAAGAACCAGTACTATCCAACCGTACTGACGACGAGCTCGCGTGAGGTGGAGACTAGCTCGGTGGGGGACGTGATTCGCGACACGAATGGGGAAGATTACGTCGTGTTTCAGCTTCCATCCGACTTGCCTCTTCGGAATAAGAGCGCGAGCGATCAGATGGAAGTCGACGGTGTGATTGATCTCGGCGATGATTTGAAGCCGCAGGATTGCGTGCGTAAAGTGTCGGAGCTCTCGGACGGGCAACTCGGCGAGTTGAAGATTCACGCCGACGGGTCCGTCAAGTTGTGCATCGGAAACGCCATTTTCGACGTCACGCAGGGGACTCCCTACCAACACGCCGAGCAACTCGCTCGATTAGATGAAGACAGACAACGGTGCGTCATCCTAGGTAAGAGCACCACGAGAGTGACGTGCATCCCGGATGTGACGCATCTCTTGCTCTGATTGTAGCAAATTTGAAAATTTGATAAAAACTCTAAAAAAATCTATCTCGCGGCGGCTTTAGCTTCGGCGTACACGGAAGCGCGCGCCGCGTCGCAAAAGTGACCGACGTTTTCTTCAGGAGTACCTTGAACGACACCGTGACCAACATTGAGAATGTGCTTCTTGTTACCCGCGTCACGAACGTTGTTCGCAACCTCTTGGCGAATGCGATCTGGGCTCGCGAAGAGGTACATCGGATCCATGTTACCTTGCAAGACGCGATCCGGGCCCATGATGGCTCTCGCTTCGCTCATGCTCGTGTTCCAGTCCAAACCGATAACGTCGGCGGTAGACTTCTTGAGCTCGTGAAGCTTACCACATCCACCGTTGGCGTGGAAGATGAGCGGCGTGTTCGGGTGACGCGCTCGCACGTACTCGATGACGCGCTCGTTGTACGGGTGGGAAAACTCAAGAAACTGCTGCGGCGAGAGGTGGTGAGCCCAAGAATCGAAAATTTGCACGACTTGCGCGCCGCTTTCGATTTGGTAGCACACGTACACGCCGAGCGCATCGGCGAGCTTGGAGAGGAACGCGTGGAGCGTCTTTGGATCCTTCGTCATGATTTGCTTCGTAGTGGTCAAGTGTCTGTCGCTCGACCCTTCCATGGCGTACGCCGCCAAAGTCCACGGAGAGCCGATGAAACCGAGCATGGTGGATTGTCCATCAATCTCCTGACGCAGAGAACTCAAGATTTCCCGCACAAACGGAAGCTGCGTCGCCGGATCATCCAACATTTTCATTTTGTTGACGTCGTCCATGGTGCGCACCGGCTCCACCACCGGACCCTTACCCTTCACCACATCAAACTCAATACCCAACGCCGGCAACGGCGTCAAGATGTCGCTAAACATGATGACACCATCCGGCTTGAACGCCCGCCACGGCTGTAACGAGAGTTCAATGGCGATATCCGGCGTCTCGCTTCGGTGTCTGAACCCATACTTCGTGCTGTACGCCCGAAACTCCGCCATGTACCTACCCGCCTGGCGCATCAACCACACCGGCGGACGCTCGACGTCTTCCCCTCGCGCCGCACGAAGCAAAATCGGATCCTCCGCCCCGCTCGCGCGCGTCACCGCGCGTCGCACCGCGCGCGCCGCCGCCGCACCGCTCCCTCGGCGAAGCGCCTTGACCTCACGTATACCACCCGCGTAGCTCGTCGCTCTCGCGCGTTCGATCGTCGTCGCGCGCATGGTAGCTCGATGGCCGCTTCCGCTCGATCGGATCGGATCGGATCGATGGGTGCGTTCGTGCGTTCTTTCGCGAGACGCGCGACGGGTCGTCGAACTGTGACGCGGGCGAGTCGATTAAAGTTCGCTCGCGTTATCCACTGCACTGGGATACGCTCGCCGGGAAATCTGCCTGTTTGCAATGAAACCGTATGCGTAAACAGTGCATCATAGAACTGAAACTCTTCTCGAATCGTCTCGGTTTCGTGCACCGGTGACGCGACACGACGCCGCGTTGAACGCCGACGGCGGTGCGCGCGAACGACGACGTTAACGGAAAGGACTTCAGAATCGATCGTCCGTGACGCATCGCGCGTTCTAAATACTAAAAATGGATCAATTCGCGGCGAGGATCGACGGGGTGTTGCACCACCTGGAGGACCAAGGTGTGGGTGGGAGACAGATGCTGAAGATTGCCCGCGCGTCTGTGTACGCGCAAATCATGCTGGCGATGTGTGGATCGCTGAGTTTCGTGTACGGGACGATTCACTCGACGGCGTTGGCACTGTCGCTGTATGCAGTGGTGGCGTTGGAGATTAAGGCACCGAGACTGCTTAAGATTTACGCCGTGGCGCTCTTGGTGTTGACGGTGACGGACTTTTTTTGGTTGGCGACGTATGCGGGACCGATTGGGTCAAGTAACACCGGAATCGCGCTGGAGGTGGAGGCGAATAGCGCGGATATCGATGGGACTCTGAGATACGGGACGATGGCGGCGGGTATCAATAACTTTTTTTGTCTCATTCCTGAGTTTTTCGCTTTTCTCGTGCGTGTGGCGAGCGTGGCGTTGTGGGTGTTGATGTGGAGTAAAGGGTTGTTGGACGGTACTGATTCGGACTATAACGATCCGAGCGCGCCGTTTGAGAAGCACAACTCGCATCAAACCATCCCTCCGGGTTCTCCGGCGAGAAATGGACGCAACGGGAGTAACGGCGCTTCGACGTTCACCGTCGACGGCGGCTATCAAGACATTGACAACGACTCGTCGGGCTTGCTCGCGCGCAACGTGTGATGATCGCGCCTTGAGTAGAGAACTTTGTACGAGTTATTGTCCTAGAGGTGTGCTAATATTACTAAGAGTTTATCTAAACGCAAATCAACGTAGTCCGTAATCATAGCGCACGCGAACAAATTTGGACTCGACGAATCGCACAAAGTCAGGCTCCTCTGCGCACAATTTCTCAAATCCTCCCGGCTCGGCGCACTTGGCGTCGTGCGCGTCGCACTCATCTGTGGTGAGCAAGATGAGATTGTCGAGCGTCGCCGGACGCGAAGGATCCCATCGCGTGAGAGACAGATGGCTCGTGTTTCGCCAAAAGGCTTTGAGGCGCTTGTTTTGATTATCGCGCGCGCTCAGCGCTCGCCAAACTTCGCGAACCAAGTACATGACGCCCTCCAAGTCCACAGCCATGGCGGCGACATCGCGACCACGCTCATTCTCGCGCTCACGAAGCCTATCGAGTTGCGTGTCGTACTGCTTAGACTGTAAATTGATGAGTGGTTCGCCCTCAAATGGCGCCTCGGCGATTTGCGTCAGTACATGACTGGCAAGCGCCATGCCGAATATGGCTGGCACGCATCCGAGCACTGGAATGGTTCGAATGCGAAAGTTTGGAATGACTTGATAATCAGCCAGCGTCTCTCCTTCTTTGAGATCCATCTCAGCCACGAGCTCGCATCGAGCTTTTTCCAACGAAATCAGCGCCGTCACGCCACCGCTCACTTTGTAATCCTTATTCAATCGGAAGCGCACAGCTCTCGCGAGCGGATCTGCCGTGCTCTCAGAAATATCCGCAAAGCGTAGTCTCGTCGGATCACACTTTGCCCCGGCACCTCCGGACATGACGACCCGCAAGCCGCGTCGTTTACATGCCGCCAGGAGCGCCACCTTTGTGTCAATGTTATCGATGGCGTCCACCACAAAGTCAGGCTGACGCCCAGTATCCATCCACGGCCCCAAAAGCTCCTCCTCCGCATCGTCCTCATACATCGCCACCCTCGCATCGATCGACGCCTCTGGATAAATGTTCGCAAAGTGCTTTTTCAGACACGTCGCCTTTGGCGTGCCGACATCCGCTCGCGTCGCTGTCGCGTGTCTATTCAACGAGCTCAAGCTCACTTGATCGAAATCTACGATTCGCATCTTCCCCACCCCAGACCTTAAAATCATGTGCGCCGCGTGCGAGCCTACACCACCGAGACCAACGACGACGACAAAGGCATCCCGAACCTTTTCCTGTCCCTCCTCGCCGAAAAACTGCACGTTGCGCGTGAACTGCTCGCGCAAAATCTCGTCCCTCAAGTCGTACTCCTCCCCATCGCGCGTCGCCGCCGAGGAATCCGTCACGCACCCCCCTCTATTTACTTTCGTCATCGCCGTCCCACCCTCCGCATCGGCTCCACGCGTCCCGCAACCTTCAAAATCCTCCTTCCTACCGCCGCCTCGCGCACCACCGCTCCTCATCCATCCACCTCGCGTCATCGTCGTCCCGCATCCCACACCGACGACGAACGCCGCCACCGCGGCGACACCCACGGTCGCGATCGTCGCCGCCGTCGCGCGCGCCGTCTCCGTCGACGTCGACATCCGTCCCTCCCGAGCCTGTCCGACCGAACACTCCCGTCAGCGCGCCAGCATACGGTGCGAAAAAACAGCTCGAGTTTTGGCAAAAAGACTCTGTGGCATTTTGACGCATCATAAACCGTCGATTCGTTGACATATCACTGTTTGCGCATAATTTAGTGTCCACGTGGACGAAGGGGTGCGGCGCACGGAACGGAAGACGGGAGGGCGTGATCGCCGCCGCGATTGTGTGTCCCTTTGTGGTTTTTGTGGTGGTTCATGACTCGACTTTTTTGGATAAGGGTTCGAGTCAGCGAGCCCTAGGATTTTTCGTGATTTTTTATTCATTTACAGTGCGCTGGGGTATGAAAATATTAATTATCATAATTTATAGACTAAAATATGAGACCATGCGTTACTGTGGAGAAATTTTCGGTGAAAATAAATCTGGTGGCCAACGTACCCCTCGGTGACGCGTACTAGACCTCTGCGCTGGCGGCGTGCGTCAGTCTTCACCCGCGCGTCGTACCCGGACCGTCTCGAACGCCCCGTCGCTCGAGCCCCGAAACGTCACGCAAACGCAGAGAAACGCAAACGCAGCGCTTTTCTTCCGCGACTCTACACCGTTCTCGATTCGTAACGACGCGCTTCCCGAAGCGAGTTTTTTGAACGAGGATTATTTCTGTAAAAACCTCATCTTTCGATCGGTTTTTAATTTGAACACTCAAGATGGCTGTCTTCGACACTGATATGGACATCACGCCGCTTGTCGTCGCCTCTGTGCCGTTCTTCGGCGGTATCTTGGCGCTCGGTATGGTTTTCGTGCTCATGATGCGCGTGAACAAGGCCCCGTCGGGCTCGGGCGATCAGCTCTTCATCGCTGAACAAATTTCTACGGGTGCCGTCAGCTTCCTCAAGACTGAGTACAGCTACTTGCTTCCGTTCGTCGCGGCTGTAGCGGCGTTCATCGTTGGTATTTTGGAAAGCCAACCGGAAACCCCGGTTTACACCATCACCGGCTTTGTCTTCTCTTCGTCCAAGAAGGGTGGCTGGCAAACCATGCTCTGCTTCCTCGTCGGCGCCGCGCTCTCCGCGGGCGCCGGCTGGGCTGGCATGAAGGTTGCGACGCAAACCAACGTCAAGACCATGGAAGCCGCGCGCTCTGGCTTGAACCAAGCTCTCCAAATCGCGTTCGCCGGTGGTGCCGTCATGGGCTTCTCCGTTGTCGCGTACGGTATCCTTGGTTTGACCGTCCTCTTCTACATCTTTGCCACCGCGCAAAACAGCGGCGTTGTCTCTGACTCCACTTCTTCTGTATCCCTCCCTGGTTCGATCATCGACATGCGTGATGCCATCCGTTACCTCTCTGGTTTCGGTTTCGGTGCCTCCTCCATTGCCCTCTTCGCGCGTGTCGCCGGTGGTATCTACACCAAGGCCGCCGACGTCGGCGCTGATCTTGTCGGTAAGGTTGAAGCCAACATTCCGGAAGATGATCCCCGCAACCCGGCCACCGTTGCGGACAACGTTGGTGATAATGTTGGTGATGTTGCCGGTATGGGTGCTGATCTTTTCGAGTCCTTCTGCGGTTCCATCATTGCGTGCGCCGCTCTTTCCTCTGACAACCGCGAATTGGCGTTGCCGTTCTGGATCGCTGGCTTCGGTATCCTCGCCGCCGTCATCGGCTTCTGGACCGTCTCCACCAAGGACGATGCTTCCCAGTCTGACCTTCTCCATTCCCTCCACCGTGGTGTCTACTCTGCCTCCGTCCTCGTGATTGTCTTGGCCGTCGCGTGCGTTGAGATCCTCTTCGACGGCAACAACCTCGGCTACAGATACTTTGGCTGCATCATCATTGGTCTCGTCGCCGGTATCCTCATCGGTGAAGCCACTGAATTCTGCACCTCCTACGCGTACGGCCCGACCAAGTCCATCACCCACGCCGGTTCTGCTGGTGGTGCCGCGACTGTCATCATCCAAGGTCTCGGCATTGGTATGATCTCTGTCTTCCCGCCGACTGTTGTGATTGTCGCGACTGTCTTGGCCTGCTACAACGTTGCCGGCACTGGCGCCACTGGCTTGTACGGTATCGCCATCTCCGCTGTCGGTATGTTGTCTACCCTCGGTGTCACTCTCGCCACCGATGCCTACGGCCCGGTTGCCGACAACGCTGGCGGTATCGCTGAAATGTCCCCGGATGTTCCAGAAGAAGTCCGCGAGCGCACCGACAAGCTCGATGCCCTCGGTAACACCACCGCCGCCACCGGTAAGGGTTTCGCCATCGGTTCCGCCGTCTTGACTGCCCTTTCTTTGATGAACGCCTACGTCAAGGATGTTCCGTTCGCTTGCCAGGGCAGCACCCGCTGCTTGGCTCAGTCAATGCTCCTCACCGATGCGTACGTCCTCTCTGGCGTCATCTTCGGTGCCATGTTGCCGTTCCTCTTCGCCGCCCTCACCATGCTTTCCGTCCGTAAGGCTGCCGGTGCGATCATCGTCGAAGTCCAACGCCAATTCCGTGACATTCCGGGTCTCCTCGAAGGCAAGGAGGGTGTCAAGTGCGACCACATGTCTTGCGTCAAGATGTGCACCAAGGCTTCCATCAACGAAATGTTGCTTCCGGGCATCCTTGCCGTCATGACCCCGATCTCTGTCGGTTTGCTCATTGGCGCCAAGGCCCTCGGTGGTCTCCTCGCTGGTGCTATTGCCTCCGGTTTCATGCTTGCCGTCATGATGTCCAATGCTGGCGGTGCTTGGGACAACTCCAAGAAGTACATCGAAAACGAAAAGGTTTACGGTGGCAAGAAGTCTGACACGCACAAGGCGTGCGTCGTCGGCGACACCGTCGGTGATCCTTTCAAGGATACCTCTGGCCCGGCCTTGAACATCCTCATCAAGTTGATGACCATCTTCTCCTTGACCATGGCCCCGGTCTTCCGCGGCGACTGGGCCACTTGGTGGTACGGTCTCATCGTCCTCTGCGTTGAAATCATCTTCGTCGGCATCGCGTACTGGTACGTCTGGATTGTCAACGGCGAAGAAAGCGTCGCTCCGGAACACGCCAAGAAGTAAGCGCCCGGAAGGATGCGAACTACAAAAAACTCACAAAGAGTTATCACTAAAGTCGTTCGAGAGATCGGCGTTTTAAATTGACGAACACTTCACAAACGAGGTTGATTTTTTCAATATTAATACAAAAGTCCACTTCCATCCGTCGCTCTCCCCGAGCCTTTTTCTTCATTGATTTCCCTGCCCGCTATCGTTCCACCCACGTATCCACTCCCGCCCGTGCGCCGCCCGAGCCTCTTTACTCGCCTTTTCATCCAAAAACTTGACGCAGTGCGCCTCCAACGACGCGTACGCCGGGTTCGTCCGCGTCCGTTCCGGAGGCGTCTCTTGCGCCGTCAACCACTTGAACAACTCTGGATTTTCCTCGTCGAGCACCTCTTCGAACGCGTCTAAAAAACCCTCATCCGCATCCGCGAGCGCCGTTTCCGCCCACGTCCCAACCATGATGTCCAGCTCTAAAAATCCGCGCTGTTTCGCCCGATACAACGCCCTGTTCACCCTCGCGCGTCTTCGGCTTTGGTCTCCAGACTCGTCGTTCATCGTCTTCGTCCCGCCGACACCGGTCGTCGACATCCACCGCATCGGCGTCGACGACCCGCTCAATAAACCGCCACCAACCATCCTCGACGTCGACGTCGACGTCGACGTCGACGTCATCATCGCACGCACCGCGAAGCGTCGAAGCGTCCACATCGTCAGTCAATCAACCGACCACGCCCGCCCATGGACCGCTCGAGTGTGCGGACCGCGACCGCGACGATGTCGGTCGGGAGGTTCTGAACAATCAAAATCAATCCAAATCCACGAGTCCTGACTCGTGAAAACAGCACAAGGGTCCTCGGCTCCCGCGCGCGATGCGGTGCGATGCGGTGCGGTGCGGTGCGATGCGGTGCGGTGCGATCCGAAATTGGATACATGTTACGAGTCGTGACTCAATAAAATAGATGGACACTCGCTCCACCCCACCCTTCCATACACCCTTTTTGTTGTCCGCGATGCGTGTAAATTGAAGGTTCGTGACTCGTCAAAGTGATCCAAATTCAAACACAAGGGGGCTCGGAGAGCGCGCTTATCTACTCGAGAGCGACGGATGACGCCGATGGATGAGTCGAACGGGAACGACGCCGCTCGCGCGCGCCCCGTCACTTTGTAACTCGTTGGACGACGATCATGTACGTGGTGTAAACAACGGAATCGATGGCGATGCGCGCGACACGCGACCGACGGAGGACTCGAAATGACTGACGGATGTGTTGTTTCGATGACGACCTGCAGAAACATCAGCATCATGGCGAGCGCTACTGCGATGAGCGTGCGCGCGATTTCTACGACGGTGTCGACGAAGACGACGCGGGCTAAGGCGACGCGCCGATCTGTCGTGACCCGCGCGGCGTTTGAAGGGATTTATAAGGAACCGCACCAAGGGTTTTCGAACGAATTCATCGGCGAGACGCTCGAAGCGTTCCCGGACAAGGGCATCGCGGACAACCTCGAGGCGATGGTCCTCTTCGTCGCTGGTGGCTACCAAATCTTGGATGTTCGGGCGAAGAGCGAGATCGAGTTTGTGGGTAACTACCCGCGCGATCAAATCTACGGCCCGCAGATTACGGAGATCCCGATTATCAACGCCACGCGTCGATACGACAGCGAAAAGGGTGAAAAGGTGTACGTGCAAGAGATCAACGCCGACTTTAAGGCTCAAGTCGAGAAGAGATTCCCGGATAAGGAGACCAAGCTGATCATCGGCTGCTCTGATGGTCGCAACCGCGCCATCCAAGCCTTGGAAACGCTCGATGAGATGGGATACGTCAACATTGTCGGTCTCCGTGGCGGCTACAACTTGTGGAACCGCCAGTGGGATTCGAAGCTCCGCCGACGCAACCTCCCGGGCGTCTTCAAGGAAGAGTACCAACACGGCGCCGATGGCTGCGGTGTCCACGCGACTGGTGCCACTTTCGAAAACCAAGACGCGTTCCAATACGCCGACTGGAGAGACTCCACCGAGTGGCTCGACAGCTTGGAGCCGGCGACTGCGTAAAATCACGCTCGAAACGCCTTCGAGCGCGTGAGTGGTCTAAAAACTTTTGACGCTTATACAATAGCAATACAACAGATTAAAACTAACTCGGTGATAACTTTATCATCATGCACATTGAAATAAACTATCGACACAGTCCATAAGTACTCAAACTCAGTCTCGACCGTACCGGTTGATCCACTCGACGATGCCCATGCTCGAAGTCTCGACGCGAGCGCCAGAACCAGAGCTGACAATGTCACCGAAAGACTCAAAGGTGGCTATGCCCGTGAACAAACCGTGAGGAGACACGCGCATGCGTCTGCTCGTGGCAACACCGACGCCCGTGAGTACGGCTTCGTGTTCGTAGACGTCTAAAAACGCATACGAGGTTTCGCCCTCGCGAGCTTCGAGCATCGCCTCCAGAGTCACGTAGTGCACGCCTCCTTGCTTGTGGTATTTACCCGGATGGTCGTGACCAGCCAGACAAACCTTAACCACCCCGCTTCGTTCCATGAGTTCGGCAACGGCGCCAGAGTTCCAGGCTGACATTTGAAAACGAGCGGCGAGAGGATGGAGCGCGTTGTGACTCGCGACGATGACGCGTTCATTCTTCTTTTTGCATTCCTCTAACTCGTTCTCGAACCATTCAAACTGACGCGGTCCAAGTCCACCTCCCCACGGAACGATGTCGTCTCTATTCTTCTCCACCGCGTCCACGGCAAAAGCAATCGCGGGCTCGTATTCGACGGTGTCTGCTTCAATGTATCGTGGATTCAAATCCGTCGTGTCCAACACGATCAACCGCCATCCTCTCGGCAACGCCACCGAATAATACGGGGACGCCATGTTTACAGCGCGCAGAAACTCCTTCTTACTCACGTTACAATCGTGATTGCCCACTGTGTGATACATCGGCGTCTTCCTGCCCGCCGCGTTGACCAAATCCGCCACCACACGCAAATCCCGAGCATTTCGCTTCTTTGTCGCGTCGCTCATCGGCCCACGAAGCACCGGCTTGAGATCCTTCCGATCCTCGTTATATCCATCAAACAAATCCCCAAGATTGACGATTCCACTCAATGACGACGCCTCGCGTCCGAATGCCGCCAAACACTCCTCCAAGCGCTGCGCCGACGCTCTGAAACGCTTGACTCTGCTCGGGTCGTCGTTCCTCCTTTCATCCTCCTTATCCCCGTACTGCGCGTCCGCGAACAGCCCGAGACGAAAACACGGCTTTGGCGCCACCGCTTCGAGTCTCGCGCTCGATCCTCGCCCTTGCACGCTCGGTCCTCGGCGCTGCGTCGGCGCCGTTTCGTCCGCGTCAACAACGTCAGCTTCATCTTCTTCACCGTCACCGCTTCGACGCCTCGCCGCGCGCGCCATCGTCAAAAAACCCCGCGTCGATCGTCGCGTTAGACGATGACTGACCGACCCGATCGTTGTCGGCAGTGTCGCCGACGGTCTCATCGACGCGCGTGACGCGACGTCGACGAACATTTTTCTTGTTTGTCAAGTCGCGTTGTGAAGGCACCTCGCAACGACCGAGCTCTTCACACAGCGACGCGCGACGAAGGATGTTCGGCGGCGGCGGCGCGCCGAACCCGTTCGGGACGCCGCCGTCGACGAACGGCTCGGAGAATCCGTTCGGAAAGACGACCGGCGCGAACGCGAGTCCGTTCGGTGGTGGGAACGGTTCGAACGTTGCCAACGCATCTGCGCCTTTCGGTGCGCTGCCGTCGCCTTTCGGTGCGCCGCTGTCGCCGTTCGGGGGCGCCGCCGCGAGTGGGGCGTTCGGGAGATTCGGTGCGTCCGCGTCCATGGATGGGGCGTCGCCGTTCGGAGCGAGCGGCGGGGGTGGTGGGGGTGGCTCGAGCGGCGCGCCCACGTCGGCGCCGCTCGCCAGCGCAGGCTCCTCGCCGTTTGGGGCGGCGATGGGCGCGAGCGGATCGCCGTTTGGGGTAGCGGATGGTGTGAGTGCATTCAGTGGGGCTGGATCGGGGTTCGGAAAGGCGGTACTGGCGTCGAGCTCGCCGTTCGGGGCGTCTGCGGCGGTGTCTGCGGGTTCGCCTTTCAGAGTGAGCAGGGCAACGGGCAGAGCGTTCGGTGCGCCGGCGAGCGCGAGCGCGAGTCCGTTCGGAGCGAGTGCACCGGCAAGTGCGAGCACGTTCGGGACTTCTGCGTTGGGAGCATCTCCTTTCGGGGCGACGCAGGGATCGACGTCTCCGTTTGGTAGCGCGGTCGGTTCGGCAAACGCGAGCCCGTTTGGAGGTTCGAGCGCCGCGCCGCCGACGAGCGCGTCTCCGTTCGAGGCGGTGGATCGCGGAAGCTCACCGTTTGGGGCGTCGAATACCGCGCTCGCGGGTGGTACATCTCCGTTCGGGGCGTCGACGCAACCGAGTCAGACACCGTTTGCGCCCATCGTGAGTTCGCCGTTTGACGCCGCGCCGCCGACAACGACGTCTCCTTCCACGTCTCCGAGTGCTTTCGGTGCCTTCACGGCGCCGACCGCAAGATCACCATCACTGTTTGAGCCGAAACCTAGCGCTGGCCAAGCGATCTTGGGTGGGCTCGGAGCGGCGACGGCGTCATCGACCCCAGCGCCGGCGGGCAGTCCGTTTGGAGGAACGGGCGTTTTGAGCGGGTTAAGTCCGGTCGCCTCATCTTTCCAACCAAAGGTTAGCGATGAAAAGCCAGCCGTGACGAGTTTTGGTGGTTTTGCGACCGCAACCGCGGCGAAGAGTGTGCTGGAAGCGAGCGCTCCCGCATTTGGATCGGCGAGCGCGAAGGCGTTTGTTCCGCCAAAGCCGCGACCGGTGAATGCTAGAGTAGGATTGACGAGTCAACCGCCAGCCTCGAGCAGCGGTGATGGCGGAGGCGAGGCGGGGGAGCTTCCCATGGGACAAGGGCACATAATCGGTACGTGCGATTTGATGTGTCCCGTCAAGGAGAGAGAATTTAGAAGCGCGAACGGTGATTTGGAGGTGTTTGAGCGCATAGATGCAAACGACCGCATGAAGTCGCATCCTGATTTGTGCGTGAAAAAGTACACTCGCATTGTCGCGGATTTGACACCCGATATGGTTAGAACGAAAAAAGGTTTACAATTGGCCATAGATCAACTCTGGAGAATTATAGACGGCCGGGATGAGGATTTCATGACGAAGAGCAAGTTCCTGTGGGATCGGCTTCGTTCGATTCGTCAAGACTTAAACCTTCAACAGATCACAGACTCGTTCGCCGTCAAACTCATGGAGCAGATGGTGCGATATACAATCTTAGCGGAGCATGAGTTGTGCGAAGAGACGGCATCGGCAACGAATCCCGATGGTCACAACTCGCACCTGAATGTCGAACAATTGACAAAGACGTTGACGTCGCTGAGACACATGTACGACGACAACGCGGCGAAAGGAACACATTTCAGTCTCGATGCCGAAGCAGAGATGTATTGCTACCAGCTCTTACTTCGAATCGATTCACACGGTAGATACGCGGTCCAGCGGTCCGAGATGTTGAATGATCTGCGCGGCGTGCGCGGCGCCGTCTTGAAGCACCGCGACGTACAATTCGCACTCCAGTGCCATCGAGCCTATCACTCAAACAATCTCACTGGATTCTTCCGACTCGTGAAACAGGCGACGTTTCTACAATCGTGTTGCCTTCACAAATTCTTCAATAGCATGCGGTCCAAGGCGCTCGAAGTCATGAATTCTACGTATGGAAGGTTCATGATGCCGATTTCAGAGATCGGGCGGCTGATGAACACAGATGAAATGGAGGCTGAAGCTTTGTGCATTCATCACGGATTGAAAGTTAGCAGAGGTAAGGATGGAGATAAACCTCCCGCAGTCATGATGCGCGAATCTTCGTACATTTCACCCGCAGACGAGTTCCCAGTGACCAGGTCTGAAATTGTCATGAAGAAGCGCGCGGCATCCTACTTGCTTGAGATCGTAGGAAAAGAGGACGCTGATAGGATTCTCGCGAAGCAGCTTCCGTCCTTAAGCGTAGCGACGCCACAAGTCACGCCTAAACCGGCTGACGCGGCGAGTGCTGAACTCTCCGAGATGGATAAACGCAAGAAGCAGGCTGATGAACTCCGCGCTAAGATTGCAGAACGCGAAGCGGCGCTCGCGGCGGAACGAGCGGCGATTGTGGCAAAGAAGAAGGAGCTCGAGGAACGTAAGGCGGCTGAGAGGAAGGCGGCAGAGGAGGCTGAACGGAAGGCGAAGGAAGAGGAAGAAGCTGCGAGACGAGCGGAGGAAGAAGCCAAAGCTATCGAAGCGAAAGCTCGAGCTGAAGCTGAGGCTGCCGAAATCGAGCGTAAGCGATTGGAAGAGGAAACGGCTCGAGCCAAGGCGGAGGCAGAAGCGAAGGCTCTCGCCGAGGCTGAGCGCATTCGCGTGGAACAAGAGGCAGAAAGGCAACGCATCGAAGCCGAACGTCGTGCGAAGGAGGCTGCAGAGGCTGCGAGACGCGCGGCGATCGCCAAGGCCGAGGCTGAGGAACGCGCTCGCAAGGCTGCGCAAGAAGAAGCTGAGAGGCAGCGCGTTCTCGCTGAAGAGCGCGCTCGACATGAGGCTGCGGAAGCGAAAGCGGCTCGTAGGCGTCGAAAACAGACATTGGCGATATGGCGTCTGTTCTTTGCTCGGTGGCGCATGAATTCCAAGGAGTTCAAGCGTGAACGTCTCATCGGAGAATCGCTCGCCAGCGCCAGTCCAGCTCCGGGATTGAATAGTCGCGCGTCGGCGATGTTCAACAGGCTCGGCGCCATGTTGAGACCGACGGACGTTCTGTCCCAGCTGCGACATAGGATTGAGTCTGCGCGTTCTCCAGAGTTTGGAGGACCGCTGGACATTCCGCAAACCGTCGGAATGGCGCTTCACGACGCCGCGAAGATGGCTGCACCGAGCGCCCTGGTGTGGAAGTGTCTCATCTGCACCGGCGCCGAGGCTGATTCCGGCGTCAAGGCTTCGGCTAGACCTAGGACGGCGGCAGCAACGCTCGCCGCTGAGTGGCTTCGTACGAAACTATCGCGAGGCAAGCCGACCGAACCGACTGAGACGGGCACCGGGTCGATTTTATCGCTGTACGGAACGCGTCTGCCTTCTCTCGAGAGCGACGACTACTACGCCGTCGGACCGTTGGCTTGGATCATCGTTCGCGACGTTCCGGCGATGATGGATGCTTCTCACGGCGCCGAAGGTGGTGCCGCAGCGGCAATATTCATTCTAGATTGCGGCAGTGGTGAATGCGAGCCGCACGAGATGGCGAGGCTCAAGCAATTCTACCGTTTGGTGCGCCGAGGCGACGCTCCTCTCGTCATCATGGTGACGCACAAGGAGGGATCTTCCCAGGGAGACGTTCAAACCGCAATCGACGATGCCGGCGTCGAGGGCGCACTCGTCATGTTCCTTCCACTAGACCACACAGAGTGGCACGATGAGAGACTGTCGAATGTCTTGCTTTGGATGGCGGAGCGCGCGCCAAAGGCGCCGCGAAGACGAATCGCACACGTTTCCTCTGAACTCGAGGAAGCAGTGCGACCGGCGTTTGTGGACTTTACCCCCAAGCCAAGAGTGAGTCCCAACGCGTGCGTTAGCGCTTTCAACAACGCGATCGACCAAGTCGAGAAGAAGATACTCGATGCGGCGCGCGAGGACGACGGCGCTGAGTGGCCTCCGATTGAGATTGGCATGGTAAACGCAGCGCTTCCGCCTCCCGGTTGGCGATCGAGCGATAAGCGAACGAAAATGTTGAACATGCTGCACTCTGCTCGTTTACCGTCGTTCGACGCCGGGGATATGCCAGCTCGAGCTTTTATCGATTACGTCGCTAAAGTCTTACCGGGCTATCCAAAGGAATACGGACGCTGCATGCTCGCACAAGCCCAATACGATCCGCACTTCCACAGCTTGGACGACGTGCCGTGGGTCGCCCTCTTCCAGTCCCTCATCACCCTCATACTGAGCGGTCTCGAGAGTCGCACACGAGGCGAGTGCATTTACCTCCCACCCGGCCACCCGACGTATACCTTCACGCCGTACGAGCCCGAGCCGGAGCTCCTCGCGAGCGCGCATTGTCCGTCGACGCTGCCGCACGCCGACGCGTATGCCTCTCCCACCAAATCCACCAAGCGAAAGAGAAAGCACATCGACACCGGCGCCGCCGCCGCATGCACGAACGCAGACCGCTTCGAAGATTTAGAATCCATCCCGCTTGATTTAACCCGAGCCGCGACAGACGCCATGAAGCGCGACGTCGAGCGTCACACTCGCGTTGCAGAAGCCTCTGAGCGTTGGCTCGCCGCCGTCGCCACAAACACCCCCGGCGCATCCATCATCGCCCCGGGCGTGGGTATCATCGACACCGACGTATCGAACATTGACGCGAGTCTCGCCGAGTTCAACGCCGCGTCCATCGCCGAGCGCGACGCCGAGCGTCGTCTCAGAAAACTTTTAGGATTGTCGTAATAGCGACTCACTCGAGTCAGATCAAAAAATCCAAGACCCCCTACGTCAAAGTCGAGTAATGATTCGTCAGAACACGAGCAAGAATCGACAACAGCAGAACGTATTCGTCGCCACAACGAGACCGGCGCCTCTGTCGTCGTCGTCAAGTAGAGTCGTCGGCGAACGCGTGAGCGACGCGCGCGCATCGTTCGTGTCGTGGCTCAAACATACACGGCGACGAACCGCATTCGTGGTCGTGGTCGTCTTCCGGGCGTTTGATTGACTCCACGCAATCGCATCATGCCGGCGGCGGCTGAAAAGACGCTTTATCAAGGCGTCGAACGCGATGGATTCGGCATGCGTCTGCTCACGAAAATGGGATGGAAAGAAGGAAGCGGGCTTGGGAAGAATGGGGATGGGATATCGAAGCATATTCACGCGAGAAAACGGGCGATTGGAACGGGAGTGGGTGCGGACGTGAGGAACGACGCGAGCGGCGCGAGCGCCGTGGACTGGACCATGAACACTTTAGCGTTCGATGACGTGCTGAAATCGTTGAATCGAACGCACAGCGCGGATGATATCTTAAGACGCGACGACGCGGACGCGTCGCCGTCGTCGTCTTCGGGTGGTGAAGGCAAGAGAGGGAAAAAGGAGAAGAAGGAGAAGAAGCGCAAGTTGAGCAAGGAAGAGAAGAAAGCGGCAAAGAAAGCGGCGAAACGGGCAAAAAAGGACGAGGTCGTCGTCGCGCGCTCCGTTGTGAGTCACGCCGGTAGGTATCAGAAACGCGAGTCGCAAAAGATGGTGAAGAATTACAGCGCGGAGGATCTGGATGCCATTTTGGGAGGTTCGTTTGTTTCCATCCCTGCAGTCACGGCAAACGTCGGCGGCGCTTCGTCTGGAAGCGAATCCGAGCGAGAGGAGAAGGTCGTCATCGAAGAGGCAAAAAGCCCGAAGAAACTAGTGACGATTGAGCGGCCAAAGTGGGTGTTTGACCCGCCACCAGAGGATTGGTGGGGTTGGCGCGTCGGGTTTCGTCCGGAGGGCCACGGGGAGACGACGAAGAATGAAGAGACGCACGCTTTAGAACGTAGACGAGGATTCGATGAGGACGATCAGGTGAACCTCTTCGAGTCCACCACGGCGGGGGCAAATAAAAACCGACGTGGTCTCGGCGCTTCGCGAGGAAAGGCAGCCGATGCTGATTTTGCGGGGACGAAGAAATCCTTTGGTGACGAGGACGAAATCAGTGAGACTGAAAAGGCGGCGGCAAAGGCGGCGAAAAAAGTTGAGTGGCAAAAGATTGCCGAAAAGATTCTCAACAAGGCGGCAGGGTCGATGAAGACGAAAAAGTTCATGGATAAGGTGGTTAAAAAGTCTGATTGTGGAGACGACGAAGCCATCAAGGGTATTTACGAAGACGCCGCGTTTCACGTGCTCTCAAGAAGCGGCGCTTTTACGTCACTGGAAGAAGACATTGTCAGATTTAACAAGTAGACAGCAACCACGCGACGAGCGAGCGTTTCCTAGAATATACTCACACGCGTATTGTTACAACACAGTCACTACTACTAGATTCCCACGCCGACGAGGCCGAGATTAAAGCACGCTCTCGCGCCACTCGTGTTGACATCGCTGACACTGTACCAGTGCCAAACATTCCTCATCCCCTCCTCCCCAAATCTCCGCCTTTCGAATATCCCGATTATCGCTCAGCATGACGTACTTGCACTCATTCGTCCGGCACTGCGGACACACGTACGCCTCGGTGTTCACCCCGTCGTCAAAGTGTTTTCTAGTTCGTCTCGACAACGCTCGCGCCTCCATCTCCTCCCGTTCCCTCTTCGCGCTCTCCGTCGCCATCTCCAACGCGCTCATTCCAACCAACGCCTCCGCCGACATCCGTCCATCTCGCACGCGCGCCGCGAGCGCGTCGTTCCTTCGTAGATTCGCCGCGAGCTCTCGAACGCTCCGTCTGTACTCGGACGATGTTTTCCCAGCGGTGGCTGCAAACAGCGCGCGCTCCACGCGCGTCGCCGCGTCGAACAGCGGGGTATCGTCCGCCATCGCCTCCCCGAGGATGACCGTGGACTTGGTGCGCGTCTCCGTCGTGGAATCGTCCGCCCAGAGGGGTTCGGCGGCGTATTCCATGTCGACGACGATTCGACTTCAAGAGCGAGCGCGCGACGCCGAATGAGGCGACCGTCAGTGCGCGACGCCGAAGCCTTCTGACGGCGGAGATGAGCGCCGCGGAAACGTCCGGACGCGCACCGCCCGTCGCGATGACAGTGCGTGAGCTCGCGGGACACTGCGCCAGCGGTGCCGTCGCCGGGTGCGCAGTCGAGGCTGCGTTTTACCCTCTGGATACCATCAAGACGCGTCTTCAGGCGCGTCGACACGGTGAACGCGTCGCGCTGTTTCGTGGACTCTACCGCGGAGTTGGTGGAAACCTTCTCGGTGTCGCGCCGGCGAGCGCGGTGTTCTTCGCGGCGTATGAACCGATGAAAAGAGCGCTCGGGGCGGGAGGCGACGCGGGCGGAGGCGAGGGCGGAGGCGTCAGGGCGCACCTGACGGCGGGTGCGACGGCTGGATTGGCGTCGAGTCTCATCCGGGTTCCGACAGAGGTGATAAAAACGAGACGACAGGTGGGGACGAGCGCGGCGTCGAGCTTGCGGGGGATTCTCGCGGCGCACGGGGTGATGGGATTGTTCGCTGGGTATTGGTCGTTTCTGTTGCGTGACTTGCCGTTCGATGCCATCGAGTTTGCGGGATACGAATCCCTCAAGCAAGCATGGGGATCGTTCGCGGATAAGGAAGATGTGAATGGTGCGGAGGCGGCGGCGTTGGGGGCGATCGCGGGCGCTTTCACCGGCGCAGTTACGACGCCTTTGGACGTCGTGAAGACACGTCTAATGACGAGTCCGGATTCGTACACCGGCGTCGTGCAGTGCGTGAGAAAAACGATCGCAGAGGAGGGTGCGATGGCGCTGCTTAAAGGCGTCGAACCACGTGTGATGTGGATCGGGCTCGGTGGTGGGTGCTTCTTTTCGGTATTAGAAACTGCCAGAGGTATCTTTGTGCCAAAACGTGAACGTGAGGGGCCGTGAGCGGCTTCGATTTGTTTACTTAGCTCTCAGAGCGGTGAGAGGTCATAGGTACAATTCATTTTAGTAGCGTGTTTGATGCGTACCAAGCGTTTAGGGTTTAGGGTAGAACATTGAATAGTATTCCGTGCACATACACGCGCGTTCGTTCGAGCATGGAGTCGAGTGTGAATCGCTCGAATCGTTCGTTGCCTTGTCACTTAACCGACAGTTGGTGAACGTGGCGGGTGGCTGATGTTCTCTAACCGCCACCCTCACTCTTCGTCCAGCGATGATCATACGATGGACACCTACACGTCCGCACCCGAGCCGATTGGCATGATCAGGGATCAAGCCACCGGGCTCGAACGAGACCCGACGTACGCCGAGGCGCTGAAGTACTCCAAATCGCTTCCGAATGGACCTCTGGCGAGTGATTTTTCTGGTCTCCACAGGTGCAGAGGGGGCACCGGCGACGCGTGCAACGGCATCTGCCGTACGTGTTGCGTAGTGTGCCCGATCTGCGTGTACAACTGCTCCTGTTGCCGCGGCTGCACGCAAATGATTTGGTGCTGGCTCGGAGTGCCGATCCCGTTGTATTCGTGCATCACCGCCTTTGCTTGCTACGAGGAGGAAGAGGGCGCGTTCATATCGAGGGATAAAAACCGACAAAAGGCATGCGCGCTCATGCCGCTGGATCGAGCGACGGGGCGATACGGTGTGTACATGGCGCAGTGTCAGAATTGTCAGCAGGTTCTCAAGGCTGACTCGCAACCGGCGTGCATCGCCGAGCCGTTGTGCCGTCGGACAATACAAATCATATAAGAGAGACGTCGGACACGACGTCAGTGTTGCTCGTGTTGGTGCGACCCACACGTATATCCATAATTTTGTATTGATGAATTTTAGCAGTCCACTCTTCTTCATTGGCGTTTCGTCACGAATCGACGGTGCAAAACATTGAGACGTCGCTGCCTCGGCTCTGTCGTCGTTCCAAACGCCACAGTGCGACTGCACCACACCATCATGCGCCGTTGGACGCGTGCGCTTTCGACGTTGCGACAGACCGCGTCAAACGATGCGTCTCTTTCGCGCACCGCCGCGGTCGTGGGACAACCAACGCGCGCGACGCACCCGCATTTGTTCGTCTCTGCAGACGAACTCACTCCTGGCGTCTCTCGGGACGAGTACGCCGCGCGACGCCGCGCGCTCGTCGCCGCCATGCCGGCGAACAGCGTTGCTATCTTTGCTGCTGCGCCAGCGCTCAAGTTTCACGGAACAGTGATCCCGGCGGGGCGATACAGACAGGATGCTGACTTCGCGTACCTGACGGGTGTGAACCAACCAGACTGTCTTGCGTTGGTCGAGCGGGGTGACACGGAGCGAGACGTCCGGTACGTGTTGGTGGTGCCCGAGCACTCGGAGAGGTACATGGTATGGGACGGTGAGCGCATCAACGCCGCCGCTGGGGAGTCTATTTTCGGCGCCGACGCCTCGTTTGAGGCGAATGAACGCGCCGTGGCTGACGTGGCGGACATGATAACGCGAGCGGCTGGTGGGGTTTATGTAGACATGGAGAAGGTTGAGTCAACGTTGTTAAAGCGCGCATTCGGGGCGCTCGGACGCGACGCCTACGCGAGCGAGCGTCTTCGTCCAGCGAAATACTTGACACACAAGTTGAGGTGGAGAAAGAGCGACGCGGAGATCGAGCTCATACAAAAGAGCGTTGACTTGGACATTAGCGCGTTCAAGCGGGCGCTTGCGACGAGTAAAGTTGGTTCAACGGAGGCAGCAGTCATGGCGCATCACGAGGCCGCGTGCAGGATAGGTGGTGCGGATCGGTTAGCGTACCCCTCAGTCGTCGGCTCGGGAGCGGCCGCTTGCGTCGTTCATTACCATCCCAACGACAAAATCCTACGAGATGGAGAGTTACTCCTCATGGATGCCGGTTGTGAGTTGAACGGCTACGTCAGTGATATTACGCGAACCTGGCCAGTGAATGGAAAGTGGACCACGGCGCAATTGGACGTGTACTCTGCGGTGCTCGACGCGCACGTTGCGTGTCAGCGCGCCGCGCGGGCAGATGGCGCGACATCGTTAGCAGACATCCATCGCCTATCCGTCGAAGTCCTGGCGCATGGTTTGTCAAAGCTTCTTCCGAACTCGGACGCTCGATCCCTCATTAGAAGCGGCGCATACACGAAGTATTACCCGCACTCTATCGGTCATTGGCTTGGCGCCGACACCCACGACGTGCCCACCATCGGCATCGCCACACCCTTCGAGCTCAACACCGTCTTCACAATTGAACCCGGATTATACTTCCCACCCAACGACCCGGACGTCCCGAAGGAGCTCAGAGGCATCGGCGTTCGCATCGAGGACGATTTTGTCGTCGACCGTGGCGGAGCGTGCGCGCTCAGCGCTGCGCTTCCCGTCGACCCTGATGCCATCGCTGCGCTCGCCACATCCTCTTAGCCAACGCGAAAAGTAGTCTATTAAGCTGTAAAATGCACGTCTACGCTCTTCTTAGTCATACCGAATCACGCGTCCCGTCCAATCCCTCGTCGAGCGCCGGTCGCGCTTCAACCGCGAGCGCGAAACGAGTTCCCCTTTCCACGGCCCATACTGTAGCGCTCCACATCGCTGAATAAAATATACATAGTTTTAAAAAAGACAAAGTACGAGAACGAACACGCCACGCGCTTATCGGTTCAAAATTAGCATTGCCAGCGCAGAGGTGCGTCGCGGCGGTGCGACTCGCGGCTGCGGCACCCGCGCCATCCTTCGACGCGCGGCCCCACGCGACGTGCATCGAAGAGAGTTTGACGCACGAAACGAACACGGAACTTTTGTGAAACAAAGTCCCGCGGTCGAAACGTCCCGATCGAACGCGCTACGAGTGGGAGAAGAGAAGAAATAAACGAATCGATCGTTCGAGCGCGCGCCCACACGGAGGCGACCGATGCGTTCGGTGATGCGATGCCGTCGTTAAGCCAGAAGTTGCGAGCGAGTAACAGATCCGGTGGTTCGAGTGTCGTCGGCGGATTTCTTTCTTCCCCGATTCGAGTGTTTTATTCAATCTTGTTCATCTGCGCGCTAGAGGTACGTGTCGCGCGGGAAGACTCGGATGACGATGTGGTGCCGCCCGTTTGCGCGAGAGTTTGATTTGATTATTCATACGATGCGACGGGTTTCGGCGCTGTCAAGGGTGATGTACTGACGGCAAACGCGCGGGAACGATTGTAGGTTTTACTCTGGTCCGTCGTATTGGTTCCCGGCAGAACTTCGGGCGCTTGGAACGACGCGGCGCGAGCGTATTACACGCGCGAGACGGTGCGTTGCTTCGCGGGGTCTTCTTGCGACTGTTTTTTCATATGGTCAAACGCCGCCACGTGTTGACTTCCTCATTGGTGACATTTTCGGCGTTTTTCTCTACGTTTAGGCGTTTTCAAGTGAGCTCTACGCTCGTGGGAGCTCGAAGTCGAGTCGTCCTAGACACTGACCCTACATGCGCGCGCCCGATGGTGCGATTGTTGGCCGACGCAGGTGAACTTGTCGAGTGCGTACGGAGCGAGCGTACGCGTACCCATACCTGCGATAGACTTGCGAAGTCTAGCGCTTGCGTGGCGACAAGAAAGTTCTTGGCAACAGAAAGCCTTATCAGTTGTCTCTTCAGCGCTTCTACCTAGCGTAGCGCAGCAGGGGGGACAGTCGATACAGGCTCGTCTAAGGCATTTAGACGAACAGTTTCTAACTGGTGAGTCGTGTGAGCGAGGAGCGTCCAAAGCGGCGGCATACAAAGAAATCTCTTTTTAGAGTGTATTCTTTGTGTACTGCTATTGCTTCCGCTTAGTCTATAGTGACTTCGATTTTACTAGACGACAAGAACAACCAAGAAACGAATATCAAAATAACACTTGAGATGGGTAAGAAGGAAATTTCCGCGCAGACGGTGCTCAGCCGCCGAGGGCGGTTGACACGACCCCGACGTCATGGTGAGGAGTACGTCGAGGTTTCGTTGGCAACCGCCGCGCAAACGGGTGTCCTCAAGGATATCGGGCGTTTTGTCCCCGTAAAGGACATTATCGCTGGTGGATTGGCTCGAGCGGCGAGTCAAAGTACGATTCATCCCTTGGACACAGTGAAGGTGCGCATGCAAGCCGCTTTGAAGGGTGTGACGCCAGCGACGCCCCCGCCTAGCGGTGGAAAGTATGGTGTCGGCCTTGGTGCCGTCTCAAGCGGAGCGGTTAGCTTAGGCAAACGCTCCTTCGCCTCTGCAGCGAAGGCTGGGGCGACGAAGATGACTGCGGAATTGGCTCTTCTGTACAAGGGCTGCTTCGGAGCTGCCACTGGAGCGGGTGTCGCCATCGGCGCATACTTTGCTTTCTACGGCACCGCCAAGAAGCTCTTACAGGAGAAGTCAGATATGCCGGTGTCTACCATTGCATTCGTTGCTGGTGGCATCGGTGCCCTCGGCTCGTCCATCGTCAAGGTCCCAGCGGCAGTGTGCATTCGCTCAGTTCAAGCTGGTGTTTACCCCAACGTCATCGCCGCTGGTCGCAGAATTACTGCTGCTGCCGGTCCGCGAGGTCTGTTCACCGGCTACATCCCAACGCTCCTTGAAGACGTGCCTGACATGGCTGTCAAGTTTGCAGCGTATGAGACTCTTCGAACGATGCATCGCTCATTCACGAAGAAGAGCAAGGACGAAAGTAGCACTGGTGCAGACATCGCGATGGGTCTCATCGCGGGGTCTGTCGCTGCCGCTGCTACCACGCCCTTGGATGTTGTCAAGACGCGAATGATGTGCGCTGCGTCATCTCGACCCAGCTTTGGTGGGGCGATCCGTGGAGTATGGCAAGATTCTCCCGCAGGCATGGGTCGTGTGCGCACCTTCTTCACTGGAGTGCGCCCGCGCGCCATCTCCAATGGAATCAACTCTGCCATCTTCTTCTGCTTTTATGAGGCGCTCAGATCCGGACTTGTCCGTGCTGAGGCTGAACGCGAGTCGCAACGTGAACGTGAGTTGACTGAAGCGCGCTCGAACGCTAAGAATGGCCGCCGCGCTTACAGTGGAGTGTCTGTCGATGCCGTCCATTACTCCACGCCGTCTCACGTCGGCAGAGTGACTGAGGCCTCGATGACCTTGGCCATGTCCAAGAACAAGAGAAAGTCTAGTTAGGACTCTTTCGTTTACTACGGTTCAAAGTTTTGTCTTATAATGATGAAGTCATACAAATACTGCAACGAAATCGTGCTCTCTTCTTCGATGATTTAACGTGTCTGCCGTCGTCATTTCAAAACTACTGATTCTACTAACTCGGATTACTTGGATAGGGAAATTAAGCTTTAGGTTCGTCCTGCTCCGGAACGGCGAGAGACATTGGGCGGTTCTGGTAGGCTTGAGCCATTTGGGCGCGCGTAGCGTCCACGTAGTTCAAGATCTTCAGTCTCGGCCCAGGTGGGATTCTCACCTCTTGAAGAGCGCTGTCGTTGAGCAACAAAAGTGTATCATCCGTCAACAAACCCTTTCTGAAGTTCTTCTCGTACTTTTCGAGACCCAAAGTCGTCAGCATGTTACTCGCATGCGCGTAAAGGTAGTCTTGCGAAGAATCCTTACCACTAAACGCTTGCCCAACCTTCATAAACGCCCCGTTCAAGAGCGCAAAAAGAGCACCAGTTCTCACCGCATCCGTCATGACTCCGACCGCATCTTTCGGCGCTTCACCTCCCATGGCACCTGTTGGCGAACCAGTCGCAGCACCGACAAGACTCAACGCGCTACCAGCCCCAAACATGGCCATCATAGAGCCTTGAATGTCCTCGACGCCTCCGCGCGCTTTTTTAATAGCGAGCGTCAAACCACCTTGAACCGCCGAAAATACGGCCAAGTTCAACGCGAGCACTCTCGGTGGGCCACTGAACGAACCTTGCGCCATCGTCGGCGGTTTGTTTGGCATGTTCGCCGCTTGCGCTTCGAGGGACTTGTTCATCATGCCCAAGCCGTAACCGAGCACCGAACCCTGAAGCGCGCCACCCGCGGCAGTGACCCCTACCTCAACCTATTTCACGTCATCACACACCATTCTCGCTCGTCAGTCTTCGCGTCACGACTCATTTACCCGCCGTTTTCACTCGTTTCCTCCATCTCCCCCGATCTCCCCCGACGTCAAAACGTCCAGTCGCGTACACCCTGTCCTAGGTTGTCCGATCGTTTCAAGCCGCGCTTCAAACCATCCGCTTCGTCGTCTTCATCCATTGTCCATCGTTGCGTTCGCGCGGCACGTACCGGGTCGGATTGAGTCTTCAGCCACGCATCAAACTGTTCCTTCTTTTCCGTGAACGCCTTCATGACGTGCGGTTTTGTGCCGCGCAAGATGAACGACTGCTGGAGACTACGACTTGAGAGTTCGATTTCGCGTTCCGCGTGGTGGGTAGGTTTCTTTATACTGTATGTACATATGGTATGTGATGGGTGTACAACTAACTCAAATACAAACTGCAAGCCTCGCTTACGCGCGAGGACGCGCTACGGGACCTAAAGTCGACGATTTCTTCTTTTCCTTTTTCGCCTTTTTCATTTTTTTCGCCCTCCTCTCCCCGTTCTTTTCGGTTTGCTCGTCGGTTTGATCGACAATTGATGAACGCTTTTTGTTTGGCGGCGCTTCTTCGACACCGCGCGAGCGGTTACGTTTGAGACGTTTACGCTCAGCTTTGCTCATGTGACGCTTTTCACGAGGTGGAATTCTGGCTTCTTCTTCTTTTTCTCCGTCGTCGTCGACTCCATCACCGCTCAGTCCTACGCGAGGAGAACGCGTCGCGTCGGTCTCTGTTCGTCCGCTCGCCGCCGCTTCGTGCACCCGTCGCTCTTCGTCACCCATTTTCGTCGTCGTAGCCGACGACTTTTCTCCAGCGCCGAGGATGGATTCCGCCGTCATTGTTTTCCGAAGGTGCTGGAGCAGCGCCATCTCTTTTGCGTCCACTTGACGAACCGAGCTCGCGCGCTCAGCCTCGGCTTCCTGACGCGCGAGCGCCGCTCGGTTCGCGGCGGCGACGGCGATGCCCGAGTACTTGGCCGTGCTCATCGTCGATTGTCGGGCACCGAAACGAAGGAGAGTGAGGGCTATCGATGTTCTCGATCGACTGCGCGCTAGGTCGGGGCGTCTTCGGTCGTCGCACAGTGAGGTAGCGTAGGTGGGTGGTGGGAGGTGCTGTGTGTGTGTGCGTGTGTGTGTGTGTGTGTGTGTGTTATACAACAATGTCACCCTAATTACGACGACATTCAAACTAGTCAATGCGGTTCTATGCGGGTCGAGTGAGGACT
>Ga0255770_10000099_pt1 | contig 74264 bp, 47 predicted proteins | sample 071ome_22_FD_179968 | JGI IMG/M metagenome (GOLD analysis project Ga0255770, IMG submission 179968) | Coastal salt marsh microbial communities from the Groves Creek Marsh, Skidaway Island, Georgia - 071404AT metaG (version 2) | ecosystem: Environmental > Aquatic > Marine > Intertidal zone >...
AATTTTCGGATTTGAGCGAGGATTGAATCCTAGAGTCGGCTTCCGAAGGTGTGACGTGCGTCTTAGACGTCTGTATAGCTCGAAGTAAGCACAGGTGGGCGGCAATCAAAGGAACGGAGAGCGTCCTATTCGACTTTGCTCCGCCTTCTCTCGCGCACGCCGACGCGATGGCGAGCAGTCGCGCGGCGCCACCACAAGCGGGCGCGTTGAGAAGAGACGAGACAAAGCTTGAACCACCACTTGCAAATGCGTTTGCGCACCATAAAGCCGTCGCTTCGAAAGCCTCTTCGCCTGCGCGTCGAGAAACGCGCGTCGAGATGTCGTCGGCGCGCGCGGCGGCCCAAGACGCGAGAAACGTGACGGCTTCGGCGACAGAGCTAGCAGTCTCGCCACCGCGCGTTCGGGCGTATTGGCCACTGCCTTCGGATGTGATGATGACGTTGAACATGTCGTCTAGCAACGCGGTGTCGTCCGCGGTCGACAGTCTATCGACTGTACGACACAGCTCTGCGATTTCGACGGGGTCGCCCACCTCTGCGATTCTGCGCTGCAGCCTGGAAGCCACCTCGCGATGTAACCGAAGGTAGGGACCGATGGCGGCGCGCTTCGCGGTGTTGCTGGCGTTTGAGTCATCGCGTCTAAGCATCGCATCTCGAATCACTTGCAGGGCGGAGAGATAATCCGCGGCGGTTCCAGTCGGTCCCAGGTAAATGGAACCCTTGTGACGAATCAACGTCACGAGCGACTCTGCCGCCAGTCGCGCCGTGGCTGCGCGGAGCGATGCGCCGTCACCAGATCGAATGCTCATTTTATCGGAAGAGCACGCAGATTGCACCACAGAAGCGAGCCATGGGATGATACCTCCTCCCTCGACGAGGACGCGCGCCGTGTGTATGACTCGGCATCCGCGCGCGACAACGTCGAGCATTGCAAATCTAACGAACGGGTCAGCGAGCGTCGTGCTGTAGTGACTCATAATGACTTCCATGGCGAACGTCTTACGGAATATCGTGGCGTCAACGTCATCCTTGAGCGAGGCTCGAAGAAGGCGAAGGATCCACAAACGATAGTGTCGCGCCTCAACGTCTCCGCTGTTGAGCATGGGCAGGAACATGGGCAACCCGTCCAAATCAAGAGATGCGCGCTTATTCATTTGCCTCTGAAGCGGAAGGAACGTGTCCTCTTCTGGGTAGAGACATGATAGCATGCATTCCGCCGCCAAGATGGCAGTCGGCGCGGGCCAGCGTACCAACGGAGTAGTCACGGCGTTGCGCATCACGGTGAGACACGACAACACCTGGATGCGCTCCCTGAATGAACTCAACGGGTCATTAATTTGTTCTTCAATCGTCGCCATGACTGCGTAAGCGATGCGCCGCATGTTTTCGCATTCAGATGATAGAGCAGAACACGCCATCGACGCCAGTCCCCAGGCGACAGCTTCTCGAGGCTCCATTGCGTTCGTTCGTAAAGCATGCAACGTAAATGGCAACATCCAAGATGGGTCGTAGCCGAATGGTGCATACTCGTTGCTTTCATCAGCTAACGATGCGGCGGAGTCATCCATCGGAACAGTGTGAGAAATCGGAAAGCGCGCAGCCGTCGCCGCTGCTCTACGGCAGTCGGGCGGCGCCCCTTCACGGATGGCTGAAGCGACGAGAGCCGACGAAGCGTCAGAGTACAACAAGTCATCGATGTCGTAGTGTTCGTCTGTGTTTCGACGGACACCGATGGTTGACCTGACGAAATGGGTCACGGACTCACCCCACAGATAGCCGATAGAGCGCAACGCACCACCGCCGGTGCTCGCATCTAGGTCGAGCAGCATCGCGTGTGCGATGCGATCAGTCTCACTAAGCGTCGCTCCATATCCCGACGCGATCGGTATCAGTAAATCGACTCGTTCTGCTCGCCATTGGCGAGCGTTCGTCTCGTCGTTTTCACCATTTGCGCTCTGCAGCTTCCAGAAGATGCGCAAAACACGCAACAATTCAAGTTTGAGAGCGGCGGCGTTCGATTTCTCCTCGCGCTTCACCGGAGAAGAGGGATCACTCACCACATCAAGTATCGACTTCACCATGGCTGGCATGTCTGACACGTTCGATGGTAATTTTCCCTCGCCCTCTGCGTTCACATCTGTCAAAACTTGTCCAAAGAGCGGATGTTGCGAGAGTTGCGTCACGACGGATTCCGCTAAAGATTGCATTTCGAAGCGGCTCGACTGCATGGTGTTCAAGACGACACCGATGCGACCGAGAACACTGAGACGGCGATGGGCTCTGAAACGGTGCTTGATTGAATGCTTTGTAAACATTTTGAAAGCTTTCACCAGTTTGTTGACGTGCGTTGACGAATGCACTGCATTCTCAGACTGCGACTCGAGGGATTCGAGAACTCGAGTGAGCGCATCCGCGAGGGACTTCTCAACGTTGGTATCCCTCTTCACCGAACCAGTGTCTGGGGGAGTGAGCCTCGCGAGTGAATGGAGAAGGGCCGCCATGAGGGCCAATTTCTCCGACGTCGACTCGCTCTCGGCAAAGAGTTCGGTGGCCGTGCGAACCCACGTCATGTGATGCGATGCCGGCAAACTCATCCATCCGTCGTCAGGCAGCATTGTGCTCATAAAATCTTTGTACTCGTCCGATTTGTGGTCAAATGGGCACATTTTGACGCACGCGATAAGTGTATCTGACGCGTCTTCTGATGGCGCCGAGTTGCCCGACGCAATGGCAAAGAAGTCCTCCAAAAGTACATCTCTGTAAGCCTTCGCAAAATCTTCCGCAGATGAAGTCATCCCAAGCATAACGTTCCATCGCATCGCATACTTGCTAATCGGCATCAAATTGACGTACTCTTTGCGGGACAATGTTCTCGATTGTACCTTCGTAAGAAAGTACAGCGCCAGCGCGTCGGAATGAGCGACGTAAGAGGATGCCAGTCGAACGTGATGCGTCGAATCAGAGTTCTGAAGTACGTGTTCAATCACGTCGATAGACTCTGGTATAGATGCAAAATCTGGCGCAATGCCCGATAAAGTCTCACTCCGCCTTCGCGCGCGGAGTGCTTCTAGTGCGTTGGAAGCGACATCACAGGCGTGCGAGACGACTTGCTTTTCCAACGATGGATCAAGTGCAGTCTTCGTGACGAATCGGACCGCCTCGAAACATGCAGCCACACTCGATTCGGGCGTGTCAATCATGGCGGCTGCAATTTTGACGCCGACGTCATTCGCCGACTTTTCCACACACGTGCGAAGGAGAGACATTTTCTCATCGTTTGCGGCGAAAGCGAGGAGGGTAACATCCGTTGAGTTGGATGGTGCCCGAGACTTGAGCAAAGTCTTGGTGACTTGGACAGTGTGCTCAATGTATGGCTTGTGTAATTCAACATACGTTCCTGATAACGATATGTCGAGCATAACCAGTTTCGATATATCATCGTTCGAGTCATCGCTCAGTAGACCAAACAACGCGTTGCGCCCAAACAGAGCGCTTCGAATGTGCTCGAGAGATTGCTTTTCCTGAAAAAAGGCACGCTTGAATGCGATGCATGCGATGTCGAGAAGCTTTGACACGCAGGCCTCATTACCTCTGGCGCGATTCCATTTTGCCCAAAACACGAGAGAACGCGTGGTCCTAAGAAAATCCCGACTGAGACACGTAGAGACGACACGTGCGCACAATTCGCGCGCGGGCGCCGCTTCCGTAACTTTGTCCCCCAACGCGGGGTTCTTCCCCGAAGAACAAGAAGCAATGATAGTTGCCGCGTCCAAGTGCGCAAAGAGTGTCGCCCTGAGCGTGTTATTTGCGTCTTCCACATCGGACGTTCCGTACATGATGCTCGCCGCTAATCCTGGCGTCATCAACGGCGCCACGGTGCTGTGACCACACGCCGCAAACAACACCAAACCGCGTTCCTCAGCCGTCAACGCCGATAAGTTCTCGATTGCTGCGACGAGCTGAGTGGGCGACCAAGACAGAGGTGATGATTCGCTCGTCGCTTCGTCTTGTTCGTCGCTCGCCGAGCGCTCGTCGACGCACCGACGCAAAAATGAAATGAGAGAGTCCAAAGCGGGATACGTTCCGGGATCAAAGCTTAGCCCGGAAACGTCCAAGGATTTCAGCGCGTGATGCGCGGAAAACCATGGATCGATACTCGTTGGAACTAAACACATCAAAACGGACGCGACATACGTGCTGACAGCGAGCTTGAACTCCCGGGAACGTTTCTCGCTCTTGAGTACTTTGGTGACGCTTTCACTCGCGTGCGCAGCCAACGCACTCACTGAGAGTGAAGCAGCTTCGATTTGTTCATCGGACGTGTCCGAGAGCGCGAAAACATCTTGTCTCTCTTGAAGAGTCTCTCGAACGTGCGCTTGAACCGCTGACTCATGTCTAAATCTTCTGCGAGCGCCGCCAGTGATTGCTTCTGCTAAGAATTCCGTACAAGACATCAACACGTCCTTGGAGTGCTCGTAGCCATCCGCTTTCGATGATATCAGCTTATCAATCCATACGTCTGCTTCGCTCAATCTACCGTCCAACGCACCAGAGCTTATCAAATAATGTTTCGCCAGTCGTCTCGCCGAGGCTCGCGCATCGGATGACGTCGCAAACATGACGACGCGAAGAACTGACAAAAGATGGCCTTGATTGACAACGCCATCTTGTCCAGAACTCACTTTGACGTCCACTTCGTCGGTTTGTTCTGATAATCCCCGCGATACACACAGTAGATTGATCACCGCTGACAACTCTGCCGACGGAAGACTCGTCGGATCGCTCGCAGGCAACAACTTGCTGACGTCAATTTTGGCGTCGATCAACGTCTCTGGAGCGACTTGTGTTTGAAGAGCAATGGTGTTCAATGCGTGACATCGCATGATTGACGCCGTCGTCTGATCCTTTTGACCCGTAGCTTTGCTACTCGTATACGTCGTCATGATTGTCTGGACTTCTGGTAAGAATGATGTGGCGCTCAATCGCGCGTACGAGGCCAACTCCTCCAATTTCCAGACTCGATCGCTTTGCTTTCTTCTTCCTTCCAGAATGTTCGCGTCGAGGTGCGACATCTTCGCCTGTATAGCCCTCGTGATGTTGAACAATAGACAGAGAGACGCATGGCGAATCATCGGCGACGCGTGCGACAGACCCTTTGACAGCGTCTGCTTCGTCACGCCGGGAGGGATCACCACCCTGACGAATTCAGCCCCTTCGCTTTCGCCAACCGTCTTTGAAGCGTCGAATCGTGAGGCAGCCAAAGATGATGCCGCGTCGCGGCCGGCAGCTCTAGATATGCGACCGAGCAGACTAACACTATTAAGCCAATGTGCCGATAATCGAGGCTCAAGCGCGTACTTTGCAACGGGGAGATACATGGTGGCCAAGACTGGATGCGTCTCGCACGCAGTGAGCACAATGTTGAGATGCGCCTCGCATTCGATCGGACGGAGCTTGTGTAACAATTTGATGATGGATGTGCACTTTTTCGAAGACCCGCTCGCGCTTTCTGGGGCGAGACCATGGGCTGGATTCGTAAATAGTTGACACAATATGCGCGTCGCCAGACTCGCCGCGCCGCCGGCAACTGTTTCGTCGTCGTCGCTTTGTCCAGAAATAGTCGCAAGCTGTTCGAGCACGACGTCACCGAAAAATGCCGCTCGTAATCTAGCGGGTACATCACCGTCATCACCCATAACGTCGTCCTGTATCGTTCGAAGAATGCGCATCTGCATTTCGGACTCATCTCCGCTAGAAAATCTAGCGACGTTGCCAAACAATACTCGCTGCGCTAAAACCGGTCGCAACAGAGTGCGATCCTTCACTGTGAAAAACGCTAAGACAAACTCACAAAACGCCCGCCGCGTCGAGCCAGCGAGAACGTCTTTCGCCTCCTTCTTTCGCCCGCTTCCTCCATCTCGCGGCGGCGTCGCAATCTTTGGCAGCGACGCCAATGAAAAATCAAACGCCCGAAACAACTCTGCCGCGCTCTTCTTCCCTCTACCAGCTATCGCCGCGAGCACCATGAGACCCGCATTCACCCTCACCCTCACCCCGCTCCCTAAATGACTATATATCTGCCGCATTCGCTTCGTCACGATGGCTCTCGCGAGAGAATCCAACGCCAACCGTTCCCTCGTAGACGCCGACGTTCCCGCATCCTCGCCGTCGTCTCGCTCAGTCGCTCGCTTCATCATCGTCGCACAAAGCGCCAACAACGGCACGCACACCTTTTGTGCGTGATTTGCGTGATACGAATCCCATATTCCCAACACATCCGCAAAGTCCGGCGACCTCGCGAGGTACGCCTGCGTCGTCAAGCGTCGAGTTTCGTCAGTCGTCAGTCTGAATTCAGCCTCACAGCCGCCAGTCGTGTCGAAAAGAACCGCGCACTCTTCGCGACGCGACGATGGTGTTCGCATACCTTGAGCGTGAAATCCGCGCGTTCGCTCGATTTTAAACACTCCTGTCGCACGCGGGCGAGCGCTGCGGGGCAAGAAGAGCGCGTGCGTGCGCGCGCGTCGTCAGTCAGTCGTTCGGTTCGGTTTCGATTTTCGCCTCTGTCGAGAGGGCGCCGAGAGTCTTCGCCCGAGATTTCACACCCACCTCGAGCGATCGCGTCAGCGTCGGCTCCAGCGAGACCGAAGGTTTCGATCGCATCGATCGTCTCCTCGTCCGCGTCCGTCGTCATGGCTCGCGACGACGGCCGGGTCTGACGACGCGAACAGAGAACGTGAACCGATGCCAAACAAACTATTGCGCTTTTCGTAAATGTACTCGTACTCAAGACTTTTTAGATATATCTATCCAAAATCATGTAAAACCAAACACATAGATATACTTTACTCTTAATACGTTAAACCATTTATCATCGGACACTCGGCGCATTGGGGGAAACCATCGCTCGGCGGCGCCCTCGGCGCGCGGCGCGCGCGATATACCGTCTCGCGACATCGACGACGACGACGGCGACGGCGAACGACGCGTCAGAGAGAGCCCAAACCTTCCAGCTCTGTTTCCGATTCGTCGCGCGCGGGTGAGGGTCACTGAACGCGACGCTTCCGACGACCGAGAGAGGGCTTTCCACGAGAAATCTTTTCCATCTTCACTGTAAAGTGAACCTTTGTTCGATCGTTCGCTCGAAACCATGCGGGCGACGGCGACGACGACGCCGAGAACGCTCGCGGCGCGAACGACGTACGCTGCGAGCGTCGCGTCGCGTCGTTCGCGATGCGTGGCGAAGGGCCGACGGGTCGTCGAGACGAGGGCGGATGCGTTTTCGGGGATGAGCGACAAGTTGGATAAGGCGTGGGCCAAGCTTAAAGGGGAGAAGGATCTGAACGCGGAGAACGTGAAAGCGCCGTTGAAGGATGTGCGTCGGGCGCTTTTGGAGGCGGATGTGTCCCTGCCGGTTGTTCGGCGGTTCATCAAGCGGTGTGAGGAGAAGGCTGTGGGGATGAAGGTCACGAAGGGAGTGGAACCAGGGCAAATGTTGGTCAAGGTTGTGGCCGATGAATTATGCGAGTTGATGGGTGGTATCGGTGCCGATGGGATCAAGTTCCGCGACGATGGTGAGCCGACGGTGATTCTCATGTCTGGTTTGCAAGGGGTCGGTAAAACGACGGCTTGTGGTAAGCTTTCTTTGGCGATGAAGAAGCAGGGCAAGAGTGTCTTGCTTGTCGCAACGGATGTCTACCGTCCAGCGGCCATCGATCAGCTCAAGACGCTCGGAAAGCAAATAGGCGTTCCAGTGTTTGATATGGGCGTCGACGGTAACCCTCCGGAAGTCGCGGCGCGGGGAGTTCGCAAGGCGAAGGATGAAGACATTGATGTCGTCATCGTCGACACGGCGGGTAGGCTTAACATTGACGAAAAGCTCATGAGCGAGCTCAAGGCCACAAAGGAGGCAACGTCGGCTGATGAGACGCTTCTCGTCGTTGATGCCATGACTGGCCAAGAAGCCGCCGCGCTCACCGCGTCCTTCAACGAAGCAGTGGAGATTACCGGTGCCATCCTGACGAAGATGGATGGCGATACCAGGGGTGGCGCCGCACTTAGTGTCCGCGAGGTTTCTGGTAAGCCCATCAAGTTTACTGGTGTCGGGGAAAAGATGGACGCTCTCGAACCGTTCTACCCGGAACGAATGACTAGCCGCATTCTTGGTATGGGTGACATTGTCAGTCTCGTCGAAAAGGTGCAATCCGAAGTGAGAGAGGAAGAGGCAGAGAAGATTAAGGAAAAAATCATGAATGCCACTTTCGATTTCAACGACTTTGTTAGCCAACTCGAGATGATGAACAGCATGGGCAGCATGAAGCAACTCATGCAGATGATGCCAGGTACGGCAAAGCTCAGCGACGAGGAAATAGAAGGCGCCGAAAAGAGCATGAAGATTGCGAAGAGTCTCATCAACTCGATGACGAAGGAGGAGCGACAGTATCCAGACATGCTCGTCGCGAGCGACACGGCTGAATCTCGTCGTAAACGCATCATCAAGGGTAGCGGTAGAACGGAGGCTGATCTCGCACAGCTCATCATGATGTTTGGTGGCATGCGTGCCAAGATGCAACAGATGAGCGGCGCTCTCGGAGGTCAAGCGAAGGATGTCGGCTTGACTCCGCAGCTCTCTGAAGCTGAAATGAGCAAGTTGGCCATGAACAAGGTGAGGAAGACGGTCAAACCGGGCATGGTTAGAAGGCAAAAGACTAAAAAAGTCCCAAAGTTCTTGGCAGAGAGAGCTGAGCTCTCCAACGAGCGTTCTTAGGCGATAAAGTAGCGATTTATAATTAATGAGAGAGCAAGCAAGCTGCAATTGATATGTTTTCACAGTTTTACACGCGAATCCACGCCTTGTCGCCCGGTGGAACCCTATAGTGGCTCGCCAGGAAATACTCGCGCGCAGAATACGAGCAAACACGACTCAGCGTTTCTACTAACCAAGAGTCGGGTCCGATCAAGTACCGATGTTTCGGTTTCTTTGACTTGATCGCCTTGACCACTTTCTTCGCGACCTTCATTGGATCGGTGCCGGCGGCTTCCTCTTCGCGCATGATTTTCTCAGCGCGCACGGCGACCGGGTTCAAGTCGAACCCGTCAGACTTGATCACATTCTTCATACCCGGTTGCAAATCACCCGGTTCGACGAGACTGACGCGAATGCCAGTCGTCTTCACCTCCATTCGAAGCGCGTCTGTGTACACCATGAGGGCAGCCTTGGACGCGCTGTAAAGAGACTGGTAAGGGATTCCGATGCGACCAGCGATCGAACCAATGTTGATGATGTTACCTCCCTTTCGCATGTGTGGCATCGCCTCTCGAATGACGCTAATCACACCGAGAAAGTTGGTTTGCATGATGGTCTCTGCGTCCTCTCGCGGCGTGTTGTTCGCCCAGGAGGCGAGACAAATCCCCGCGTTGTTGACGAGAACGTCGATTTTGCCGTGTCTCTCGACGATAGTAGATATACACTCTCTGATGGACTCTTCGCTGGTGAGATCCATGGCGAGAAGCGGATGAGACGTGACTTTGCCGTTTTCGTCGCGCTCCGCGCCTATCGGAGTGTTCTCGTCAGCGTCCAACGTTCGCTTCGACGGCGTTCTAACGAGGCCAAAAAACCCGCCCGCCCCGCTCGAAACCGACGTATACCCACTTCTCGACGTCCCATACACCGTCGCGTTCGGAAAGGCGCTACGGCATTGTTCGAGAATGAGCGAGCCGAGACCTCCTCCTCCTCCCGTGACGAGCACGACTCGAACTTCCTCGGCACGCTCGCGATCGCGATACATCCCGACAGTCACCTTCCATCCTCGGCGAGCGGCGCTGGCGACCATGGAAAACACGACCGTCAGCACCACCGCCTTGATCTCGACGCCGGCGGAGCCCGAGGCGAAGAATACCGCCAAGTTGTCCACGACGGCGCGCGTATTCGCCCGACTGGCGCCCGTCAACGACTCGCTCGCCGCCGTCAAGTTTTTCGCCAACAACGCAAAGTACCGATCGATGAACCCAAACACCGCGTGTTCAGATACGCACTTGATGTTCCGCGCCGTCGCCCTCGACGCAGCGGCGATGAACGCATTCGTTGAAAACGAACCTCCGCACGCCGCACGCGCGAGCGCCGCCATCACCAACACCCACGCGCACGCCGTCGCCAAATCCCCCAGCGTGCTCTCGGAGACATCCCGAATAATCTTTCGCGCCTTTCCCATCGCGTCCACGTTCGCGAGGCTGCCCACCGCCGCCGCACCCGTCGTTCGAAACCACGTCGAGACGTTGACGGTTCGCACCGCTCGTCCGAACGCACCCAACCGTTCCGTCGCTCGGTGTCTCAGCGCCGTCACCATCGCCCGCGCGCGGTCAGCCGCCGGTAGTGACGGCAACGATGTTTTCACCTCGCTCATCTTCCGAGCGTCGCGCGTCGCGCGTCGCGCGTTTCGTCGGCGAACAGTGAGGAGAACTTGATTAAATTTTCAACTGTTTGAAAATGTCGAACAGCCACACAACGCGTCGCGCGTCGTCGCGCCATGGACGTCGCGATATCCGGCGCGTCTCTCCGCGCTCTCCACCGATCGATCGGGTTCCTCTCGCGCGTCGGCCCCGAGCTCCTTCTCGACGCGCACGCGTCGTCGTCGAGCTCGAACGATGGTGCGTCGCTGTCGCTCAAGGCTGTCAACGCATCTCGGTCGGCGTTCGCGCGCGTGCGCGTTGCCGCCGAGGCGTTCGACCGGTTCGAAGTCCACGGTGAACGGGCTCAAACGTGTGTGCTGGCGAAACACGCGATGGCGTCGATGCGGTCAAGGACGGGAACGGACGCGACAGAGTTGTCTACAAAGGTTGACGACGCCGACGACGTAAACGGGACGTCGAGAATGCGCGTGCGAACGAAGAGCGCGAAGAGCGGGACGACTAAGACGTACGAAATGTGTGTGGTGACGGATGCGGAACACGTGGATGCGGACCTGGCGGCGGAGGATATGCCGGTGAAGTGCGTGGTCAAGGCGAAGACGCTCAACCAGCTGTTGGCGCACTTTGCGAGCGCGGCGCAGGAGGACGTGACGATCATGTGCGCGCCGGATTCCGATGCAGGCGACAATGGGAACGGCGACGAACGGAAAATTGTAACCTTGTCGAGTTATAGTAATCCGAACGGGGGGTTGAGTCAGGCGTTGCAGACGAGCATCGCTTTGAGACGCGACGACGAGTCGATTTTGCACTATAGAAATACTAGCGCGAGCAAGGTTGAAGTGACCGTGAACCTGAAGGATTTGCGAAGCATGGTGCACCTGTGCGAGAGCTCCGACGTCGATGTCGCGTTGTATTGCGCGCAGACGGGCGCGCCCGTCCTCGTTAAGCCGACGGCGGATTTTAAGATTTTTCATCAGAGGGATGGCTTTGCCAACGATCACTACGAGCGTCCGCGCGTCGATTTCGAGGCGGAGCTCGTGTTGGCGTCCATGCTTCCCACTGCTGACGCCGCGGTTGATCCGAGTCAAACGCATCGTAACGTGCATGCGCCACCGAGCGAAGCGCCTGCCGGCGAATCGGAAAGACCTGCCCCGTTGCAAAACGCCCCTCTTGGGAGTCAACCGTGGAGTGCCATTCCGGATAGCGAAGAGGTGGCGCTCGCGGATACGGGAGTCGAGATCCAGGCGCGGGATCGACCGTGGGGCGTGGCGGATACCGGTAACGATAAAGAAAATGATTGGTTGGTCGGAAGCGAAGAAGTCGAAGCGACTCCTCCGGAGAAGAGACGACGATCCTAGAAAATTATTCATTTCGCGATTATTAGAAACGACCACCTGACGAAACGTCTTTAGATACAAATTGTAACACATGAATATAACACAGCGTATATACAGCAAGTTTCGACGAAACAATCACCAATCATCGATCGGCGTCGACGCGTAATCAACGCTCGCGCATCGAGAAATCAACGTCCCGACTTTCGCGCGAGCGCGTCACGTCCGCGTCTTCCAACCGTTTGACGAATTGCCCAGCCGACGCTTCACGCGTCGTGGCTTCTCCACCCTCGCGATAACTTTCCGAGCGCATCCGTGCTCCACATGACGCCCACAAACATACACGCAAATCCGGCGTACGTACACGTTAAAAAAATCCACCCGACGACGCTCAAACACCGCACGTCTCCGTGAACGCAACCCGGCCGATACATCGAAGAGCCATTCGTCCACGCCCCCGCGTCTTGTAAACAATGCCTCATCGGATCCGCCGACATTAAAATCACCGCCGCACACGTCAAAATCGTCGGTCCACGCCTCTGCCATCCCGTCCCCGACCGATGACTCGCCTTTCTCGCCGTCATCGCCGCGATGAACGCCGAAGTGGACGCGTTGAGCGCCAAACTCAACGCGTGCGACGTCCGCTTGGACGCCGCGCTCGCCGCTCCACCGAACATCGACGCGGCGACCAACGGCCAGCATCACGCCCCGACGAGCGACGGCATCGACGCGATGAACGCCACAGTCGCCGCGAGTCTCTCCCGCCGTCGCATCGCCCGAGATCCCGACGCCCCGCGGTGTCTCGGAACGAATTCTTCAACGTCTGAACCGTCATCATCATCGGACGACCACCGCCCGTCGTCGCCGTCGCCGCCGCCGCGGGTCCCGTCGTCCGTCCGCCGCGTCGGCGTTCCGTCCCGTCGTCACTCGACGCACGCCGACCCGTCGTCCTCACCGAGGATCGGGTCTCGAAGCGTCGTCATTCGGTGACCGATTCGACGCGTCGAATCGTGACGTTTCCGAGACGAGACGAGACGAGACGAGACAACGCATCACTTCGAGACGATGACGACGACGACGAAACCGTCGGCGGAGCTCGCGCTGGATGACGCGGCGTCGACGCGATTCGTCCGGTTCTTCGCCGAGCGCGTCGCCTCGGACGGGGACGCGGGCGAGACGACGACGACGACGACGACGGGTGGACGACGACGGGTGGTTCGGTTTTTCGATCGAAAGGATTTCATGTCTGCGCACGGCGACGACGCGACGTACATCGCGAGGACGTTTTACAAGGTACGAACGGACGAGCGGATCGAGAATGGATGTGTTCGCTCGGGCGGGGCGGACGGGCGCGCTCGGCGCGTTTGACGAGCGAAGGAACGAAGGCTGGGACGACGACGGGGACGCGCGTTTTATTTGAATTTTCTCACCTGTCGCGCGCGTCTCGGCGGTGAGGTTTGATGAATGGGTGCGACGGCGACGAAGGAAGGATGACGACGATGACTGACGCGAAAAGGAATGTGTTTTTTATGTGATGATGCAGACGACGAGCGTGATCAGGTACCTCGGGAGCGGGGAGAAGGCGTTGCCGGGGGTGACGCTGAACCGGTCCATGTACGAGAGCGCGTTGCGCGAGCTCTTGTTGGAAGGCGAAGGCGCGGTGGTGGAGCTGTACGAGGAATCTAAGCCGAGCGGGACGTGGAAATGCGTGAAAACGGCGTCGCCGGGTAAGTTGCAGGCGTTCGAGGAGGAGCTGTTCCGCACGAGCGACATGTCGGACGCGGCGGTGGTGTGCGCCGTTCGCGTCGTGACCAAGGCAGAGCAGAGAACTGTGGGGGTAGCGTACGTGAACGCGACGACTCGAGAGCTTGGGGCGTGCTCGTTCGTGGATGATGAACAGTTTTGTACGCTGGAGAGTGTTTTGTGTCAGATTGGGGCTAAAGAGTGCGTCGTGCCGAGAGAAGGTACCGATACGCCAGAGGGTAAGCGATTGAAGGACGTCGCGGCGCGATGCGGTGCGCTCGTGACCGAACGCGCTGGGCGAGATTTCGACGTGACCGACTTGGAGAGCGATTTAGGGCGGCTGATTGCTGGAAACGTCGAAGCGCACCGTGCGATTATCGATCAGCCGCAGGCTGCCGCTTGCCTCGCAGCCGTGCTTCGTTTCAGCGAATTGTTGGCAGACAGCACGAACCACGGTCGCTGTACTCTGAGTATGTACGACACCGGCCGTTACATGAGACTAGACTCGTCCGCTCTTCGTGCGTTGAACGTTCTCCCAGAGCGCTCCGACGGGCCGAGCAGCTTTAGCCTGTACGGGTTATTGAACAAGTGTAGAACGCCAATGGGTCGCCGTTTGTTGATGCGATGGTTGAAACAACCGCTGGTCGATGTCGCCGAGATTGGCACGCGTCATGACGTCGTCACTGAGTTTGTTTCAAATGCTGAAGTTCGTGACGCGCTTCGAGGGGCGCACCTGAGATCGCTGCCGGATATCGAACGCATCACTCGCAAGCTTGAGAGACGCAAAGCGACGCTCATGGATCTCTGCCGATTGTACCAAGCGAGCGCGGCGCTCCCTCACATGGCGGAAGCGCTCGAAAGATGCGAAGGGCGATTTGCCGAGTACATCAACAAAGCGTACGTCGAAAAGCTGAAGAAGCTGAGCGATCCGAGCCATCTCGGTCGTTTCGAGGCATTGTTGGAAGCGGCGGTTGATCTGAGCAAAATTCCCGATGAGTATGTCATTTGCGCATCGTACGACGCAGAGCTGGGAGAAATCCAGCAGCAAAAAGATGCATTAGAGGAAGATATTCGCAACGCTTTCGCCGCGGCGAGCGATGACTTAGGCATGGAAAGAGACAAACAGCTGAAACTGGAACACAACAACATGCACGGCTGGTTCATGAGATTGACGAAAAAGGATGAAACATCGGTCCGCAAGAAGCTGAGCGTGAGCTATCAAATTTTAGAGGCGAAGAAGGACGGTACCAAGTTTACCAACAAGCGTCTTCGCGCGCTCTCTGAGCAACGCGTCGCCCTCGACAGAAACTACGACGCGAAGCAACGTCATCTGGTGGAGCGCGTCGTTGACGTAGCGGCGTCCTTCTCAGAAGTCTTCCTCGAAGTTTCGGCAATCACCTCGGAGATCGACGTTTTGGCATCCTTTGCCGAAGTCGCCGTGAGCGCCCCGATACCGTTCGTTCGTCCCATCATGCACGAAAAGAACTCTGATACCATTCACTTGGAGAACTCGCGCCATCCAAATGTCGAGGCGCAAGACAATGTTCGATTCATAGCCAACACGTGTTCGATGAAGAAGGGCGAGTCTTGGTTCCAAATCATCACTGGTCCGAACATGGGCGGTAAGAGTACGTTTATTCGTCAAGTGGGCGTGTGTGTTCTTTTGGCTCAAGTCGGAAGCTTTGTTCCGTGCGACGACGCCGTCATCGCGGTACGCGACGCCATTTTCGCCCGCGTCGGCGCCGGTGATTGCCAGCTTCGTGGCATCTCAACCTTTATGGCTGAGATGCTCGAAACCGCAGCCATCTTGAAAGCGGCGACGTCGTCGAGCCTCGTTATTATTGATGAACTCGGTCGCGGTACGAGTACGTACGATGGGTTCGGTCTCGCCTGGGCCATCAGCGAACACATCGTCAACGAAATTCGAGCGCCGTGTCTCTTTGCCACGCATTTCCACGAGCTCACTGCACTCAAAGGTCCGAGCGGCGTCGCCAACTTCCACGTCGAAGCGCTCATCGACCAAGTCAGTCGCAAGCTCACGATGCTGTACCAAATCAAACCGGGAGCGTGCGACCAGTCTTTCGGCATTCACTGCGCCGAATTCGCGCGCTTTCCTGAAGAGGTTCTCAAAATCGCTCGCGCCAAGGCGGAAGAGCTCGAAGATTTCAGCAAAGACGGCGCCGAACACGCCGTCGCCGACATCGACGGTTCTGACGCCAAGCGCGCTCGCACCGACGGCGTGTCCGACGATACCGCCCGAGGCGTCGTTCGCGCGCGTCAATTCCTCGCCGATTTCGCCGCCATTCCTCTCAGCCGCATGACGCCATCCGACGCCGTCGCGCGCGCGCGTCAGCTCAAATCTGAGCTCGACGCCGACGCCGCAAACTCGCCTTGGCTCGCCGATCTCATCTCAAACGCCGCGTGAGTTATCCATTAACCGCGCACACGTACACGTATGCTTGTAATCACACATTCCTTCACGTTTCACGTTTCGCATGCGGCGCGCGTCGAGTTCGCGAGTCGTCTTTTTATCCAAAGCGCCGCCACGCCGAAAGAGATTATTGATGCGTGACGTCACACGCACACGCACGACTGAGCATGCCGACGACGCGCGCGCGTAAAACCCCGTCGAAGAGCGCGTCGACCCGACGACGATCGTCGTCGGCGCGTAAAACCCCGTCGAAGAGCGCGTCGACGCGGCGTCGGTCGACGTCGACTGCGACGAAACAAGATGAAGCGAGAATCGCACCCGCCGACGCCCCGGCGGGCGCCGATGCGGCGTCCGCGCTCCTCGACCCGACGCGGTCGTACACGCGAATCCGTGGTGTCGTCTATGACGTGACGGAATTCGCAAAGCGGCACCCCGGGGGTGCGCAGTTGTTGTCGCTGTGCGTGGGTCGAGACGCGACGATTTTGATCGAGAGTCATCACCTGCGACCGGAGATTGTTCAAAAGTACCTGAAGAGCTTGCCGACGGTGCCGGGTGCGGAGGCGGCGTTCGGACCGGAGGAAAGCTTTCCGAAACCGCTGGATTCCGTGTTGTACCAAAAGATTCAGCGACGGGTGCGAGATGAGATTGTGGAACCGCTGAAGGCGAGAGGGCGAGCGCCGCACGGACGAGGCGGGTGCGCGTTGGACGCCGGGGCTGTCGTTGCGTTTTTTGTCTTTGCGCTCTGGACGTACTGGCGGACGCCATCGATTGCGACCGGGTGCTTGCTTGGTTTGGCTGGGTACTGGAGCGGCACTGGGTTGCAGCACACGGCGAACCACGGCGGGTTGGCGAAGAGTGGATTTTGGAACCAATTTTGGGGTTGGTTGGGTAACGACGTCGCCATCGGTAAGAGCTCGGTGGAGTGGAGATATCATCACATGGTGAGCCACCACTCGTACTGCAACGACGCGGATCTGGATCAAGACGTGTACACCGCCTTGCCGCTTCTTCGTCTCGATCCGTCTCAAGAGTTGAAGTGGTTCCACCGCTACCAAGCCTTTTACGCCCCGCTCATGTGGCCCTTCCTTTGGCTCGCCGCGCAGTTTGGCGATGCGCAAAACATCCTGGTGGACAAAGCTTCACCGGGTGTCGAGTATAAAGGATTGATGAAGAACGAGGTCGCTCTGTACGTGCTCGGCAAGGTGCTTCACTTTGGCTTGCTCCTCGGCGTTCCTGCATACATGCACGGCTTGTCCAACGTCATCGTCCCATTCTTGTCGTACGGCTTCTTCGGCTCGTTCGTCCTCTGCTGGTTTTTCATCGTGAGCCACAACTTAGAAGCGCTCACGCCCATGAACTTGAGCAAGGCGACCAAGAATGATTGGGGCGCGTGGCAAATCGAAACGTCGGCGTCCTGGGGCAACGGTTTCTGGAGCTTCCTTTCCGGTGGACTCAACTTGCAAATCGAGCACCACCTCTTCCCGGGATGTGCGCACAACTTGTACCCGAAGATGGTTCCCATTATCAAGGATGAATGCGAAAAGGCTGGCGTCGCGTACACTGGATACGGTGGCTACACCGGTTTGCTCCCGATTACGCGCGACATGTTCTCTTACTTGCAAAAGATGGGACGTCATCCAATTAAGAGATGATGATGCACCCAGTGCGCTTTGTGTTACGTTATTAGCTACCGGTACCAATGCTGTGAATAAATTACATTTAATTCTGGTTTCTCTTATCCTACTCGTCGCCGCCTGCGAGAGCGCCCGCCGCTGCATGAGCTCGAACACAGTTACCTTCAGTCAGCGCCGCTGGCGAGTGCAAATATTTCGCGGCGTCTCTCGATTTCGTCACTTTTCCTTTCGACCTCTGAAGCATAGACTTCTCCGCTTCCGCGAGCGCATCTTGCACAGTCGCGAATGGGTGCACGCATCCGTACCGGCGCTCGCCGGGCAAAAGGTATTCCGGCGAGCGCACGATGCATCGGGCCAAGTTGACGGCGTCCAACAAGGCTTGATTCGCACCCTGTCCTTTGAATGGTGACATTGGATGCGCGGCGTCACCGATGAGCGTGACGCGCGAACTGGAGTCGCCGCGCAGCACCTTTGCCGGAGTCATGTCTCGATCGAACGCCGGATATCCAGCCATGCAATCCTCTCTCGTGTGCTCGAGCAACGTCCCCACTGGGTCAGGCCACGAGCCGCATCGCCGCATTGCTTCTTGGCGTAATCGTGCGGGATCGGCCGCGATCGCCTTGGCTTCGTCTTCCGAAACTGGAAAAGATAGTTGCCACATCATCGCGCCCGGTTGCGTCTCCTCGCTCGTCGTCTCGTCTTCTCCTCCGTCAAGCGGCGGAATGCACCCATCGCCGTCTGCAGACGCCGTAAACGGCATCGCATACATTCTATTCTCACCATCCACGACTTGAAACACCTTGTTCCGACAGAGCGGATGATCGACGCCTCTACAGATGCCCAACACGACCAACACTCCCAGATACGATAACGGCTCGTCGCCCAGCTTTTGCGCGCGAACCCGAGAAAAAATCCCATCCGCACCCACCAAAATCCCCGCTTTCGCGCTCGTCCCGTCTTCAAACTTCAAAACGACCCCATCATCCACTTCCTCGTACGCATCGAACCGTTTACCCCACTTCATGCACTCTGGTTCGAGCGCCTCGAGCAACGACTGTCGCAATTTCTGTCGCGGTAAATGCACGTTTCTCTTCTCATCACTCATCGCTTCCGACACCGACCCGCACTCATCACCTAAATCCTCCTTCGTCGTCCCCCCTTCCCTCGCGCTGTGTCCATACAGCCCCAACACCCGCCCATCCGACGCCATCGACACGTGCGCGTCGCTTCCCACGCCTCTCAACTGCAACCCGAGCGACCGCAACGCCGCGCCTCCGCTATACTTTTGCATCGTCAACCCGTACCCTTGCTTTCGGGATTCAAAGCTCTCGTCCTTTTCGTACACCATCGCGCGAACGCCTCGATGTCGCAACGCGAGCGCGAGCGCGACGCCGCCGACGCCACCGCCGACGATGGCTACTTCGGCGTCGGACGCCGGTTGGACTCGCGCGCGCGCGCGCGTCACCCCCGACCCCCCGCAATCGACGCAATCGATCCGTTTCGCCGGAACCTCGCGCGGGATCGCGCCGTCGCCGTCCCCGTTCGCTTTTCGTTTCTTCCGTTGCGCTTTCGATAGCGTGAACAGCGCGCCCTCGCCGCGGCATCGCGCGCACGCCGCCGTCGCTTCGCGTGCTTTTTCACCCATGTCGTCGTTCGCCGCCGACGACGACGCGCGAATCACCGGTACGGCTGAGCAGCGAGGCGCTCGCGCGCGACCACCGATGCGCGACGCCGGCGAGGACGACGATCGTCGCAGGCGCGCGGTGGCGGGACGAAAGACTCGACGGTACAGGGCGGTGAGAGTCATTCATGTACGCGCGCCGCGCACTGCGGATGGACAGACGGATGGACGTTACAAAGTCAACTCTCTTCTACGGCTATTTTAGCGTCGCGCGCGCGATCGCTCTATGAAACATCGCGGCCGTTTGAAGACGACGACGACGTCGTTCCCGCACCGATCGCGCCCGACTCGGAATGTTCACCCGCGGAGAGCGCGTCGAAGAGCGCCGCTCGATGCGACAGTTCGCCGAATCGAAGCGACAACACGTACTGCCTCGCGCCGATGACATCGAGCGGGATGAACGCCTGCTCGGCGAGCGTTCGTTTCGCGTCGCCGGATAAGCCCTTGAGCGGCGGGACCACGCGGGAGAGGGTAAAGTGTTCATCGACGCGCGCGCCCCAGAAATCCATGGTGCTGACGCGAAGCTTCGGCGTTTCGCCCGGGCGTCGCGTCAGCGCCAACTCGCCGACGTACCTCGACGCGTAATACTGTAAAGCCGCCGCGCACGCGGCGCTACCGATTCCACCCGCGACGGCGGCGGCGATGAGGGTGGATGAGACGTCTTCGCCCGCGCCGATGGCGAGGAAGGGTGTGGCTAAACCGCCGACGGCGGCGAGCTGGGCGAGCTTGAGCCTCACGAGGACTCGAAAGGTTTTGATGTGTGCCCCGCGGTAGAGCTTGGTGACGACGACGTCGGTGGCGTCTGAGGCGTCGGACATCGGTGATGAAGACGCGAAGGAGCGGTGGTGGATGCGCGGCGCCGCGACCAGCGACGACGAAGACGAGTGGACAAGATGGCGATGCGCGAGCAAAGCCGTCGGCGTCTCTGTAAAACCAACGCTCGTCGACGCGAAGGCGTGCGAAACCGCGCGCGCGATGACGGTTCCGTGGGCGACGCCGATCGACGACGAAGTTTGTCGAGCGAGGAGCGACATGCTGGACGCGTCGCGTCGAAGGGGCAAACTCTGAGGACTAAACTGAACCGAAGCGAACTGACTAGTTTTGCTCGCGAGCGCTTTACAAGAAGATACTGGGAGCTGAGGACGCGTACGAACAAAAGTCCGCGGCGTTGGACGGCACGGCATCCGTGCCGTCGTCTTTGAGCGGTAACGCCTTGTCGGGGGTGATGCCAATCTTGTTGATGTTGGTTCCGTTTGGGGTGCGGTATTGCGCGACGGTGACGCTGACGGCGCTGCCGTCAGAGAGCGGAACAAGCGTTTGGATTAATCCCTTACCAAAAGTTTGTTCGCCGAGAATCACGGCGCGTCCGTTGTCTTGTAACGCACCAGAGAGAACTTCAGAGGCGCTCGCCGTGCCCTTGTTGACGAGCACCTTGAGCGGGGTGTCAACGTCGAGCGCCGATTTGTCCGCTTCAAAGACGTCTCGCTCGCCGTTTGAGTCGGCAATGTACACAATAGTCCCTTCGTTCATCAGCGCCTTTGCGATTTCGAGCGCGCCTGGGAACAAACCACCGACGTCGTCGCGTAAATCGAGCACGTACGAATCGACACCCTGCGATTTGAGCTCCTTCAACGCTTCCTTTGTCTTGGCGCCAGAGACTTGATTAAACGCCGAAAGTTTAATGTAACCAATTTTTTTACCCCCATCGACATCGCACGCCGTCGATGTCACCGGAATCACGGTGTAACGCCTTCTCTGAACGACAATCTCTTGTTTTTTCCCACCTCTGTCGATCGTCAGCGTCACCTTGCTCCCTTGCGGACCTTGTAACTCGTCCGCCACTTCGTACAAGCTCTTCCCATCCGTCGCCAATCCATCCACAGCCACGATGCCATCCTTCGCCTTGATCCCCGCCTCTGCGGATGGCCCACCGGGCACTGGTGCGACGACGACAACTTTTTTATCGTCATCGAACCCCATCTCGATCCCGACTCCGCTCACATCCGCTCGCATCGTCGTCTCGGCGACGCTCGAGTACTTTTCCGGCTCCAAAAAACGCGTAAACGGATCATCCAACCTCGCCAACAACCGACGAATCGCGTCGTACGTCGAATCCGTGTCGTCCAAATTTTCCGTCTTGAGCGACGTCTCCCTGAGCTTGAACCAGTTGATACCATTGAAAGTTTTGTCGACGTACGCCTTGTCCACCGCTCGCCACGCTTCGAGGTACAACATTTGGTTCTCGGTGATGGCGCGCGCCGACGGCGCGTCCACCGCACCCGCCAGCGCCACGCAGGATGCGAGCGTGATGACACTCACACCGACGCGCGCCGGTGTGGCTTCCACGGCGCCGCGCACGTCGCGTTCGCGCTCGTTTTCCACTCGAGTCGCATCGACGTCACTCCTCTTCATCGCGCGCCGCCGCGTCGTCGTCGCGCGTTGTCGACGCGTCGCGCGTCGCATCGACGCCGTCGGCGTCGCCGGGTTCACCGAAAACCTTCGGCCCATCGCGCGCGCATCCATGACGCCACCGCGTTTTCGTCAACGTCGCGTCCGCGTGTGAGGCAAAGCAAAGTTGGTTACGCCACTCCTCGCCCGCGCTGAGACCGTCGTCAGTCAGACATCGAACGCGACGCGCATGGAGACGTCTCGGTACGACAGACAGCTCCGGCTGTGGGGGGACGAGGGCCAGGCGCGGCTCGCGTCGGCGCGCGTGTGCGCGATCGGCGCGACTCCCGCGACGTGCGAAGCGTTGAAGAATTTAATCCTCGGTGGCATCGCAACCTTCACGCTCTGCGACCGCCTCGAGGTTGGATCGGGCTTCGATGCGTCGCACGAACACTTGGCCGGGGAGCTCTTCGAAGTGACCCTCGATGACGCGAGCCGTCGACGAGGTGAGGATAAGTGCATCGGACAGGCGTTGGTGGAGGCGTTGGTCGCGTTGAATCCGAAAACGACGAAAGGGTACTACGACGGAGCCTGTCCCGAGTCCAAGGCGAGGGATAGTTACGAGGAGTTTTATAAGCGTTATGACGCCGTCATTGTTGCTACCGATGCGGTGAGCAACGAGGCTTTGTGTCGCTTGGCGAAGACGTGTGAGACGAATAACATTCCGTTGGCGACGGCGCGCGCGTGCGGGTTGTACGGAGAGGTGCGCACGTGCGCGGGGACGCGATGGGCGGTAGAGAGGGTGACTCCCGAAGGGTCAACGATGATGGATTTGAGATTAACGTCGCCGTGGAGCGACCTCTCGGCGTACGTGGAGATGAAGACGTGTGATTTGGAGCGATTGGACGAAGCGGCGTTTAAGCACGTGCCGTTTGTGGCGTTGTTGGCGCACGCGACGAAACAGTGCGCATCTAGGGATCGGCGCGCGGTGCGGGACGCGCTTGCGGCGATGCGTCGCGGGGTAGATGAAGAAAACTTTGATGAGGCGATGGCGAATGCGCGATACGCGTGGACTGATACGGGCGCGGTGACTGAGGAGATTATGCGTTTGATCGACGACGAACGCGCGAGACAGCCATCGGCGACGAGCGACAAGTACTGGTTTCTCGTCGCGGGACTGCGAGCGTTCATAGAGCGAGAAGGGTGTTTACCGCTCGAAGGAAGCATACCGGACATGACGAGCACGACTGAATCGTATGTGGAGCTCCAGCGGCTGTATGCGGACAAGGCGGCGAAGGACGCGGCGGCGGTGAGACGAAACGCTCTCGACGCCGCGAATCGGGCGGGTGTAGCGAATCCCGAAGAGTTTATTCCTGAGGGCGACACGAACACGTTCTGCAAAAACTGTAGGAACGTTCGCGTCTTGTCTTGGAGACCGCTCGAAGAGGAATTGCTCGCTTCGAAAGAAACGAGAGGCTTTGTCGCAGAGAGCGCGCGAAGCGCCCTGGAAGATCCCGCAAAGGCGATGTCGTTGTACATCTTCGTAGCCTTCCGTGCGAGAAATAGCTTTAGCGATGACAAAAAGCGTTTACCTGGCGTTTTCACAAGCTCTACCGCGGACTCGGTGGATGATCTCGTCAAGGAGGACGCCTCAGTGTTGCAGACACTGATGATGGAATGGTTCGAGTCGATGGGAATTATACTCACGGCTGAACAGACGGAGATGGCTTCGAACGTTGCGTATGAAACTGCGCGCTATGGTTCGTCACAATTGAACCCAGTCGGAGCAATTCTTGGCGGTATCATGAGCCAAGAACTCATCAAGATTATCACGCGACAGTACACCCCGATGCAAAATCGATTGATTTACGACGGAGTGCGCGGCACGACACAGCAACTCTTTTAAAACGTACGCTCGCTTGTTTTGTTTGTTTTCATAGATGGTACATTTCATTCTAGGTAGTCATTCATAGTCATTCCTATCATCAAGCTATATCGCAATACGCCGTGCCGGTGCACATCGCCCACGTCGAAACGGCAAACATCACCGTAATGGCGACGCCGAGACTGATGCCCGCTATGATGTCGCCGTGCTTTGTCATCATGCCAAACACAATGTACGGTTTCAGTGCGTGCACGAAGAGCAGCGTGAAAACGCTTGCGACAGTGTCTAAGAATATACATATCCCACTCGACGAGTGGTTCGCCCCGAGAGCGCTTGCGGCGCACACGAACGCGTACCCAACCAAAGCTACCGCGCCGATGACAAACGGCCGTCGATCCGTCGACACGACGAGGAGCACTACGGCACTAATTCTGACAATTGCTCGCATGAGCGCCGGAAGCAAAGTATACCACGAGTTTTCCATTACCGCCTTTGTGGCGTGCGCGCCGTCCGCGACGGCAAATAAACTCGCTGCCGCGAATGCAAAGCAAGACTCTCGAGTAAACAAGACGTTGCCAAAGCGCCGAGGCGCGGACACGCCTTCGATATCCACATCACGAGCGTCGTCATCGTCAATATCGTTCCACGGGCGCATGCCTTTCAAGCTCGGTATTTGAGCAAACCAGCGAGAGGCTAAGAGAACGACTAGAACGCTAGACATCGCCCCCAAGATGACAAAAGCTATCGACGCCCCGCCAGAGACTCCTCTCCAAAGCGCCCACAGTAATCTAAAACATGCACTCACGCCCATCGTACTCGCCGCGAATCCCAATCCCGTACTGGGCGGCACGGAAAACACGGAAAGATTCGGAGGCGCAAAGTACATCGCCGCTGAGATGGCGACCGGCACGTACACCCCTGCGACCATTCCCACTTCAGTCGCCGCCGTGGCGCCGGCGCCGGCACCTTCAATCCCAGAAGCTGCAGATCCGTACCGCTCCATTCCTTCCGTGAGCATTCTAAAGAGCTCGAGCGCTCCCGCACTCATCGTAATCGTCGTTGCCACGTGTTTCGGATCGTCCGCTTCGGCGAGCGCGTCCGGGAGCAACTCTGCAAAGACTATCCACACCATGCACCCGGCGGCAAAGCCAAGAGAAAACGGCAACAATGGCTGAAACATCTCCACAAAGAGAAAAGCCGGCAAAGCCAAGAGCGGCTGAGGTAGACTCGTCACCACGCACCACCACGCGCACGTCAAAGGCTTGATGCCTTTGGTCGCCAACACGTTCGCCACGGCTAAACCTTCGGGAATGTTGTGCGCGCCAATCGCGAGCGTCACGAGCCGCCCCTGTCTCAATCCACCCGCACCGCTGAAGGAAACCCCCACGCCGCAACCTTCTCCGAACGCGTGCGCCGCCATGATGCCCACAATCATCAGCGTCTTTCTAGCGTCGGCGCCGTGCAGCTCGAGAAAACTCAGATTGTCTCCTCGTTCGCTCAACCACCCTTGCGCTCGAGAGATGAGCGCCGCGCCGACGACGAGACCGAAGACGACCGATATCGGTCCACCAGCCTGGCCCTCGTGCACGAGATCGAACGACGCGGCGAGCATGACGCCGCACGCGCACGCGTTGGCGAGCGCGGCGAAGGATTTTGGAACCGTTCGTTTGTTCGTCAGTGCGTAAGGAAGCGCGCCGAGCGCGGATGCGAACGCCATGAGCGTCGTGAGAACGAAGACGGAGATGGCGGAAGCGTGGTCCCCGCCACCACCGACGACGTCGGCGGTGCCCCCTAAGGTGGGCTCGATGCCGGTCGACGCCATGGCACCAACAACACCAACGCGCGCGCAGTCACGCTCTGAGGCATCGCGGGCGCGTCTCTGGAGTCTACAGAATGCATATTAAAAATTAGACAACTAGTGAATGACGTGATTGATGCGATGCGATGTCTCGTAGCGACGTGGCTCACCAGTCGTCGACGCGCTGGCGTTTGACTGGTGTGATTTGAGCCTCTTTACCGAGCTCTTTGCGTTGGAAATTTGCGAAGGCGTCTGCGACGGCGTCGACGTACTCCTTTTCTCTATGACGGCTAAATACACGGACAATTCTCTGCACGAACGTTCTCGGAAGCAGCGAGCTGACTTGTTCCTTGGTAATTGTGCACGAGGTTTCGTCGTCCCAATAGTGGAAGAAACGAACCGCATCAACGGGATTGCGAGCCTTTTTACCGTAATCAATCTTCAAGTTTTGGACGATGATGTCGTCCGGCTTCAACCCTCCTGGAATCGAGTTCGATCCTTGACAGGTCGTGATATCTTTTGCTTCGACTGGTTTAAAGTTCACGACTTGATCTTCCGGTACCGTGTACTCGTTGATGAATCTATACAACTCGCGACGACGAATGCGCTTGACGATGTCCCGCGCCTTGCTCAGGCTCTGATCCGGGCAGTGCTCAATCTGCTTCAGCAGAGTGTCATCCATCGTTATGAAGTCCTTGACGTCCCAAATCGAATTACTAATTCGGGAGTTCCAAGCTGCGTCAGCCTCAACGAGGGCATCGACAACCATGTACTCGACCGCCTTGGCTTTTTTGTGTGTGTACACGCTTTGATGCATCGACGCCCGAGAGTGAAAGAGCGCGTAAACATTATTCGCTTCGCTCGATTTGAAACATATCTGATCATCGATCACCTTCATGTGACAGGTCAATCGCATCGTGTCGACGCTCATGCGCACGCCGGCTTGGTACGAATCTCTCAATAGGTACTCAAACTTGTCGACGTCAATGCCATTCTTCTTATTGGCGACGATGTCAAAGAGATATCGCTTCTCCGAGTGCGCCTCCTCGTTGCTCGTGATAAAGTCACACACCCGTCGCACAATCTGCGGGTCTAAATCGATGTGATTATCGTCCAAGCACCACTGGAACATGTCCGCCCCCATGCGCTCGTGATTCCACGGCGCCGGATCCTTTGGATTCCACCCGTGTCTCAGCGGCAAAAACTCATTGTCGAACACGTGAGAAAACGGCCCGTGTCCCATGTCGTGACACAGCCCCGCCAACTGCACGCACAACTTATCCTCCATCGTCAACCCCAACCCTTTCCTCGGCGCGCTTCGCTTTATCGACTCAAACACCGTGTTCGCCAGGTGACACGTCCCCAGCGAGTGCTCGAACCGGTTGTGCGAAGCCCCCGGAAAGACAAAGTACGAAGTCCCCAACTGCTTCAAATCCCTCAACCTCTGCATCTGCGGCGTATCGATCACGTCGCACACCAACGGATTAAAATACATGTGCCCGTGCACGGGATCGTTAAACGTCTTCCCGCGCGCCCGACGCCCACCAAACCTAAACGCCCGCCCTTCCTCTTCCCCCGCGTGTACTCTCGGCTCGTGCGCAATCTGCGACAGCTGAGGAATCATAAACGGGTCGTCGTCCTCATCCGCCGCATCGAGCGTCGAGTAATCGTTCCGGGAATCCATCGGCGCCGCGCTATCGTCTCTCGATCGTCCTCTTCGCTCCGTCGGCGTCGAGCCTCCTCCTCCGCCGCCGTCGACGACGTCGTCCGCGCGCCGTTGACCGAGTCGGCTCGTCGGCGGTGTCTTTCTCGCAGCCGCCGTCGTCGTCGCCGCGCCGTCGCGAGCACCGCGGCGCGCGCGCGCGGGCGTGGATAACCCATCGTCATCCATCGTCAATCGCTCGACGACGTCACGGCGGCGTCACGGCGCGGTGTGCGTCACCGTCGAGCGCGGCATTGCGCCGTTGGGACCGCCGGCGCCGGCTCTTTGACCCCTTTGACCCCTGACGGTTCACGACTCATAATAGAGGGTCAGTGGCGAGTCATAACTCATGAAAACAGACGACCTAGGGTTTGGCACGCACTAACCTAGGGTTTTGCCCGGCGACGTTTCACCCCACCGAACCCGGGCCGATGCTCGACACATCGCGCCGACGACGGGTAGACGCCGCCGACGACGGATAGACGACGACGAGGGACAGACGCGGCGCGGAAGCCCCGAAGCGAAGCTTGATTTTCGTCTCTGCCGAGATGTTGGGCGCGTGGACGCGCGGACGGTCCGACGCGGAACAAAAAGCGATCGTCGCCGTGGCGGCCGGCACGACGCTGGCGCTGGTGGCGATGCGACAGCGCGCGATACGCTCGGCGATCGCGTCGATGCTCACGGTGCGTGCGATGACGAGCGATTGATGGTTTGTGGCGCGCTTTCGCGGGGTGCGGGCGAAAAGGGACGGGCTCGACCGCGCGTCGCGTGCGATGGGGTGGGGGTACCGGACGCGAACGCGCGCGCGTTCTTCCGCGACGTTCTAAAGCGGACGCGACGCGTCGGGCGGGACGCGTCGGCGACTTTGGCGGCGGGAGGGGGTGGTTTTTCTTCAAACGGTGTTCGCGGGAGCGATGGAACGGGCGTTCGCGACCCACGCGCGGGTTTCGGCGCCCGGGGCGGGGTCGCGTTGACGCGTCGAGCGACGACTGACGGGGTATTCTTCTCGCGTTTACTTTATTCCGCGAGCGCAGGGCGCGGCGTCTTTGGTCGGATCTAATGAAGCGCCGGCGGCGAACAGAGCCGCTGAGAAAGAGGAGGCACAGATTGCGATGATGCGCCAGATGCAACAGCAGATGCAGGCGATGCAGCAGCAGCAGCAGCAGCAACAAGGCGACGAGGAGGAACTCAGCGCCCTGGAGAGGTTTTGCACCGACGTCACCGACGAAGCGCGTAGAGGGTTGCTCGACCCGCTCGTCGGTCGCGAGGAAGAAGTTCGACGATTGATTCACATTCTTTGCCGTAGAACGAAGAACAACCCGGTTTTGCTCGGTCAATCCGGTGTGGGTAAGACAGCCATCGTGGAGGGTTTGGCGCAACGCATCGTCGCGGATGACGTTCCGCACGCGCTCAGAGGGGCCAAGCTTCTCGAGGTGGATCTCGGTGCCGTCGGCGCGGGATGTCAAATGCCGGGTGAGTTTGAAGAACGCCTCACCATCATCGTGCAAGAAGTTGTCGACGCGACGGCCAAGGGTCCTGTTGTGCTCTTTATCGATGACATTCACAACTTGTGCCCGGCGCCGCCGATGAACAACAACGGCGCTGCGATTCTCAAGCCGGCTCTCGGACGCGGTTTGCTCCGATGCGTCGGCGCGACTTCCGCGGACAAATTCAAGAAGACGATTGAACAGGACGCCGCTCTCGAGCGCCGATTCCAACAGGTTCCGGTCGAGGAACCATCCGTCGACGAGACGGTGTCCATCTTGCGCGGTCTGAGACCGAGATACGAGCAGCACCACAACATTGCCATCAGCGAAGGCGCGGTGCTCGCGGCGGCGCAGCTCTCCGCGCGTTACGTCTCTGGTCGCCAACTTCCGGACAAGGCGATCGACTTGCTCGACGAAGCCGCGGCGGCAGTTCGCATGACGAAAACGAGCAAGCCGGACGGTCTCGACATGGCTGATCGTAAGATTGCTCAGCTCATGAAGGAAAAGGACCAGTTGTTGCGCAAGAATGCCGGCGAACTCGCCAAGGCGGGTACGTCGAACATTGCGGCGGCGGAGCTCCAAAAGATTGCCGCCGCTCTCTCCGTAGAGAAGAAGGCGCGCAAGGAATTGCAGCAAAAGTACGAAGTCGAACGCCGCGTGCACGACGAATATCGCCGTGCGTTTGCAAACAACTCGTTCATTAAGCGCAAGGTTGAAAACGCCAAGATGAAGATCGAGCAGGCTTCCAACGCTGATGCGGGTTCTGTCCTGGCCGCAGAGCTCACCCGCGCGCAAGACGAGTTGTCCAAGTTGGAACAACAAGTTCGCGTCACGCAGGATGAGCTCACCGCTGCCGAGGCTGCCGTGCTCGAACTCAAGGATGGCGGTACTCTCATGCGCGAGGAAGTGACTGATAGCGACGTCGCTTCCGTCGTGAGCCGCTGGACAGGTGTTCCGGTTGCTAAGCTCGTGTCTAGCGAAAAGGCGAAGCTTTTGCAACTCGAAGCGGAGCTTCATCAGCGGGTTATCGGTCAAGAGGCTGCTGTTACGTCTGTCGCCGAAGCGGTGCAGCGTTCCCGAGCGGATCTCGCCGATCCGAACGGACCGGTGGCTTCCTTCATGTTCCTCGGCCCGACCGGTGTCGGTAAGACTGAGCTCGCCAAGGCGTTGGCGAACTACCTCTTCAACTCTGACACTGCGCTCGTGCGTCTCGACATGAGCGAGTACATGGAGAAGCACTCTGTCGCTCGCTTGATTGGCGCACCGCCGGGCTACGTCGGCTACGACGAGGGTGGTATGTTGACGGATGCGGTGCGCCAAAAGCCGTACTCTGTCGTTTTGTTTGACGAAATCGAAAAGGCGCACGTGGACGTCTTCAACGTGCTCTTGCAGCTTCTCGATGAAGGTCACGTCACTGATACGCAAGGACGCAACGTTTCTTTCCGCAACTGCTTGATCATCATGACGTCCAACTTGGGCTCTGACGAGATTTCTTACGCCAACAAACGCCGCAACAAGGGCAACGTCAAGGACGCCGTCATGCAGCACGTGCGCTCGCACTTCCGCCCCGAGTTTGTGAACCGTATCGACGAGTTTATCGTGTTTGAACCGCTCACGCACGCTCAAATTGAAGAGATTGTGCAGCTGCAAACCAAAAAGCTTTCGAAGCGCATCGACAGCCAGCGCATGAACTTGTCTCTCGACCGCAGCGCCATCGAACACTTGGCCAGACAAGGTTACGATCCGGCATACGGTGCCCGTCCGGTTCGCCGCGCCATCCAGCGCGAACTCATTCAACCACTCGCGAACGCCATGCTTCGCGGTGTTTTCAACGAGGATGACACCATTCTCGTCACGGCGGATCGGGAAGGCATTTGCTTGTCCAACGGACCGAAGATTGTTCGCGAGCACTTCGACGTGCACGCCGCTGACTCTGAAGATGAAAAATATTAGGCTAATACGCATAAATATTGTTGTTTGATTCATTCCCATTACAAAATTCACCGCGTCGTTGAACGCTCACGCGCGCACTGGCTCTCGTCGTCTCGTCGGCGAAATCAGCCGCGTCTCAATCGCTCAGTCGCGATCTGAGAGACGCGGCGTCACTAAAACCTCAACGTTCCGACTCGTGCGCGCGTATGAACTCGACGACGCGAGCGCATGTGTAAAGTTGTAAATTTCAATCCCAGAGAGCGTTGATTTACGCATCTCGAAAAAGCTTAGAGCTCAGACTTGTCGGAAGCCTTGATGAGGTCACCGAGGAGCTTGTTCGCTCTGTTGATGACCGCTTGACGCTTCTTCCAAGCTTGAGTCTTGGCGTTGAATTCTTTGGTGGCCGTCTTCATCTCAGCCTTGATCGAGTTGAGCTCCTCCGTCTTCGTCTTGAGTTCAGCCTTGAGTTCAGCCTTGCTCTTGCCATCCATCTTTTTCAAGAAGTCAATCTCATTCTTCGCGCAGCCCTTCTTCGTGACGGCATCGCACAGCGGCTTATCCAAAGTCTTCGAAACGAACGACTTCAGCGAGTCGTAATCCCGGCCACCTTGGTAATCCTTACCCTTCTTATCGCCGGCGTTGTAATATTTGATGGTCGGGTAGCCTTGCACGCCAACCTTGCTGCACGTACCGGAGCCTTCGGCGGTGCAATCGACGTCAACAATCATGACGCTCGCGCTATCCTTGTATTCGCTACCGAGTCGATCCCACGCAGGTTTCATCGACTTACAGTGGCCTCACCTGCGGTGTCCATCGCGCATTTCAGTGTCTAAAAGTCAGTCTCTCGCTCGCGTCGTCGGCGTCGCGAATTGATGTTGATCACGTCGAATCAACTGAATGACAAAAAGCAACGCGATGCGGCGCGACAGTTCACGCGCGCGCGCGCGAACGCACGAACGCACCAAGGAGCTAAAAACTTGACGAACGCGTGCTTCCCGCTGCCGAGCACGGCGCTGTCGAACGTCTTATCCGTCGCGAGGAAGGCGGACGCATCGGCGGAACCGATCGCGAGCGCGAAAACGGCGAGCAAAGCTGCGACACAGCGTCGAACGGACGCCATGATTGGTTTCGCACGCGTCGTGTGGAGAGACAGGAGGAGTTCCCGGTGTCGCGCGGATTTTCGCGTGCGGGTCACGGGGTCTGTTTCTTCGGCGGTGCGCACGAAAGTGAAGTTTGGTAATCTGGATTGGATCGGTTCGCATCTTGTTTTTGGTGTTTAGCTCACTCGCTCGCGCGAGCGCGTGTATCAAGCATGAAATGGAATGTAATCTAATGGTGACTAAAAGCTATCGCTACGTGATGATTATGAGGGCTAAGAATTGGCGAGAAGTACACTCGCCCGCGTGGATAGATGGGTGGAAGCGCACGCAGACGACGGCACAGACTAAGCGACGGCTTCGAGGCCGACGACTCGTTCTCGAAAGGTAATGGACGAGACGTCGTGGTTTTGCATCGAACGCCCCGTGGACGCGGTGAACCCGATCCAAGCGCGCCCGTTGTCTAAATCCATGAATGCGGCGATGTTGATAGGCACGGTGAGCACGGGTACGGCGAGATTGTCGACGAAGACTTTGAGCGTGCCCAAGCCGTGCTTGTAATCGCGCATCAAATCGAGCAAATACGCAGAGCTTTTAAAGCTCTTGTGCATCGCGTCTTCGGGAACGAATACCGGGTTGTACACGATTCGTACGTAGTGTCGCTCCCCGTCCGACAAGTTGGGGACGTCGACGCTCGCGCCGATCGACGTCGCGTGCGTGGACAACGCCGGCGCCTTTGGTCCTCTCGTCATAACCGCCACGTGGTTGTGATACGGATCCCGCGCATCGGCGTCGTGATACGTATCAAACTCTACCGCGATGCAGTTGCGCAATCCACCGTATCCGAGCTGTCCACCGCCTCCACCCATCGCCTTTTCCGCGTTGTTTTGAATCACAAACGCAAACCCGTCGCCTCCGCGTCTCGAACACGTATCGCTCGCGTGATCCACCCCGTTGCACGGCACCTCCACCGTCGGATCGTTCGTGATGCGAAACGCGAAATCAGACACAAATCCACCGACAACTAGTTGTTTCTCCCTCGCGAACGACGACCCGGTGGCGTGCGCGCTCGACGGCGTGATTCTCAACGAGTATATTTCAGCCGTTTCATCCGCGAGCACGACGCTCGCGACGCCGTTGTACACCATCTCCGCATCCGTCGGACCGGTGAAGTTGCGCACGGCGAAGTCACCGAGCGCGCGCCGAGGCGCGGCGAGCGCCAGAACGGCGGCGAAGACGATGACGAACGCGCGTCGGGGCGTCATCGTGTGCCGTAACGGCCGCGGCCTCGATTGTAGTCAAACGTCACACGTCGGCCGCCGCCGCCAGCGCGTCATGCGCGGCGAGGATGACGAAGATGCGGTGGAGCTCGCAGTGGAACTCGACCGATTACTCGCCCGTCGCGACGCGGAAACCGGGGCGTTGGCGACGGAGACGCTCGAGTTTGTCGGCGCAGTGTCGCCAGAGTTTCTCTTTGGAAGGGCGAAAGAGACGGCGCCGGTGAACGAATCGATCGCGGCGCCGGGATCGTTTTACGCGTGTCAAGGGGCGATCGCGATGACGATGGAGTGCGTCGGGGCGGTGTATCGAGCGTCGGCGGAGGCTATGCGGCGACGGAGGAGAGAGAGGGAGAGTTCGGGTGGGGCGTGTTCGACGAGCGAGACATCGTTCGACGCGACGAAGACGACGTTGTGTGTGAATGGCGATCACGGCACGGCGTGGAACGAACGGAAGCGTAATCTGATGGAGGTTTTTAATTCCGATGCGGTTTCCGAACGGGAACGCCGGATGGCGGTGATGGATGAATTAGCGTTTGCGCGCGTCGTGCAGAGCCGATGGCCAAAGGCGCCGAGCGCCTGGGCGCATCGACGATGGGTATTAAATCAATACGAGTCTCGAAAGGGTGAGCGAAACGCAAAGGACACGAAGGAAGCGTTTGAAAACGAGTTGGCGGCGTGTGACGCGGCCATTCTCAAGAAACGGATGAATTACGTGGCTTGGTCGCATAGAGCGTGGGCGTTGACGCTTCTGGATGAAGACGATTTCGCGACACTCGATGACGAACTTCGTGCGAGCGGAGCGCGCATCAAACGTAACGTGAGCGATTACTGCGAGTTGCATTATCGCACTCGTTTGATGGCGCGGTTCGCCGCCAGAGCGAAATCGGCTGAGTACATTACTGCAATCAAGTCTGACGTCGCATTCGTGCGGGAACTCATCGAAACGCACCCAGGGAGAGAGTCACTGTGGTCGTATCTCAGGTTTCTTTACGTCCAACTCATCGCACAAAACACTGAATCAGAGAACACGCTGGATGACGAAGCGCTGCGTTTCGTCGACAAAGTATCGGGCAAAGATGGGGCCGCGACTCTCGATCCTTCGTGGGCGGAAAACTCGATGGCGACGCAGCGGCGGCTCGGTGGCGCGTTCTTGTCTTGGGTGCGCATAGTGCTCGCGAGAAGACAAGGCGATTCGTGCTCACCTTCATTCGTGCGTTTAACGGACGGTTTCACGATTGATAAGTGGTAGAGGTGTTGTAACTTTACGTACGGTAGTAGACTAGCAGACCTTCACAACGCGCCGCGAAAGATGGCGAGCTCAAAAACGCTCGTCCTCATGGGTCGGCATCCCACGCCCGGAAAGTGCAAGACGCGCCTCGCGAAAGCGATCGGGTCCGACGCGCGCGCGGCGCGGATATACGAGACGCTCGTGCGCATCGTGCTGGAGCGAGTGCGCGAGCCTTTCATGACGAGAGTTGGTTACGACTTCAAGTTTTCGTGCGCCGCGCTCGAAGACGTCGAACCGTGCGCCGCGTTGTTTCGACCGGGTGGGAGATGGGACGTGCTCGACAGCGGAACGCCGCGCGCGCCGCGAGTCGAGGCGCAGGTCCAAGTCGCTAATTTGGGCGAACGAATCGTCCGCGCGCTCTTCAGCGAACGTGGAGAGACGACGGTAAACACGCGCGGCGAGGAACGAATGTGTTGCGTGGCGGGCACCGACATTCCGGGATTCGGAGCGAAGCACGTGGAAGAGGCGTTCAGTATTCTCGCGAATGGACCCTTCGACGTAGTTTTTGGTCCGTGTGATGACGGAGGTTTTTACTGCGTCGCCGCGCGCTCGGGCGCCAATGTCGAGGACAAACTGGAAGTAGCTTTCGATGGGGTGCCGTGGAGTTCGGAGCGCACGTTGCGAGAATGCGTAGAGAGGTGCGAAAACGTTGGTTTACGCGTCGACGCAACATCGCTTCCGGAGCTAATTGATGTGGATGAGCTTGATGATCTTCGCCGAGTGTTGGACGACATGGCTGGCGAGGTGTCGAGCTCGATCGCCGCGCTTTGCAGAGAGATACGAAACATCGTGGATGTGAGTAGGTAAATGCCGGTACGACAACGATTGAAGACAATAGCAAGTTAGCCGTAGCTTAGCCAAATAGAGAATGTTAAAGCGTTGAATTACACTGTGAACCGTAAACGATTGAAGTCAGATCGTTACGTTCCTGAAGACAAGGTGTGCGATGAGTCTATAAAAACTTACTTGGCGAACGCGTCGACGGCTTCGCGAAGAAGCTTTGGTTTGTACCCAATAACCTCGTCGACTTCGCGACCATTCTTAAAGAATTTGAAAGTGGGCATTGCTTCGATGCCAAGCTCCTTGGACAACGGCGCCAAATCGGCCAACGCGGTGTCGAACTTGGCAAACACCACGCCGGGGTACTCGTCGATGAGTTTGTCGACTTGCGGGGCAATTTGTCGGCACTTTCCGCACCAGCTCGCCATGAAGTCCACCACCACCGGCTTCGGTCCAGCAATCAAGGACTCAAATTCGGCGCGGGACGAAATCGGCGTCAGCTTGGCTGCGAAATCGGCCGACGCCGACGCCGACGCCGACGCTCCAGAGGCCACCGCACCGGCGTTTTCTTCAAAGTACGACTTCGAACCTTCCGGAGTTCCAACCATGGTCGGCGCGCCCGGGGTCCAGCCGGCTGGGCACACTTCGCCGTGTTCGGCGGTGTACTGAAACGCCTTGACAAGTCGCAACGTTTCATCGACAGATCTTCCAACTGGAAGGTTGTTCACAGTGATTTGCTGCACTGTGCCTTCGTCATCGATAATGAAGAGACCTCTGAGAGCGATGCCGCCGTCTTCCAACAGCACGCCGTATTTGGCTGAGATTTCTTTCGTTCGATCGGCGACAATCGGGATGCGCATCGAACCCAAACCGCCAGACTCTCTCTCCATCATCGTCCAGGCGAGGTGACTATACTCGCTATCGGTGGAAACCGCGATTAACTGTGTGTTCAACGCCTCAAACTCCGCAGCCCGATCGTTGAACGCGGTGATTTCCGTCGGACAAACAAAGGTGAAATCCAGCGGATAGAAGAAGAGCACGACGTACTTGCCGTGGTAATCGCTCAGCTTGACCCTTCCGAGTTCGCCGTCGACGCACGCCGGGGAGTCAAACTGCGGAGCCTTCTGGCCAACTTTAACCTCGGACGGTGGGTATTGCACCCGCGTCGCGTCGGACGCGAACGCGCGCGCGAGACGAACGTGTCGGCATCTCTCAACAGACGTCATCTTGAGCGTCAACGTCGACGCGAACGTCGGCTGCGACGCGACGAACGGAGAGGACGCGGCGGCGGAGCGCATCGCGCGCGATGCGACTTGTCGAGCGGTTCGACCGAACATTGTTTCCAGACGTTGCGGCGCGTGCGAGGCTGCGTGTGAAGCGCGATGGAGCAGAGTTGTAACTACCTTGGCCAGAAAGCAAGGGGGGGGCTGCGCTCTTGTGTGAATGAATCCTCAGACGTTTGATTATTAAAACGCTGTTTTGTTTTTGTTTTCGCTAAATGGGTAATGCTGGGTGATGGCTACCGGTACCGCTAATGGAGTGTCGGTGCTTAACGCGCCGGGGTGGCGGAGCTGCCGTAGCCAGCGCCGTTGAGCCACGGGTAGAGTTCGGTGCGCTTTTGCTCGAAGGCGGAAATGGCGTCATCTTGTTGCATGGTGAGACCAATGTCATCGAGACCGTTGATTAGGCAGTGCTTGCGGAAAGAATCGACTTCGAACGGAATCTTTTCGCCGTTCGCTCTGATGATGACTTGGTTCGGGAGATCAATCTCGAGCTCTTGCTTGGCGTTGGCATCAGCCATGAGCGTATTGACAGTCGGTTCATCGAGAACGATGGGCAACATGGCGTTCTTGAAGCAGTTGTTGAAGAAGATGTCGGCGAAAGCGGTGGAGATGATACACTTGATGCCGAAATCGTTAATGGCCCACGGGGCGTGTTCGCGGGAGGAACCGCAGCCAAAGTTGTTACCGGCGACCAAGATGGACGCCTTGCGGTACGGCTCTTGGTTCAAGACAAAGTCCGGACGTTCCTTGCCTTGCTCGTCGTAACGCATTTCGTAAAACGCAGAGACGCCGAGACCGGTCCTCTTGATGGTCTTCAAAAATTGCTTCGGGATAATCATATCCGTGTCAATGTTTTGGAGTTCCATCGCCGCGGCGACACCCTTGAGCGTGGTGAACTTGGCCATGCCGCCCGCGCCAGAGTTCGCGACATCCTTCTTCGCCGGCGCCGGGCTGACAACCAACGCGTCGGAGAGGAAGTCCTTGCTTTCAAGCTTACCCGGGGCGTCGGCACCAGTCAAGCCAGCACCGGATCCGAGGGTACGGACATCTGTGAGCTTACCCGTGATGGCAGCCGCGGCAGCCATAGCCGGGGACACCAAGTGGGTGCGACCGCCGTTACCTTGGCGGCCCTCAAAGTTGCGGTTCGAGGTGGATGCGCAGCGTTCGCCCGGCAAAAGCTTGTCCGGGTTCATCGCGAGGCACATCGAGCAGCCCGGTTCACGCCAGTCGAAGCCGGCTTCCTTGAGGATGACGTCCAAACCTTCCGCTTCCGCTTGCTCCTTGACGATGCCAGAACCCGGAACGACCATGGCATACACGCCGTCGGCAACCTTCTTACCCTTGGCGACCGCCGCGACAGCGCGGACGTCTTCGATGCGGCCGTTGGTGCAAGAACCGACAAAGACCTTGTCAACCTTGACGTCGGACATCTTGGTGCCCGGGGTGAGGCCCATGTAGTCGAGAGCGCGTTGCATAGACTTGCCGCGCGCTTCGTCGAAATCCGCCGGGTTGGGCACGACACCAGAGATACCGACGACGTCTTGCGGGGACGTACCCCAGGTCACGGTCGGCTCGATATCAGATGCCGGGATGACGATTTCGCGGTCGTACTTGGAGTCAGCATCAGAAGCGAGAGACCTCCAGTATTCGACGGCGCGATCCCAGGTTTCGCCGCGCGGGGACATCGGACGGCCCTTCAAGTATTCAAAGGTAACTTCATCCGGGGCAATCATACCCGCGCGAGCGCCAGCCTCGATCGCCATGTTACAGATGGACATGCGCGCTTCCATGGACAACCCGCGAATGGCTTCGCCGGCGAATTCAATCACGGAACCGTTACCGCCCGCGGTGCCGATGACGCCGATGATGTGCAAGATGATATCCTTGCTCGTCACCCCATCGCCAAGCTTACCGTCAATGGTGATGCGCATGTTCTTCGACGGCTTTTGCAGCAACGTTTGTGTCGCGAGCACGTGTTCAACCTCGGAGGTACCGATACCGAACGCAAGCGCACCGAAGGCCCCGTGCGTCGCCGTGTGCGAGTCCCCGCACACCACCGTCGTCCCCGGCAGCGTAAACCCTTGCTCCGGGCCGATAATGTGCACGATACCTTGGCGCTTATCATCCATGCCAAAATACGTCACCCCGAAATCCTTCACATTCTCCTCGAGCGTCAACACTTGCACCCGAGAATCCATCTCTTGGATAAACGTCTCCACGCTCTCAAACCCGCTTCGGTCGCTCGTCGGCACGTTATGGTCCACCGTCGCCAGCGTGTTATCCGGTCGTCGCACCGACCGTCCCGCCGTTCGCAACCCTTCAAACGCTTGCGGCGACGTCACCTCGTGAATCATGTGTCGGTCAATGTACAGCAACAGCGTTCCGTCATCTTGCGTGCGCACCTTGTGGTCTTCGATGATTTTATCGTACATCGTCCTCCCGGCGTTCGCGATCGTCGCCTTACGCGCCGCGCTTCGCGTTTGCGTCACCGGGCGTCCCGCGCGTCGACGCGTCACCGCGTTCGTCTGCACCACCGGCGTCTTCACGCGCATCGTCGTCGCCATCGTCGTCGGTTAGCGTCCGTTTCCGTCAGCGGCGGCGTCTTCTGACCTCTGGCGCGTCTCGACCATCGTCCACGAAAACCCCAACGCGCGGCGCTGTACCCACCCCTCACCACCCTCTGAGAAAAAACACTTATCGATCGATCGATCCAACGAAGGGTAAAAATCAGGTTTTAACGTCCACGCCCGAACCTGGAAAACGCGGAACGCGGACGCCTCGCGAGGGAAAGGAGGAAAGAAACGATCGGTTATTTTACCCTTTCAACTAAACCCCCTCGATCGATCGGTCGATCGGTCGGTCGGTCGGTTCGGCGCGGCCGGCGCTATCCGAACGCGTCGTCGAGATCGGAACCGACGGACGGACGGACGGACGGGTCGGGAGAACGCGACGGACGCGGGGCTTCGAAGAAGACGCGTGTCGAGCGAGGAGACGCCGGATCGATCGCGTGTTCGGAAACGGGGAACACATTCGAGCGCGCGTTGGAAGATTATCGATCGACTGCGCCGCGCTGGATTGATTATCGCGCCCTCGAAACGAACGAACATTTTGTGCGGTCGACCCGTCGAATTTCGACGGGGCGTCGCGCGTCGTCGACCGACCCGGCGCGGTGTCGGGAGGGAAAGGCGCGATGATGGCGGAGACGACGACGATGGGGTGCGACGTCGCGCGAGGACGAGGCGGGCGGGTGAAGGCGCGGGTGCGACCGAGCGCGAACGCGAAGCGTAGAGCCGCCTCGAATGTCGACGCCGACGGAGTCTCTTCCGGTGCGTCGCGGCGACGACGCGCGGTGCGCGTGATCGGGGCGAAGATTCGGGAGGATGATGAGCCGGGGGAGGTTGGACGGGCCGTGTTCGAGGATGGGGTGGGCGTCGCGTCGTTTCGCGGGTTTAAGCTCGTGGATGAGGTGACGATCGAGTTGGAATTGCCGGGCGACGCCGGGGCGAAGGAGACGAGGTCTCCGGGTGCGGGTAAGGTTGGTATGGTTGGGTTTGACTCCGCGCCTGGGTTCGCGTCGTTTTCCTGGATGAGTGAAGAGGCGTACGAGGCGTACGAAGATGAACACGAACACGAACACGAGCGCGAGTCTGTCCAGGTGGTGAGCGGTCCGGCGTGGTTGGCAGCCTTGGATAACGAAACAAAGTTGCTGTACGCCGGTATCGCCGCCGCCACCGCCGCGCTCGGCGTGAAGGCTGCAAAGGCGCCGCCACCTGTGCCAAAGATGACGAGTTCGACAGTCAGTACTAAGAAGCAAGCATCGCGACCCAAAAAGTTGAAGAACGAACCCGCGCCGACGCAGAGCAGTGAGCGCAAAAACTTGGATCGCGGTACGCTCGCAAAGGCTGCTGTCGCGGCTGCGACCACCGTGACCCTCGCGGGTATCGCGGCGAGCTCGGGAAGCTTCGATTCCAAATCGCGCGTCATTAAACTTACAAGGGTGGAGTCGAACGCGAACTCAGTGCAAAGACTCGAACGCCTTCGATTGTCGATGATTAGTGAGTTTGAACAACAGATTGAGAAACTCAACGAAGTCCAAAAGTTGAAGAAGGAGGATTTGAAACGTTTGGAAGACAGCTTTTACAAGTACGTCGACGAAACGAAGGCTGCCATGAAATCGGACGGGGACTCGGCCGAAACAGCTAAGGCGCTTGCTAAGATGAGAGCCGAGCACGAGACGCAAATGAAGCAACAGCAAGCTTTGTTCGAGAACCAAGAGGCTTCACTGAGAGCGAGCGTGAAGAAGCTCGAGTCTGCCCTCGGCATTGCCGAGTCTGCACTCAAGGAAGCGCAAGAATCGAACGCCATCATGGCGGATAAGTTTGAAACAGAATTAAAGGCGGCTAGAGGGCTTATCCGCGCGGAACGAGCGCTTGGCAAAAGTGAGGCAAGCAAGTATCGCGCCGCTCGAGATTTGGCCCGTTTGCACGTGTCATCTCTCCGCGCTGACCTCGCTTTGACGACTGTCACGTCTAGAGAGCGCCTTGATTTCCTCGAAAAGCAATTCAAGGAAGTTTGTGCCTCGTACGTGGCACAAATCGTCCGTGAACGCCAAGAGGGAACTTCAACTGCTTCTGAAGCTGAGCTCGTGTCGGCAGTCGCTGAGTTCAAAATCGAATCCGAAGCCGAAATGGATGCCCTCAGGGCGAAGTACGACAACGCTTTACGAAGCGCCTCGGGCGAGCGTCGCGCGCTGAAAGCGCTCATGGACTCGGAGATGAAGAAGGCTGATGGTAGCCGCTCCATCAGCAGCCAACTCGTGGCAAACGAGGCCCAGCTCGCGGCGGCAGAGGTCGCGGCGAGTAAGAAGATGAATGACGCAATCAGAGAGGCGCAAATTTCGTTTGAAGGACGCGTTGCAGACCTTAAGAAGGCTCACCGAGCCGAGATCGAGCGCCTTTCCGCCAACGCGGCGAAGGTGGATGTCGACGCCAAGCTCAAGGCGTTGGAAGCATCGCATCGCGTCGCGCTCACAGCGACCAATGAAGCGCACGCTAAAGCCCTCAAACAAGCTCGCGATGAAGCAAATGCACGGGTTGCGCAAGCAGAAGAGCGTCTGCGACAGAAGATCGCCGAGCTCGACGAAAGTGAAGCGTCGAAGGCGAACATTTTGGCAGAGTTTGATGCGGAGCGAATCAACAGGGCGTCTCAGTTTAGCGACGAGCAAACTTCTTTCCAACAAGAAATCGAGCAGATGAGACGCGAGTCAGATGAAAGTCTGATTCGAGCTATTTCCGAAATTCAGTCAGAGAGCGCCGCCGAAAAAGCAACACTCGAAGCTCTCGTCAACGAACTCAAATCGAGCAAAGCTGCTGACGCGTCGAGATTTGACGCGCAGATGCGAGAAATGAAGCAAAGTTTTGAGGCTCGTATCAAAGAGCTCGAAGAACTTCAATCTTCCGCGGCGAAGAATACGGGTGCTGATTTGTCTGACGATGTAGTGAAGCTTCAAAAGCAACTTGCCGACCGTGACACCGTCGAAAAAGAGCTCCGTCGCCAAGTCGATGAGATGCGCAAGGAACTCGACAAGCTTTCTCGCGGCAAAAACGTCAAGTACACCCTGCCTGAGTCTGTAACGTACAAATTTCAGGGTAGTCCGAAGGAGTCAAAAGAACTCGCCAAGCAACGCGATGCGCTACAGTTGAAGGTGAGTGATCTGGAAGCGCGACTGAAGTCGATGGAACAGTCGAACTCGGAGTACGACGCGAAGATTGCGGAGCTCAAGGCCACCGCGTCGGCGCCGGCTACCACTTCTTCTGCGAGTGTCAACGTGGATGTCAAGATCAACGAAATCGAAGCCGCGAAAGATGCCCAGCTCCGCCAACTGCAGAAGTCATACGAAAAAAAGCTTGCCGACGCACAGGCGCAAACGTCTTCTGGAGTCGACCCTTCCGCAGTTGATGATCTCAAGAAGCAACTTGCGGAACAGGCGTGGCGTCTTCAAGAACAGAAGGTGCGCGCGGAGGAACAACTGGTCGAGGCTGTCGCTGAGTTGCAAGCGATGCGCGATGCTGAGCAAAAGGCTGCTCGATCGAGTGCGGGCGAGCGTCGCGCACTCTACGCGTTGTTGAAGAACGAAGCTCAGAAGCAAGCTGCCGCGGCGCGAGTGGATTACACCGCTGAGGTGGCTGCTAGCGAAGTGCAATCCTCCATGTACTGGGAGAGCAAGTTGAAGGAGCTCGAGGCGATGAAAGATGCTCAAATCTCGCAGCTCACTCAAAATTACGAGCGCGAGTTGCAGTCTTTGGTCGCAAAGCTCTCAGGCGAAAAGAAGGACGTCAAGTACACCCTGCCTGAGTCTGTGACGTACAAATTCAAGGGTAGCCCGAAGGAGTCGAAAGAGCTCGCAATGCAACGCGATGAGCTGCAATCGAAGGTTGAGCGCCTCGAAGCGCAGCTTGCGGAGTCAGCTGCGAACGCAGTGAATGAAAACGGTGCTGACGTCGATGGTCAAGTTGCTGCTTTGAAGAAGCAACTTGAAGAAGCGAAAACGAAAGCGGAGCAGGAAATGATTGCTGCCATTGCGGAAATTCAATCTTCAGCGCAAGCAGAAATGACAGCGCTGAGGACGCTCGTGAAGACTGAATCGGATGAGCAACTCTCGCAGGCTAGGAATTCCTTTACTGAAGAAAAGGAAGCGCTGATCAAGGCACACACGCTTGAAGTGCAGACGCTTCAAAATGCCATCAACACATCAGTTTCGCGCGATGAAACGTTGAAGATGAAAGAAGTCGAAGACGCTTGGAAGCAAAAGTTGGAAAAGGCGGAGACTGACGCGCGTGCTGAAGCCGAACGCAGTACGGCTCAATACAAGGCAACCGTAGCGCGCCTTGAACAGCAAATCAAGGAGGTGACAAGTGGTTACGAGACTACCGTTTCGAAACTGAAGAAGGAGAGTCAACGTAACGCATCTGATACCGAGAGAGACCTCCGAAAACAGTTGGCTGCGGCACAAAAAGAGTTCGAACAGCTCAAGAGTCGCCAAAACACCACCACATCCAACGTCCGCTACTCCATGCCAGAAAGCGTCACCTACAAATTCCAAGGATACGCCATGGAGATGAAGTTTTTAACCAAGCAACGAGACGCTCTCATCGACAAAATTGCTCGCCTCGAGAGACAGTCCAATGACGTTGCGTCTATGGGTAGCGATCAATCGGAATTGGCGCAATTACAAGCCAAGCTCGAGACGACTCGAGCTCAACACGCTGAAGACCTCAAAATCGTGCAAGCGCGCATCGAGTCTGAGAAGGCGGCCGCGGAACGCGAGCTTACTGAAAAACTCCAGAAATCACAACAAGAACTGGACACTCTGCGACAAAAGTACGAAAACGAGCTCTCCAAGGCTGGAAAGGCGACTAGCCGTTCAGGATTCTTGAGTAACTTGTTTGGAGCATCGCGGGACGATGAGTTGAAGTCGTTAGACGACAAGATCCGAACGCAGGAATCGTTGCGCAAGGCGGCTGAAGGCGAGGCCAAGGATGCGCGCGAACGTGAAGCCACTGCCCGTTCGGAAGTTGCGCGCCTCACATCCGAAATCGAACGTACTTCGTCCCAGTCGAGCGAGGAGATCGCTTCGTTGAGAGAGCAGTTGAGTAAGTCGGTGAGCGAGGCCACCACAAGCTTTGCGGCGGCGAGTGATGAATCAGTAAAATCTTACCAACGGCGCATCTCCGAACTCGAGGCGGCTGTCGCCGATAACAACGTCGAGCTCATCCAAGCGATTGCCCGTATCCAGACGGACTCCGAGCAAGAGCTCCGCAACGTCGTCGCTCAACTTCAAGCGGAGGCGCAAAGGGAGCTGACGGCAACTGTCGAACGTCTCAATGCTGAACGCGATGCGGCGGTTGCCAGCGCGGAGAAGAAGTTCTCCGACAGTGTTACGCAATTAGAAAAGGCTTCAGCCGTCAAGGAAACAGAGACGACGTCCGCGGTTGCGCAGTTACTCAAGGAACTGGCGGAGGCGTCGCAAAAGCTTGAAATCGTTCAAGTGGACACCATCGCGTGGAAGGATCAAGCCACCTCTTATAAGAACAAGGTGGAGAGTCTCCAAGTAGAACGAGTCGAGTTGTTGAGCAAGTTGAAAAATAGCAGAGCCGTGCTCGAGAAGAGCATCGCTGATTCGATCGCTAAGGAGAAAGCTCAAGAGCAGGAAATGGTCCGTGCGGTTGCCCAGGCTATGGCTGAAGCAACTCTATCCTTCAATGCGAAGTTGCAAGAATCGATGAAGGAGACGCAGCAAACGGAACAAAAGCTCGAGTCTTTGCGCGGCCAATTTGAGATGCGTGTGAAAGAGGCGACGAAAGAAGCCAACAAACAACTTTTGCAACGTGAAGCCAAGCTTGAGAAGGAGTTGTCGAAGGCACAAAGGGATTATGCCAGTCAGGCAAAGAAAATGGAGTCGATGGACGAAACGCTTCAAACTCTTCGAGCCGAGTATTCGGCGGCAGAGGCGAAGTGGGCTCGTAACGAGCGATTGATGAAGGCGGACTTCGAGCAACGAGTGAAAGCTGGTGAGGTGACGCTCGCTGAAAAGATAGCATTCTACGAGTCCCGCGTCAAGACTCTCACATCGGAACTCGAGTCGGCGAAGAAAGAGGCAAAAATTGGTTCTAAAGTCGGCTCACAAGTTGTCGTCAAGCGGGCCCTATTTGAATTCAACAAGGACAAGCTGGCGGCGGAAGCGGCTGCTCGAGAAGAGGCTGAACGAGCTCTCGAAGCGGCGAAGGCTGAGATGGATGCGCTTCGCAAGCAGCTAGTTTCGGCTGAACAAGAAGCTGCGGATGCCAAGGCGGCAGCTGAAGAGGCTGCCAAGGAGGCTGCGCGTCCGAGATCCTTTTTTGAGCAACTCTTTGGTGTCCGTAAGCAGAAGACTTCCACCTCATCGGCAACGACATCTACAGTTAGCACTGTCGAAGTAACAAAGGTGTCGTCTATTCAGCAGGAGCTTGACGCCACTGTCGCCACTCTTAACGATTTGAAGAAGACGAAAGTGAAGGAAATTGAGGCGGCAAAGCAAGCTATGAGAACCGAATACGAGGCAAAACTCAAGCAGCTTCAATCCAACGTCAAGCGTCTCGAAACGCAGCTCGCCAACACTGAACAGAATGCGGCGAAGAAGCTCGAAGCTGCGCTTGAAGCTGCAAAGGCGGAAAGAACGCGCATGGAGTCCTCTTTGCGCGCCGAATTGAGCGCCGCGAAGCAGCTCGCTTCAAATGCGAAACTCGCCGCACAACGCGAGTACACTACGGCGTTGCGCAATGCGGAAGCAGCCGCAAAGAAGGCGCTTCGTGAGCAAGCAGACAAAGCTGCAGCCGAGCGAGAGACCTCTGAGAGAGAGCTCCGCGCATCGTCAAAGAAGGCCATCGATAAGCTCAAGAAGAAGATTGCATCGTTTGAGGATATGCTCGATGCGAGAGATCTTGAGATTGAAGCGAAGTTCAACGCTCAGTTTGATAAGCTTGTTCTTGACTTCCGCCGCGAAGTGGAAATCTTGCAGAAGGCATTGCGAGATGCAGAACAGCGGGCCGACAAGGTTATCAGAGGTAGTGAAAGTGGCAAGGCTCGCGAACAGCTTGACACCTTGAGGAAGAACAATGATGAAGAGGTTGAGCGCTTGCGCGCTGCTTACGAGAAAAAGCTTCAAGACGCAATCGCTGCGAAGGAAGCTGCAATCAAGGATAGCCGCAAAGATGCCATGGATATGATTTCCAAGGAAAAGTCCAAGGCTGAAAGCAAACTCAAGAGCTCAATTTCCGAGCGCGAGAGACAACTCGAATCTGACCGAGCCAACCTTGAAAGATCCTTTGAGAAGACAATGTCGGAACGCGACGCTTACAAGAAGGAAATCGCATCCCTCAAGCAAAGCCTCGATGAAGCCAAAAAGCGTCTCAAAGACTTCGTTGATCTTTCCGACGAAGAATTGAAAGTCCTCGAAGAGTCAAAGAAGGTTGCCTCTGAGTTGGACTCCATCAAGTCCAAGTACGCCGAGTCCATGGGCGTCAACGTCACCGAACTCAGTGAAGAGGAGAGCAAAGGATTAACCATCTCTTCCCTTCGCAACATTTTCGTCTCCAAGACTTCCACGAAGTCCAGGAAGACTTCACTGAAGAAGACGAAATCCACAGTCGATTATTTTAAGCAGCTCTTGGAGATGTCCGAAGAGGACCGATCCAAGTAAAATTACAAAGTTTGTCAATAACAGCGCAACGTCAAAGCCAAAAGTCTTAACGGCAAGTTCACTTCCGTCTACGTTCAACTAGAACCACGCCTGCATCTGGCCCAAGTTGTGCACTCTTCTAAGTCACGCACACACGCCCGACACTCCCCAACGCGCTAGCACTCTCCACGACTGGCGCGCGCGGCGACGGCGACAACGATGCCTGGGGTCGACCTCGACACCGTGCGCGTCGTCGCCGGGGCTTCGGGAACCCAACGCGCGCGTTGTTCGCGAGACGTCGTTCAAGCGCTCAGTCTTCCTTTGGGTGCACCCGTGCGCGTGCGCGTCTGGAACAAGTGCGCACGCGAAGGCGCCGATGGCGACGGCGCGCGCGAATGGAGTTACATCGCCTCGCTCGAACCCTGGGACGATCGCGGAGGGCTGTGCGTCGAGGTGGACGCGTTCGCTCTCGAAGCGCCGGCGGCTGGAGCTTTGACGGATTCTTCAACTTTAGACGCGCCGTCGACGGCGCTGGCGGGTGTCATCGAGCGCATGGACGCCAAACCGGTGACATGCGTACGTTTGCGGGTGAGTCACTCGAAGGGCGGGGTCGTCTCGGAGGCGGCGACGCGTAGGGTGCTGTGCGAACGACTGATTCGTCTGGGCGCGCGTATTCGAGCGGGCGCGAGTACGATGACGATTGAACGCTTGGAACCGCGAGTGGACGATGTGAACGTGACGTGGCGGGTGACGCAGAATACGGTGATTGAAGACGTCGGGTGTCGCGCGGGCGAACTGGATTCGAAGACGGAAGCTGAGGAGAGGTCGGCAAAGGCGGAGACTCGCCTGGCGGCTTGTCAGCCAGCGCTCGATGCCCTGAGACAAGCCATCGTTTGGCCTCTGAAATACGCGAACGAGGCTAGGAAATTGGGCGTCAAGTTTCCTCGTGGGTTGTTGCTTCACGGCCCGCCGGGAACGGGGAAGACTGAGGCGGTTCGAGCGGTTGCCGAGGAAGCGGGTGTGCGTGTGTTCTCCGTGAGTAGCGGCGACGTCTTTGGAGCGTATGCGGGTGAGAGTGAGAAACGACTGCGTAAAGTGTTTGAAAACGCGCGGAAGGATGCTTCCAAGGGTAGCGCGAGCATCATTTTGATTGATGAAATTGACGCCATCTGTCCGACGAGGCAGGATGGTAAGGCGCACGAGACGCGTGTCGTGGCGCAACTGCTGACGCTCATGGATGGAGTGGGTGATGCCCATATGGGCGCTGTGCCAGTCATCGCGACGACGAGTCGACCGAACGCGATTGATCCGGCTCTGAGACGCCCGGGTCGATTCGACAGGGAGATTGAAATGTCGCTTCCAAGTTCACTAGAGCGTGTCGATATTCTCAAACTCCACACAAAGTCGCTACCGCTCGCGAGCGACGTCAATTTACAAGACATCGCAAACGACAGCAAAGGTTACAGTGGGGCAGACATAGCAGCCCTTTCTAGAGAGGCGGCGATGTGTGCGATCAAGCGACGGGGCGCCAGCGATACCGAGATGCTCGTCACGACAGATGATTTCCAATCGGCTCGAGGGCGCGTCAGCGCGTCCGTTGTCAGGGGCGTCTCTGTCGATCTGCCTCCCGTTACATGGGACGAAATCGGAGGACTAGACGACGTGAAAAAGCGTTTGCAACAAGCCGTCGAATGGCCACTGCATCATGCCGATGCGTTCGATCGTCTTGGGTTGAGACCACCAAAGGGTATTCTTCTTCACGGCCCTCCGGGATGCGCGAAGACTACCCTCGCCCGCGCCGCAGCCACCGCTTCGGGAGCGACTGTCATCACGCTGTCCGCTGCGGACGTGTTTAGTAAGTATCTAGGAGAAGGTGAGAAAATATTGCGGAGCACTTTCACTAAGGCGAGAAAGTCTGCACCCGCAGTCCTTTTGCTTGACGAAATTGATGGAATGTGCGGCTCGCGCGGTGATGGAGCATCGGACGGAGCCCACGACGTGGCGACGCGATTGCTATCCGTTTTCCTCACGGAAATGGATGGATTGGAAAACGTGCCTTCGTCTGGAGGTGGTGTTCTCGTTGTCGCCACGACAAACCGTCCGCAAAGTTTAGATCCGGCACTCACCCGCCCGGGGAGACTCGATTTAGTTCTCGAGATTCCGCCGCTCAACCTGCAAGGAAGAGCTGAAGCACTGCGCGTGCACACAAAAGATGTATCGCTTGCAGATGACGTCGACATCCAAGCTCTGGCTGCGGCGTGCGATGGATTTAGTGGAGCTGAGCTTCGTCACGTCGTTAAAGAGGCTGCGCTGAGAGCTTTGCGAGAGGACATGAACGCTAATCAAGTCAAGCAGCAGCACTTCATGGATGCCATCAGACCGAAATCGACGTGAAACTGCGCAGCATTCAAAATGGAACATTAAAAGTTGTTGTCGTCGTTACGTATCTACCAGGTACTAGTCAATGCGCGCTGTCGTGTAAGATTCTAGAAAGCTAATCTCTTCAACTCTTCCTTTTCAAATTCATCCGTCTTCACGCCAGCGCACTCGAGATGTTTCAATCTCAGATGGCGCGTGATGCACTCGAAAGCCAGTCTCGTTCGCTCAGGCATGATGGCAACCATTTGTTCCGTCATGATTGAGGGCAACCTGTGGAACCAATGGCAAATCGCGGGTTGATCGATGAACATTTTCAGATAAGATTTCGTGTACTCGTGTAGGTTCGTGTTTGATCGATACACGGTTTCGACTCCTCGACACCCATGCGCGAGCGCGAAAGCCAAGCAGCGGATTCTCGGTTGTTCTTCCCAATGAATGTAATCAAGATTCTCCCGTCGGCGTTTGCGTTTACCCACTACTGGAGCTGCCGCGGCGCGAATCGTGGAGACTCCCATCGGCACGCGTTGCTCGTACAAGTATTGTAACATTTTCAATTGCCCTCCTTTCGCCGCGCGCGCGCAAGTCGCCGCGACGGGGTGAACGCCCATCTCATCCAATCGTTTAATGGCGTCTATGCGACCTTGAAAAGCAGCCTTGTTCACGACGCGGTGGTCAAAAGGGACGCCGTTTTCTATCAACCAGTACACCAACTCGTACCTCTCTTCATCGCAGCAGTGAGCGCACAAATCTGCACCCATAGGACATCCAAACTCTCTCAAAATACACAGTTGCTCAATGCTCATCTCATCGCACCCGTCCTTCACGACGACATTCAGCGTGGTACTGGGATGCCATAAGCGAGACGCGCTCACCGTCGCGTTGGACGTGATGAATCCGAGGACGTCGCGCATGTGCTGAGAAGATCGATAGTAGTGACACCCGATATCGAAAGTAACCTTTGCCCCGAACTCGAGCTCGAGCTCGGTGCGAAGAAGCCGATACACCTCGAGCGTCGTCCCGAGCGCCGCGCACGCTTCGTAATCGACACTTTTGAAAAAGCTTTCCATTCGACGCGGCGGGTATCCGTAATACCCGCCGCGCGGACGATCCATGAGCATATTCGCCCTTCGGCAAAACTCCGCAACCCCAGCCTTGATCAACAAGTTTCGAATCCCGATTTTCACCTTTTCATCCGTCACCTGACTCCACGTAAAATTAATCCTCGCCGCCTCGTCAAACATCCACCTAAAAAACGCCGTCGCCCGCTTTTCCTTCGCGTCCTCCTCTCTGCTCGAGCACCCGCTCTCGTCTCGTCTCGACCGCGGAGCGTACGCGCGCAACGCGAACAACAACCCCTCCCACCGAAACGTCCGTCGTCGTCGCCCGTCCCACGGCGTCACCGTCGCGTCATCCATCTCCTCCAGACACCCCGCCGCGCACGTCCGACAGAAATTCTCGCACGCCGACCGCAATCCGGCGCACGAAAGCCCCAGCGGGCACGTCCGCGCCGGTCCGCGTTCTCGGTTTCCAATCCGTCTCTTCCGCGCCGCTTCCTCCATCGTCCATCGCCGTCGCGCCGTGTCCCCGCCGTGTCCCGGCGCCGCCCGCACCGGCGCTCGCGCCCGTCCCACGATACCGCGTCCGTCCATCGCCGGCCGACCGCACCGAACGAACGAACGTCCCGCAGTGGTGATGCGTGAAGTCAATCAAATCAATCAAATCAATCAAATCAATCAATCATTCTCGGACGTTTCCGAGACGAGTCGTCTCGGACGCGTCCGATGAAACACCCGAGTCGTATGTATAAACAGTACGAGTACTGAGTAGCTGACCACATAATAGGTAATACGACCGGTGATGCGTACACTCGTACCACCACATATTGAGTGACGAGAATCGCCTATCACGAATGGAAGTCGAACCGTCACTCTTGACGACCGATTCATTCTTTCTCGGCACTCGGCACTCGTCGGCGCGCGGGAACGAACGAAGGATCGAACCCGATCGATCGAATCCGATGGACCCGACGCCGCGAACGCCGACGAAGACGCGCGACGAACGCGAGGACCGGGCGAGGACGCGACGGGGGCGGCGATTGTTCGCGTGGCACGCGCTCGTGGGCGTCGTCGCGGCGTTGGCGACGGCGAACGGGCGAGAAAAAGGACGACGGTGAGGGGGACGGAATCGAATCGTCGTCCCGAAGAAGGGGGAAGAGCGATCGAGCGAGCCTCGGGAAGAACGACGGATGGCGTCGTCGGCGTCGGCGTTCACGGAGACGATTCGGGTGAGGTTCAGCGAAACGGACGGACAAGGGGTGGTGTTTAACGGGTCGTATCCGGTGTACGCCGACGCGGCGTTGGACGCGTGGATGGAACGCGCGATGGGGGTCGAGTGGACGAAAAACGTCGGGCGGGCGCTGTGCGTGGCGGCGTCGTCGACGTGGGAGTTTAAACGAAGCGCAAAGTTTATGGATCGGTTGGCGGTGAAGTGTTCGGTCGTTCGTTGGGGGACGACGTCGTTCGATGTCGCGTACGATGGGACGTTGGAGCCGAACGGGGAGGCGTGTTTCGCCGGACGGGTGACGTACGTGTGCGTGAGCGACGAGACGCGGCGACCGGTGCCAGTGCCGGGGGATATGAAGGCGGCGCTTTCTGGGACGACGACGACGACGACGACGACGACGCGGTCGAGATTGTGAACGCGACGCGGAGCGCGCGACGAATAAAAGTGAAAGAATGAATAAACGACGAGGGGATCGCGAAACCAAGCGTCTCTGCTCGTTTCTTTAATCAGTCAAATCAATCAGTCATCTTTTAAAGAACCTTAAGGCGCGTCTACCATGCTTGCAGTGTTTACCAATCATCTATCTATCGCGCATGCACTCGAGAAAGGCTTCGTTCCCGTACCTCTCAAACTCGGCGTACGTGATGTACCTGTTTGAACGCAAGTTTGACCCGCGGACGATGGACATGACGGCGTCGAGTTGTTCCTCTGATACGTGACGGTGGCCGCTTCGCATTTGGTTCAAGTCTCCGATGAGACACTCGAGCTCAGTTTCGTCGAGCACGTTGTCGCGGTTGCGGTCGTAACGCTGCCAAATCGATCGAAGGACTTGAGGCGGGACAACTTCGGTGACGCGTGCCTGTTCAAGAAGCCAGGACCCAGCTTTTGGGTTCCACATTGCCTCTTGAAACTCTGTCGTTTGCATCTCCGCCAGTCGACTCAAGGCGCGGTCCCACGCGAATTCTTCGTCTCGCGCCGCATCCTTTCGCGACCCGCCCGCGCCGGACGACGTGTGATACAAATCCTGCGGCGGCGCGTCGGCGGAAACGAGTAGCTTCACCTTGTGTTCGTACATGATGTCGATGAACGTGATGAATCGACGCACAAGATCTAGCCTGTCGGCGCTCAGCGTCGGCACATGACCGACGCCGACGGTGTTAAAAATGCTCGCGAGCGCCGTGTAATCCGCTGCGCCGAGGGCGCTGTCGCAGAGCTCCCGAAAGTCAAAGTGCGCGATACCACCGCCGGCGCGTCGAACGTGCACGAGCCGACCCCCGATGGCGATTTGAAGAGGCTTGAACGATCGTTCGCCCGCGAGCGCCTTGAGCCGCTTGGCCAACCACTCTTCGCGCTCGGCATCCGTTCCGTGCGATAACCACGTAATGTTCTCCTCTCCACTCTTCGCGCTTCCCGTAAGTCGATAGTCACGATCGCTCTTCATCTCGTGCACGACGCAGCGCTCTTTAATCTGCGCGATGCAAGGCAAAAACTGCGCGCGGTTTAATCCATTCTTGTACAGCTCATCCGGGTGCCGATTGCTCGTGGTGACGACGAGCACGCCTTTCGCCCACAACGCCTCGAGCAAACGCCTGATGATCATCGCGTCCGCGACGTCAACGATTTGAAACTCATCTAAACATAAAACCTGCATCTCCGCCGCGAGGTTACTCGCGTACTCGCCCACGGTGTCGACATTCTTCCCGGTATCCTTGAGGGCGTGCAACGCCCGATGCGTGTCGAGCATAAACGAGTGAAAGTGTTCTCTTCGCTTCTCCTTCCCCGACGTCCCCGGAAGCGTGGCAAAGAAGAGATCCATCACAAACGTCTTTCCGCTTCCCGGTCCACCGTGGACGTACGCCCCGCCCTCACCCGGGGCGACGTCGACGACAGCCGAAGACTCCCCACCGGCAAACCAACCGCCGAACGACCAACCGCCTTGAACGCGTCCACCCGCGGTCGTCGTCGCCGCGCTCCCAGATCGTTGCCTTGCGAGCGCCCGGACGACATCCAACGTCGTAATTGCATCCATCTGCGCCGGATCGTCTCGAATCTTCCCTTCCGCGACGAGTCTTGCGTACGCCTCGCTCGGCGGTTCATCGCGACCGCGCGTCCACGCCTCGAAGTCCGCCCCGCTTCCCAACGACGCCCCGGACGCGGCACCGCGACGTCCGAACGCCGCGCGCGGCAGTTCCGCCGCGAACGCGAACGCCGCGCGTTCCACCCCCCTCCACGATCGCGCCCCGGACGCGACGCGCGAAACCATCCGCCGAACGCCCGTCATCTTACACACCGCGCGCGCGTAACGACCGACACCCAACCTCCCGTCGACGCGTCGTTCGCGATGACCGACGCGCGACGCACCCCGCGAGCGACGGAAGTAAACCTATATCACGCCTCCGCCCCGCCTCGACGCGCGCCGCCCGCTCGCGTCGACCGCCGTCCGTCGTCTGACGTCTGTTTGCGTCTCGACGTCCCGCGCGCTTCGCACCGAAAACGCCGCGCATCCCACCGCCGCGACCATCCCACCGTTCGCGAACGCCCCGAGACGCCGTCGGGACGATCGGAAACATTTCGCTCGATGTCTCGCGCGCGTTTTCGCCCGCCCACGCGCGGCGCGCGGCGCGGCGTCGACCGCGCGACCTTTCGCGGCAGGGTTCCGTCAACGCGAAGAGAAAGATGCGAACGCGCCATATCCGCACGCACGCGCGCGGCGCGTCGTCGCACGTGAGCTACGAACCCGATGTCGACGACGAAGGCGATGACGGCGATTTTCGCGACGATGTCCACCACCGCCGCGGGCGCGCCGAGGCCCCGTCGCGCGGGCGGGCGGGCGTCGGTGTCGACGCATCGGCAGCTGACGAGGATCCCCATGGTGCCGAGAGCGAGATCGTCCATCGCGCCGGTGGGTCGCGCGCGGACGGTTCGCGCGCGGGCCATCGGACGCGGGGACGCGGATGCATCTCGGCGATGCGCGACGGCGACGCCGTCGGTCGCGACGATGAACGAACGACGACGACGGGTTGTTCGTAGGGCGATCAGCGCTGGGGAAGAGCAAGAGGAGGACGCCAACCTGCGCGTGGACGCGAGAGAGCTTCGGGAGGTTATCAATGATTCCGTCGCGGCGATGCGCACCGTAACCCCGCCGTTCGTGCAGGAAGGCTGCGAGGATAGTAAGGATGTGCTGCGCGAGTACGACGTCGATGCCCTGGTGGCGAGCGATCGGGTGTTCAACCCGGAGATGAGCTGGTTGGCGTTTAACTGGCGCGTGTTAGCCATGGCGGCGAGGAAGGACACGCCGGTGTTTGAAAAGTTGAGGTTCGTCGCCATTAGCGCGAGGAATTTAGATGAGTTTTTCGCAAAGAGAGTGGGGGCGATCAAGAGGCAAGATGCGGCTGGGGTTGAGAACCTCGTGAAGAGACGCGGGAGAGACGTGTGGACGCCGCAGGAGACGCTGCAGAATGTTGCCGCAGAGGTGGAGCGACAGGTGGACGCGCAAGCGGTGTTGTTAGAAGATCACATCGTTCCAGCGCTCAAAGAACATGGGGTTAGCTTGGAACAGTACGAGGAGCTCAATGAAGAGTTGCGACAGAAGCTCGAGTCGTACTTTGAGTCGCAGATCGAGCCGGTGTTGGACCCGCGAGCCATCGATCCGTGTCACCCGTTTCCATTTCTCGGTTCGTTGTCTCTGTCCATCGCGGTGGAACTTGAGGATGCGTTCAAGCAAGAAAAGTTTGCCATTGTTAGCGTCCCGGCGGCGCTCGAGCGGTGGATTCGCGTGAGCACGGGCAAGGATGACGCGGTGCAGCGTTTTCTCCCGCTCGAACAACTCATCGAGGCGAATATGGACAAGCTCTTTCGAGGGTGTAATATTCGCGCTACGCACGTGTTTCGGGTGACGAGAAACGCCGACATCGAGCGCAACGAAGACGAGGCTGAAGATCTCTTGGAGATGATGGCTGATGAAGTACGCGAACGCCGATTTGCATCTTTTGTGCGCCTCGAGGTTCAGGATACAATGCCCGAGTACATTCGCGACAAGCTCATCGATTCCCTCGACGGCATTACGTTGACGGATGTCATCACCGTGCCGCACCGCGCTCCTCTCGGATTTGGCACCATTGACTCGCTTCCGGTGAACTTTGGTATGGAGATTGACATGTTGTACTCTCCCTGGTCACCGCGCACGCACCCGCGCCTCGAAGCAATTCGAGGCGAAGAGAAGAGCATCTTTGACGCTATTTCCCAGGGTGACATTGTCGTTCACCATCCGTACATTTCCTTTGCAACTTCGACTCAAAAGTTTATCGAAGATGCCGCCCGGGATCCGGATGTGTTGTCCATCAAGTCGACGCTTTATCGTACGAGCGACAACTCTCCAATCGTGCGTGCCTTGATCAAGGCTGCCGAGAATGGCAAGCAAGTCGCCGTGCTCGTCGAGCTCAAGGCGCGCTTTGATGAGGCGCGTAACGTCGGTTTCGCCCAGCGTCTCGAGACTGCTGGTTGCAACGTTGCGTACGGTGTGAAGGGTGTCAAGACGCACTCCAAGGCGTCGCTCGTTGTACGCCGTGAGGGTAAAAAGTTGGTCAAGTACGTCCACGTCGGCACAGGTAACTACAACCCGTCCACGGCGGGCATTTACACGGATTTCGGTATTCTCTCACGAGACGAAGAGATGGGCGACGATGTGAGTAACCTGTTCAAGTTTCTCATGGGTCACCACTACCAAGAGCGCTTCAACAAGCTCATTGTGGCGCCGTTGCGCATGCAAGCTGAGTTTGTGGAGATGATTGAGCGCGAGGCGGCTAACGCGCTCAAGGGCAAGCCCGCGAGCATCATGGCTAAGATGAACGGCCTTGATGACGCGCAAATCTGCGCGGCTCTCTACCGCGCATCCCAGGCTGGTGTTAAGATTCACCTCATCGTTCGTGGCATTTGCCGCATCCGTCCAGGCATCCCGGGCGTCTCTGAGAATATCAGAGTGGTGTCCATTGTCGGTCGATTCCTCGAGCACCACCGCATATTCCGCTTTGAAAACAACGGCGAGCCTGAGTTCTACATGGGTTCGGCTGACTTGATGCGTCGTAACTTGCTGCGACGCGTCGAGGTCGTTGCGCGCGTGTACGACCCGAAGATTCAAACCGAAATCCAGGACGTCTTGGACGCGTGCTTGTCGGATCAAGTTCTCGCGTGGGAAATGGCATCCGACGGTAGGTACTACCGTACGCCCTCCTCTTTCGACATTGCTGCTAAGCACTTGTCCCATGCCCCGGGTAAGGGTAAGCTCATGAAGGTGGCGGCGACCGAAGGGCTGCACGAAGCGCTCATGGCGGCCACACTTCAAAGCATGAAGCGCCAAGACAAGCGTGCTAATCTCGCGTCTCTGGCGACAAAGAAAATCAAAAAGACTGAACGCGCCACCAAGGAGGTTCAAACCCGTACTCTCAAGGTGAGTACACCGGAAGTCGGCGCTGTCAAGGTTGAAGAAGGCGATGGTCGTCCCAGCTTCAGCGAGGTGTTATCGTCGCAGTCAGACGTGATCGAGATCGAAGAAGAAAACGCGAAGCAGACGAGTTAATCGCGCAATCTTGACAGCTCAGCAAAACGCCAAACACGAATTCACTTTTCGTTACACGCTCTAGCATTTCTAATTCGTTTTCTACAACACTTGTATTCTACATTTCTCTTGCATTCTCTTTCCTTTTCATGACGTGTCGCTCGAAAACCGCGTCGCCGTTTGGGAAATCGACGTTCGAATCCTCCGGGTTGCGCAGCTCGTGTCCATATGGAAAGTCTGGAAGTAAATCCGCGCCGGAAGGCACCCCCGCCTCCTTCATCGCCGCCCGAAGCACACGATGTACCACTTCTTGCCCGAGCGACGTGAAGTGTACACCGTCGCACAAAATCATCTGCGTTTGAGCCAACTTCTTGGTCTCCGCGTGTACATCGACGAAAAAAACCTTCGCCCCGCACGACGACGCGTTCACTTCATTCGCCACCGTTTTCGCCATCGCACCAAAAGCCTCGATTTCCGGCCTGCGGTCTTCCCAAGGTCCACCAACCCACGATTCGCCGTACCGCTCGATTTGGCACCGCCGTCTCGCGTCCTCATCCACCACCGGCGGAGACATCACAAATACGAATTTCGACGTCATCGCCGCGCGACTGACAATGCGACGCATGTAATTCCCGTACTCTGACACGCTCACCGATACTCTATTGCTTCGTTCCGCGACTTCATCTACCAAGCGCGTCGCGTCGTTTGTGCCCAACATCACGCAACTCATTAGCGCGCGTCGTATCGGCTCCCGACCCTCACCGAACGCCGCGCGCAGCATCTCCTCTCGCGCGCACCACCGAGAGTTATACCCACCGTACCCGCGGTTGAAAACATCCGCCGTGCGCGAGTACTCATCCGCGAGCGCCGCGCCCCACCCGCCCGGTTCAAACGACCTCTGCGTCAACGAATCACCGTACAGGACGATGCGTTCGCGAAGCGGGAGCTCCGAGGACGTCATGAAACCGATAAAGACTAGGTGCGACGCTTCGTTTAGCGCGCGCGCGCTCGACGTCGGCGTCGGCGTCGGTAACTGATGACGACGGTTGGTTTTCAGAGTACGCTCTTTTCGAAAAGTAAAATCCACCTGTCGTTCCGTTCCTCCTTCAGAACCCGGCGGCGAGATGCGAGGACCGACGGACGAGTCGGCTGAGTTTTGGCGCGAACGCGCGGTGAGGCTCAAAGCGCTCGCGCGACGCGCCGGCGTCGGCGGCGATACGGAGGATGGGACGTCCGCGGAGTCGAGGGAGAAGACTTTCACGCAGAGTGAAGATTACGTCAACGACCGAGACGACACGTGGACGCCATCGACGCGATCCGTGTCGGCCGTATCTGGTTGGAGGGTGCCCACGTGTTCGACGACGACGACGACGACGGCGGCGGCGGCGGCGTCGAACGGGTCGTGGTCGCGAGCATTGGGTGCGAGTTGGCTAGGCGCGTGCGCAAACACAAACGCGAAGACGTCGACGGAACGTTCGTTGGAATCGGCGCTGGACGACGCGCGATCGATCGAGGCGGTTCGAGCGGGGTATAAGACGTTGTTGAGAGAAATCACGCGGCGACACGATCGAACGAGGAGGGATTTGGAGCTCGAGGTGGAGGAGTTGCGAGCGCGGGTGTCTGAACTGGAAGCGGCGGCGGAGCGAAGCGGCGGCATGCGGATTAAATCGCCGACGCGGGAGCCACTCTTGCCGCTGACGCCGGAAAGCGATGGGACGTACGAGTTGTCTCCGCTTTCGGCGACAGATGTGACGCCGAGAGGTGTGGAGACACCAGACGGAGACGACGCGTCAGACGAAGAGCCGACGGCGGATGAAGAGGTGTCGACGCCCAAGGCGTTTCGACCGCCACGGCCGCCGAGCCGCGATGGCTCGGAGAACGATCCGTGGGTGGAGGCACACGAGCGAGCGAGTTTAATGGCGGGGGCGCTGCCGACGCAAGTGCGACCGGGTAAAGGCTACGTGTGTCCGTTCTCTGGAAAGGTGCTCATGAAGACGCCGTGAGCTCAATGGAGTAAAATATACCGCAAAAATAAAGCGGCTCGACCGCTACGCTGTAATTATTAATAACGAGACTGCTATTTGTACTACAAATGTGTGCTACATGCGAGGACTATTTCCATGGTGCGCGTAAAGAGAGGAAACCGCTGCGTCCCATGCGTTGGACGTCGATGGACACAAATTTGAACGGAAGCCACGTGACGGCGCGGCCGAGCGGTCTCAACCAACGATTCCGGGACGCCATCGGTTCAAACTCACTCCAAGGTGCAGTCGCGACACTTTTCGCGACGTCCAGCGACTTTATCGCCTCCATGTCTTTTGAAGAGAGCTCAAATCTAAACAAGTCTGCGTTACTGGCAATGCGCTTTGGAGACGTAGACTTTGGAATGACGGAGACGCCTCGCTGCACGTTCCATCGAAGCACCACTTGTGCGGGCGTCACATCGTACTTGTTCGCTATGTCCACCAAAATGGGATTGTTGAACAAATCCCCACCCTGCGCGAGAGGGGAGTACGCCGTCACCGTGACACCTCTCGACTGCGAATATTTGACCAGTGCGTCGTTGCTCCACAGTGGATGCGACTCGATTTGGTTACACGAGGGCTTAATCCTCGTCTTTGGTCCATCAACGAGCGCCGCAAGCTGCTCCTCGTTAAAGTTGCATACCCCAATGTGTCTCACGAGCCCATCATCGACGCACCGCTCCAGTTCCTCCCAACATTCCTCGATGGACGCTCGCGAGTCTGGCTGCAAAACCGTTCCTCGCTTCCAACACACCGGCCAATGAATCAGATACAAGTCCACGTACTCCAACCCGAGATCACGCAACGTCGTCATCAACGCCTCTCGAACGTCCTTCGGTCGTCGCCTATCGTTCCACAGCTTACTCGTCACGAAGACCTGTTCCCGCGTCGTCGTTCCCGCGCGAAACGCCTCTCCCAACGCCTCCCCCACTTCGTTCTCGTTCGCGTACGCCGCCGCGCAATCCACGTGCGCGTACCCGAGCTCCAGAGCCGTTTTCACCGCCGTTTTCACCTCGTTCGGTTTCGCCTTCCACGTTCCCAGACCCACGCGCGGGATCGCCATGCCCGTCGTCGCGTTGACCAAGACGTCGACGCCATCGTCAGCACTCATCGGTACCTCCGTCGCGCCGACTTCTCGCGAATTCGTCGCCGACGCCGTGCGCGTCCCGGTTCTTCGCTCTCGTCGCGCGCTTCCTCGTCGACGGTCGTTCGCGCGCGTCGTCAATCTCGGCGTCGCCGACGCGGCACCCGTTGACGTCGTCGTCATCTGGCGTCTGCCCAGTCGTCAGTCGACGCCCATCGTGACCGATGATGCGGACACCCCTCGTCGCCGACGCCGAGATCGACGACGCCGACCCTTGGTCGTCGGCGTCGGCGTCGTCTTCCGATGATGAGCCGGAGGAGTACGTCTCGTCGTCGTCCACGACGCGTCGGGAACTCGTAAACCAACTGCGCATCGCGGGTCCGGTGTCGACATCCATGCTGTGTAATCGCGCGCGCGATTTGCTCTCCATCGCCTTTGTCGGGCGCGGTGGGTCGACGAGCGCGCTCGCCGGGGCGGCATTGGCGTCGTCGTTCGCCAACGTTACCGGGACGGCTGTCGTCGTGGGGTTGTCGGGAGCGATTAATACGTTGGCTGGGCAAGCGTACGGCGCCGGGGCGTACGAGCGCGTCGGCGGCGTCTGTCAGCGAGGCGTCGTCGCGCTGACGTGCGCGTGCGTCGTCATCAGCGCGGTGTGGTGGCAGTGCGACGCGTTGCTCTCGGCGATCGGGCAAGAGGAGGAGATTGCGAGGGAGGCGGGGACATACGCTCGGGCGTTGATACCTCAGATTTTTGCGTACGCTTGGAACATTTGTTTTCAGGCGTTTTTACAATCTCAAGCGGTGACGACGCCGCAAGCCGTCGCCGGTGTCATCGCTACGGTTTTGCACGCGCCTTGGTGTTACGTTTTAACGCGAGCATACGGGGCAAAAGGTGCGGCTTTGGCCACCGGCGTGAGCACGTTTACGGTGCTCGTCGTCAATCTGACGTACATTTTCCATTTTAGACGCATCGAGAATGGGCGGTTTAGAGAGAGAGATTCGATTTTGGCGGCAGCGCGCGACGCATGTTGGCCAGGGTGGAGCGTCGAGCGCGCCTTTGATCGCGAAGGGATGAAGGAATGGATTAGCATCGCCGTGCCGTCGTTGATTTTGATGTCTGAATGGGTGGCGAGCGAACTCCTCATTTTCTTTGCGGGATACCTTCCAAAGCCAGACGTCGCCGTCGCGGCGATGTCAATCTACCAAGTGACCAACGCGTTTGCGTTTATGATTGCCGTCGGATTTGGCGTCGCCACGGTGACTCGAGTGAGCAACGAAGTCGGCGCGGGCAACGTGACTGCGGCGAAATTAGCCGCCGACGTCGCGCTCGAACTCATCGTCGGCGTCGAACTCATAGTGTCAACGTTCGTTTTCGCGTCTAGGCATCGCTGGGGCGGTTTATTCACCGACGACCCCGCCGTGTCGTCGCTCCTAGCGGAGCTCATGATTCCGCTCGCCGTCTACGTCTTCTTTGACGCCGTGTGCTGCGTCTCCACGTCCATCATCCGGGGCGTCGGTCGCCAAGCCTTCGCCGCCCCCATCGTCCTCTTCGCCTACTACGCCGTAGGTATCCCCATTGCCCTTCTCCTCGCTTTCACCGCTTCGCTCCACGCCGTCGGCCTCGCCATCGGAGGCGTCGCCGGCACCGCGGCGCACGCCGGCGTCATGACGCTCTACGCCCGCCGCGTCGATTGGCGAGCCGAAGTCTCCACCGCCCGCGCTCGAAACACCGCCAAAACGCACGCATCGCCCGGTTCCGACGTCCACGTCGACACCGGCGCGTTAGATTAGATTTCCCTTCGCCGCGCCGCGCGATGGTTGTAACATTTGTTGTCGACAACATTTTAGCTCTTCAATAGAGTCGAGCTTCGAGCAGCCCCGGGAAGCGGTCGCCACTGGTCGACGCGCGCGACGACGGCGGAGGACGACGACACCATGGGACGCGTCGCGGCGACGAAGAAGAAGAGCAAACGATTCGACGGGTACGCCGATGCGCGACGACGACGGCGACGACGCGGCGCGATAGCGACGGCGAACGAAAACGATCGAAAGCGTGCGCGTGGCGGCGGCGGCTCGCTCGCGCGAACGACACAGAACAGAGCGACTGACCGCGAACGGACGCGCGACGCAGGGATGACGAAGGAAAAGAAACGGTCGGATCGCTCACGTCTGGGATTAAAAATAAACAGCGGCGGTCCGAGCTGTACGGGAAGCTTCGACACGAACGCGCGGTGGCGAAGAAGAAGCGACGCGAGGCGAGGCAAAAAGCGGAAGCCGACGCCATCGAAGCGGGGGAAGAACCAGCGCCGAGACAAGTGCCGAAGACGATTGAGAACCAGCGGGTGAAAGGGGACGAGTTTGTGGAGGATAAAGCGGTGGATGAAGACTTGATTGAACAGGATGCAGAGGATGAGTTTGCGTCTTACTTTAGTAACGCGTCGGAACCGAAAATTATCATCACCACGAGCAGAAAGCCGAGCGGGGAAATGTTCAAGTTTTTAGAAAACCTGTTCACCGTCGTCCCGAACGCGTACTTTTACGCGAGACGAAGTTATCACGTCAAGGAGATTGTTAAATACGGTACTGCGCGGGGGTTTACGGATGTTCTCGTCTTTAACGAGAATAAAAAGTTTAGTAAAGGCGCGCGCGTCAACGGAATGTTACACATTCACCTGCCAGAGGGACCGACGTGTCTGTACAAGCTGTCGTCCCTCGTGCTTTCCAAACAAATTAAAGGTCATGGTAAGGCGACGAGTCACTATCCAGAGTTGATTTTGAACAATTTCAACACGCGTTTGGGTCACCGCGTCTCTAGAATGTTTGCGTCGGTGTTTCCGCAGAGACCAGACTTCAAGGGACGGCGCGTCGTCACCTTTCACAATCAGCGCGATTACATCTTTTTTCGTCATCATCGTTACGTTTTCGAGGAGAAGAAGGGGCGAAGGCTCCCTCACGCCGGACACCTGGCGACAGAGGCGGTGCCCGACCACGTCAAAGATTCCATCAAGAATAGCGGCAAGGGTGGTAAAAAGAGAAAGAGCAGAGACGACGATAGCGATAGCGACAGCGACAGTGAAAGTGACAGTCAGAGCGGGAGCGGGAGCGATGAAGAAAAGCAAGTCAAGCCGCCGGCGATCGACACGATGATTCAGGCTCGATTGCAAGAACTTGGCCCGAGATTTACGCTTAGGCTCATGTCGGTCCAAAAGGGCACGTTCGATAGCAGACACGGCGAGTACGAATACATTCGAAGCACGGATACGGATGGTACTCGACACTGCCGACGTAAGTTTGTTCTCTAGGCGTGTCGCTTTTGTTGTATTTGAAAGATTGATTTGTAAAATCACAGTGCGCCTCCGTATCGCTTCGTCCCAAGCCTTCCTCGTTCTCGAATCGCCGCATTCGTCGTCACATTCTAGCTATCATCACGCGTTCTCAAAATCTAAACTCCTCCTCGTATCGCATCACCCCGCCTTGAACAACAAGACTGCGACTTTACCGAGGTAAAAGTAGATGAAATTCCCGCTCTCGTGCGTGACGTAACTCCCAAAGTTACGACCGACGATGCAGTGCCACGTCTGACCGTGCTTCCTGTCAAACTCCTTCTTCACGAACGCCGCGATGTCCTTCTCCACGTTGAATTTTTCTATCGCCTGCATCACAAAGAAAACAAAAACAACCCGAGATGACAGGTTCGTCAGTCGAGGCGATATTATTCCGCGCCTTGGCGATGCGTTCACCAGAAGAACAAAGTCAACCGCTCGCTTCGTGCGCGCTCTAGTACGACACGCACCTCCATCGAACACGCCACGGCGTCGTCTTGCATCTCCTGCGTATCGCGTCGCGATATTACAGCGCATCATCGTATCGTCAGTTATTCGTCATCATCGCTCGCGCGTCGGTGCGCTCCCGTCGCTCACGCTAAATCAAAGTCAAAAACCGTTTGATTCACTGATAATCTTTCGCTCGTGCATCGTTTTCTTGAAACGTCGCTTTACGTACGTCCGCCATGTCCGCCGCCTTGATGACGGCTTCGCGTTTGGCCTTTACATCCTTGGTCATCGTCGTCGTCCTTTCCGTTCGTCGGTCGTCGAGGTTCGTGAGTTTTGCGCTGAGAAATGCGGCGAGGACGTGCTTGCAGTTGACTTTGCTTGTTGATACCGCTCGCGCATATGTTACTGATAAACGAAACTGCTAGGGGACTGGAAACGAAAGGAATACGAATACCCGCGTGCGCGTCGTTGTCTTGATTTGTTGATCATAGAGTATAAATGTTACATAATCGTTCTGCGCCGCGCGTCGGGCGCCTAGACGTTTCAGATGTGGCGCCTTGCGCTGCGGACGCGAAACATCCAAACAGTTGCACGCATTCAGAGGATGACCCACCACCACGACCCTGTAGACACCGGTCAAACAGAGATGGAGAATTAATCATCGCGTTGACCTCGGGATCGATCTTTACCGTTAAACTGCCTGTATCCGAACCACTCCAAATCACCGGGCCACTTTTGTTCGGAAGGATCCGGCTCGGGTAAGCTCTTATCCGTCTCGCAATCCTCGTAATACTGATTCACCCCGCCTCGGAGGTGGTACAAATTTTTGTACCCAGCCTGGTAGAGCTCAAACGCCGCCGGGAGACTTCCCGCCCCTTTAGTTGGATCGGTGAACGACTTGTTTGACGGCGGATCCTGCTCCAAACTCCCGCCCCAAATATCGCACAAGATGATCTTCGCGTTGACGTCTGGCACCACTCGCTCAAACTCATCGACGAAGTTCGCCTTGACCTTTTTAAACCCAGGCAACCGCATCTTTGCGAGAATCCCCCCTTCGACGTAAGGCACCGACACGCTCCCGGGAACGGACCACTGCTCGAAATCCGGCCCGAAACGCACGTCCACCAACGTCGCCTTTTCTCTCTTCAACATCCGCACGCACTCCGCCGAGCTCACCGTCTTCATCTTATACCCGCTCTTCAATTCTGCGTGAATCAACCGCCACTCCCGCGCGTTCGGTCCCATACCCGGTACGATCCCTCGCGCGTTCGGTTTGCCCTGTCGGTTCGACGGATCAACCGCGAACACACTCAGGCCTGCGCGCCTTCCCGCCCTCGTCCTCGTCGAAACGCATCCGGGACGTCTCGCGACCGACCCACGAAAGCTGACTTCACGCGTCATCGCGGCGTCCATCGTCGAACGCGCGCGTCGATGACCGCGTCACGCAGTGGCTACCGGTTTGAGTTGTACATGTTAAACAATTGGCATCGTCGTATCCACTCAACCAACGAACGAACGCAGTCACTCGGGCGCGACACACCGCGACGGACGCATCGGCGCTCGCGCGAATCTGCGCGCGCAGAGTGAGAAAATGTTGACGACGACGCGCGTCGCGCTCGGCGCGAACGCGACGCGATGCCCGCGGGCGACGCGACGCGGGAAAAACGCACACGCCGCGAGGGTGTCCAGGTCAGCGTGTGTCACCGCGCGCGCGTGCTCACCGTCGACGGCGGAAACGACGCCGAGGGTGGCGTCCATCGCGCGCGGTGCGCGAGAAATGCGTTGCCGCGCACCGAGGGATGTCGCGTGCGCGTCTACGGCGGTGGCGCGCGCGAGCGGGGAGGCGGACGCGGGCGCGGCGGCGCCTTCGACTTTTCTCGTCGGCATCGCGTGGTTCTTCGCGCACCAGCTCATCGGTGTCGGTAACGACGTCATCATGAAGTTTACCGGGGCGAATCTCGGCGTGGCGCAGGTGGTATTTTTGCGCTTCTTGTTTGCGACGCTGACGATGGTGCCGGTGATGTTGGCGGGTGGAAAGGAGTCGTGGAAGACGGACCGAGTGCCGTTGCACGTGGCGCGTTCAGCCTTGTTGGCGGGGGGCATCTTTTTGTACGTCAAAGGCTTAACCATTGCGCCGATCGCGGTGGTTACGACGCTCAATTTTACCATTCCGTTGTTCACGCTCGTGCTCGCGAGCATTGTGCTCAAGGAAAAAGTGGACTCGACGCGTTGGTTGGGTACGCTCGTCGGTTTCGCGGGCGTCACCGTCGTCATGCAACCATGGGGTGCGGCGTTCAACCCCATGTGGCTCGTCGTTTTGCTCAGTGCCGTCATGTTTGCGTCTCTTGACGTGCTCAACAAGGTGTTTGTAGGCAAAGAGAGCTTTTGGGCGATGATTTTCTACACTGCGTTCTTCACGACGTGCATCGCAGCGTACCCGGCGCTCACTTCCTGGGTCGCCCCGACGATGTCTCAGCTCGGTTTGATGGCGATTTTGGGCGCCGGCGCGAATGGTCTTCTCTACTGCTTGCTCAAATCGTTCAATCTCGTCGATGCGAGCGCTTTGGCGCCGTTCCGCTACACGGAACTCATGCTATCGGCGACGGTGGGCTTTTTGCTTTTTGGCGAAGTTCCGGCATCCTCGACGTTGCTCGGTGCGCTTATCATCATCCCGAGCACCTTGTACGTCGTGTGGAAGGAGAACCAAAAGAGCGCCTAGGTTGGTTATTTACATTTTTGCTCGTCTTTCGGGACGGAATAATATCAAATCGGAGTATACATTTTTTTGTTACACAAACGGCTCGAGCGAAACTCGGGCTACTAGAAACAGCACCAACAATCAAAGGGACAATCCCCACCCGGTTCGCCGTTCGGACCCAACTTTTTCCCATTCTTCCCGACGAGCTGACCAGCCGCCATGTCAGAGAAATCGTCGTAAGATTTATACACCGGCAACCCATCCTCGAACCGCCTCGGCTTGTCCACGGGCGTGAACTCTGGCGTCACGCGCTTTTGCTTGGGCTTCTTCTGCCCCGGCAACAACACCCGAATTTTCTCCTCCTCCACCGGCGCGCACTTCACCGCACCCCCGCTTCCTCCTCCGTTCCCTCCTTGGAGCTTTTTCGCCTTTTTCGCCGCACCAAAGAGCGCATCCACGTCAAAGTCGTCCTCCACGGCGCCGACGCTCGAAGCGCCACCACTGGCGGCGGACATCACTTTTCGCTCTTTATCCCTCGACTTCTTCGTCGGCGCCGCGCCCGAGGACCCGAGGGAGACCGCGGACGCCCCGGAGGTTTTTGCTTTGGACTTTTTACCCATTTTCCGCCCCGACGCTAGGGTCCCTTCGGGCGTCGAGGCGCGCGCGCGTGTGTCGCGGGGAGTCTTTCTTTGTTTTTGTGCCAACTGACGTCACTCGAGCGCGCGCATCGCGAATCAGCGCACGCGACGACCGATGGCGACGAAGACGAAGGGCGCGGACAAGAACACGCCGGGCGCGGGTTCCGTCGTCGTCGACGTAGAGGCTGGGAAGGTTGGCGGCGGCGGCGCTCCGGGCGACGACGCGAAACCGACGACGAAGCCGAAGAAGAAGGAATCTTTTTGGAAGCTTCACAAGCAAGAGTTATGGGAGCTCTTACCGTACTTGTGGCCGAAGAACAAGCCGCACCTGCGGTTGATGATGTTCATGAGCGTGGTGTTTCTGTTGGCGTCCAAGCTTTCGAACGTCGCGTCGCCGATCGCGCTCAAGGTGGCGGTTGACCGAATCACAAAGGGCGACGATAGGTACCTCGAACCCGTCATCATTTACGGCGCGTTGCGGTTCGGTGGAAGCCTGTGCGGTGAATTGAAAGATAACTGTTTCGCGTACGTCGCAGCACACGCGAGCCGGGGGATTTCGTTGAGAGTTTTCACGCACGTCATGGATCTAAGCTTGAGGTTTCACATCAATCGCAAGACGGGGGCTGTGATTCGCGCGTGCGCGCGCGGTTCGGAATCGTTTGCGAATCTTCTTCGATACATTTCGTTCCAGATTGCTCCCATTTTTCTCGAGGTTGCTTTGGTGTGTGCCTACTTGTTCTCCCAGTACGATTGGTACTTTGCCGTGATCACGGGCGGGGTCATCGTCGCGTACATCGGCTTTACGGTGCCGTTCACAGAGTGGAGAAATAAATTTAGACGCAGCATGGTGGAGGCGGATGACGCGTTCAACCAAAAGGCGACCGATTCTTTACTCAACTTTGAGACGATTAAATTATTCTGTGCGGAACCGCACATCGCGACGACGTACGATTCCGCCTTGAGAAGGACCCAGAAAGCGACGCTGCAGACGTACCAGTCTCTCGCTGGGCTCAACCTCGGCCAAGCGTTAATCATTACGTTTGGCATTACGACGTCTCTGGCGCTCGCAGCCAAGCAGGTGCTCCGCGGCGATATGACTGTCGGTGACTTCGTTCTCGTGAACACGTACATTTTACAGCTGTACGTGCCGCTAAACTTCCTCGGCACCTACTATCGCATGATTAAGCAGTGCATGGTTGACGTCGAATCAATGTTCAAGCTTTTACGAGAGAATAAGGAAGTCGAGGATTCGCCAGACGCCAAGGCGCTCGTCCTCAAGTCTAAAGCTGACGCTAGTTTGGAGTTTGAGGACGTGGCGTTCGCTTACAATTCGAACGATAGATTGATTCTGAACCGAATTTCTTTCAAGGTTGAGCCGGGCATGAAGGTTGCGCTCGTCGGTAGATCGGGCGCGGGCAAAAGTACCATCAGCAAGCTCATATATCGTCTCTACGATATTCAGAGCGGCATCATTCGCATCGCTAACCAAGATGTCAAACAATGCACGCAAAGAAGCGTCCGGCTGCACATCGGAATCGTGCCGCAAGATTGCGTGTTGTTCAACGATACCATCGAGTACAACATAGGCTTTGGTAAACTCGGTACGGGCGAAATCGCCACACAAGATGAAGTAGAAAAGGCTGCGATGCACGCTCAATTCGACACATTCGTCAGGAACCAGCCCCTTGGTTACGGGACTCTCGTCGGAGAGCGAGGCTTGCGCCTTAGTGGAGGCGAGAAGCAACGTGTGGCCATTGCTCGCGCGTTGCTGAAGGATCCGCCAATCATGGTTTACGACGAAGCGACATCCAGCTTGGATACGCACACAGAGAAGCAAATCATGGAAGCGATCAACTTTGCATCCCAAGGACGCACCAACTTGGTTATTGCTCACCGCTTGAGTACGATTATGGATAGCGATCAAATCTTGGTGCTCAAGGAGGGTCAAATCGTGGAACGAGGCGACCACGTAACACTTCACGCAAAGGAGGATGGATTATATCGAGACATGTGGGAGCAGCAGCTCAACTCGCGTTCCTCAAAGAACGACCGGATCTCGAGCGCGTCAGCTCTCGGCGAGACTTAGTAAACTATTAATAGATTTTAAAATGCATGCTGGCGATTTTACACAAATCATTTCTAAGTACAGGATCAAAATTCATCGTACAACACATCAGACCGCGCAATGTCTGGTGAAAGCTTGACGGGACTTTCGTCACGTCTTGCCAGAGTTTTTCTGTTTTCTAGGTTTACTTTTGCTCTTTTTCGGCTGTTTCAAGCTGTGATTTGATTGTCTGAGCATGAGTAAGTTGGCTGCGAGGGCAGTTTCGTCGTCAAACTCAGCCTGCCGATGGGTAGTGGGTTGCGCTTCCGTTTGGCGCAACTGCTCGCGCGCGAGGCGCACGTTTGATAGCGCATCTGAATCCGTCGTGCGGGTGTTATCGGTTTCTGCAACCATCGGGCAATGGACGTCTTGAGTGACGAGCGGTTCTTGGATGACTTTGAGCCTAACGCCGCCCACAACGACTTCGGTCACGACACCCGGATCTCTGTTCTTCACAACTGGCACTGGAACGTAATAGATCATCGGACCGACACTCTCCGGAGGAGGCGCGGTAATGCGTGGCGGTGGCATTGCGACGCGTAAAGGTTCGTGTCTTGTCAGGTATGTATCTGTCAGAAACATCTCGGGATCAGTAGTTCGCCTGCACGCGTCATTCGACAGCGCATGCATGTTCATGCGTTGCTGCATTCGCTCGTAAAACTCATCCAGTTGAGCCTGACCACTGTCCAAAAGTTGCGAGTTGAGCCGGTCGTGGAATCGAGGAGCGTTCAGTAGGCTACTCTCAACTCCCCCTATCTCACCAATCGAAAGCATCGGGCCAGGAAGGGCGTTGTCTGAAATTTGAATCATGGGTCGCCCTTCCAATCGGTCTACTCGCAAGTCCTGGTGGGTTGCAACAAACGGCCGTGTGATGACTGGAGTCTCCACGCGATTCTGCATCGGGGAGCTACGTACAAACTCTGTTCTACGGTAATCAATCGCACGAGGCTGGGGTGTGACCTCGACATCCGGTAACGAACGTAACATTCTATCCGTCGGAAGCACAGATCCCGTCTCCGGCGACGGCGGAGTAACCGCGGGAGTGCGGGATGAAGGCAACTGGTCTTCATCAGACTCCGGAGAAACACCAGTAACTGGAGATTCATCTGCGTGGTGCGCTACTTCCTCTTGCGAATCGTTGGTATTTTGATATTCCGCTCTGAACTCTGCCACTTTCTCGTACAATTTAGCGTATTCTTCTTGTAACACAGCCTCAGACGTCCCGGTACTCGGCTTTGGGGACTTTTTATTCTTCTTTGGCAGCGAAGCATTATGCGCATGCGGAGGAGTGCCCGGTTGAAGCGCTTCCGCTGTGTCCTGCGATGAACGCGAATCCGTGGACAGCTTTCGCATGTTGCGTGCCGACGCTTCTCCGAGCGGTAAACGATGCAGACGCAAGCATCCGTACGCCGCCTCTTCTGTGAGATTGAAGACAAGTTCGTCTTCTCGAGACGGTACGGCCCTTTTCGCTCCTTTCGCATCCGTGCGTTTCGATACGACTTGTACGGTCGAGTACGTCCATCCAGTCTTGGTATCTAAAAAGTGTTCTACGACTTTGACCCGGATGTATTTCGACGTCTTGTTTCCGTGAATGTCGTCGCGCAAAGCGCGAGACACCACAGCCTTTGTCGCCGGATGCAGAGACGCATCGGAAATGTCTAGCAGAGACCCCGGGGCACAGAGCTCAAAGATGCGCGCGTTCGTACACCACTCTTTCGCATTTTTGGAGTTGTGGTTGAGACAAACAAGCACGTTATCGGGTCTATACTCGGGAATCTGCTCAAACGGCCTCGCCTTGAGACGTCTCGCCGCATCCAGCGCCAGATGTTTCATCTTTGACGCCCGCCCCGTTTTCACGTGAGGCAAGTGTTCATGACTGTTATTACCACTGGCATCCGCCCCGCCGCTTTGCCTAGACCGTTTCATGCCAAAGCTTTGAACCGATGAGCGCTCTTCCAAGCGCCTCTTCGCCGCCCGACGTTCCTTCGCCTCGTCACCCTTCGTCGCCCCGACGCGTCCCGACGTTGCCACGAGATTCCTCGACGACGCCAACGCACTCGTCACTCTCACCGTCAACGCATCACCACCGAACCCTTCTAATTCCCGCTCCGCCCCGTTCGGTGAACCACGATTCAACGAAGCTCTCTTCGCCGGCGAAGGCTTCTCCTTGAGCACCCCTCTGTCACCGTCCCACTTTAAAACCCCCGTCATGAGCGCCTGTCTCGTCCTCGCGCTCACCGCCCCCGTTCTCGTCGTTCTCTTCTTCGCCACGCTCGCTCGTTTCCGCGCCGCGTTCGGCGACGCCGACCCTCCTCCCGCTCCGCGTCGTCCGTTTCTTTCCACGCGTTCAACCCTTTCGGCGACGAGAATTCTTCCATTCGGTCCGTCGCGCGTCGTCGTCGACGGTCCCGCGACCCGTTCCCCGCCGTCGCTCGCGCGTCGAGGCGTCGACGGCAGTCCATCGCGCGTCGTCGCGGCGACGGGTGGCATCGTCGTCTTCCGCTCCGTCCGAGCCGTCGACTGCGGGCGGGCGCCGAGCGCGTCGACGAGAGTTTCGAGCGCTTTCGACGCGGCGGGAACGTTGACTTGTCGAAAACAAAGAAACGTCACTGTATGTGTTTACAGTGTAATTAGGGTTTAGTCTTACAATGGTCCGCATTCGACAGCGCGGTTCGCTCCCGCGTTCCCGCTGTCAGCGGGAAAAACGCCCATCGTTCGTCCGCGTGCGACTGGGTGGTCGGTCGCCCGTGAACACCCGCGTGCTCAGACGTGGACGGACGAGACCCGCGTCGCGCGCTATTGCTATTGCTTTGCGAAGACGTCGTTGGTGACGCTGACGGCGCGAGCGGCGCCGAGAGGGGCGCTACCGCCGGAAGGACCGATGATATCGCGCATGAAGGCGTCCATTACGGGCTGAGGGATGCGATCGAAAGATATGCGTTGCTTGATGAGCTTGAGGGAACCGTCGTCGGCGACGCGAAGCGACTGGCGGACGGAGAGGGCGACGCAGCACCAAGGCTCGAAATCTTCGATTTCTTCCCCGTCGTTCGCGGCGAGGAACTGCTTGCTGATGAGGAATACGTCGACGCAACGAACCTCGACGCCGTGTGAGCTGACGTCGATGACGATGGGAGCGTCGATGAGAGAGTGGTTGCGAATGATATCCTTTGTCTTTTCCGGCTCGACGAGCGTGACTGAGAATCGAGGCGGGGGCCCAAAGAGCTCGTGGATAAAGTTGAGCGCATCTCCGCTTCGCATCGTTCGGGATGCGACGAACATGACTCTGGCCGCGCCCTTGGCCCGGGCCTCGCGGCGCTCATCCTCTGTGATGTTGTGCGCGTTGAAGGCGTCGTACGCCAGCATTGCGTTTTCGAGCTCGCTACAAGCGCGCATAAAGTGCACTCGGAACGGCCCGGTTGGTAATTCCGTCTCTTGCCAATCTACTTGATTCTCTAGGTCGTCCTCCGCGAGTGCCTTATTCCCTGCCGGGAGCTGACGAAGAAGAAAGCCACTCTCGCGCTGCCAATCCTTCATCATTTGGTTTCCGTGATTGACGTTCCTATCGCTCTTTGACGACGATAGAGAAAACTTTGGGGCGTCTACGAGGGCGTCGCGCACCCACTTCGACGTCAATAGGGCGCATACCTCTGGAGAAGTCTTCGCGCGACGAATGGATTCAACCGCGTTCCTAAAAGTCTGCTCATCCTTTGACGGCGCATCCGCTTGCTCCTGATGAAAAATCTTCTCTCTTTCCGTGTCGTGAGTGACTGTCGACTTGAATGCCGATTCATTGATCGAATTCGCGAATTGCGCGAGTCGCATGCTCAAGAATGGTCCTAAGAAGGCTCTGAATCCCTCTACGTCCGGTTTACTACCCGTCTCGTTCGAGACGCTCGTCTCGTGTTGCCGCCATAAATCCAGCCACTTGCGTAATCGGCTATTCACCATCGACTTGACTCGTTCATCGTCGACATTCTTCCGCTCCGACAAAACCTCGTACGCTCGCATGAGTAGACGAGGTTTTATCACGCTGTTCCAGTTTTCCTCCGCCGTCATTTTGTCTAATACTAAACTAGGCCACTCAGACACGAGGGCCTGCCGTTTCATTTTTCTCGCGCGAATCGCCGCCACGCTTCCAAACGCGTTGTAGTCTCGATCATCCGCCCGCGGACTCTCCCGCCCGATCGGTACCCCGCGCCAACCCGCCGCGAGTGTCGATTCTAAATCCTGCAACCGGCTCTCGAGCTCGTTCGTCACGTCTGATATCGAGCTCTTCCTTCCTTCCTCCCTCGCCCACGCGACGAGCGACTCGCACAACCGCTCGACGTCCACCCGCGTCGCGTCGTCCACCGTCTTCCCCAAAACCCTCAGCGCCTTGTACGCCATCACCATCGCGTACGGTAACGCCACCAAATTCGTCGCCTCCTCTATCGTCATCTTCCGGCAGATATCCCGCGCCACATCGCTCGCCGCTTCCTTGGACAACGCTCCCGGTTCCGGCGCCGGCTGCGCCGCCGTCGGCGAAGAGCTCGACGAACTCCGTCCACCCCTCGCCGTCGTGCGTACCTCATCCGGTGTCCCCGTCGTCATCCGTCGTCGTTCCGTCCAGTCGAATCCGCTCGATCCGGTCCGTTGCCGTTCGAAACCAACCAACCAATCAATCAATCAATCGAGAGTCACCAACCACCCGACTCCCACGCGCGCGCCCCGAGACGAACGAAGACCCGACCGAACCGAGACCGAACCCGAATTCAGATTCAAAAACCAACCACGACCGCTCCGACGACTTTGCGACGAACCCGTCGCCACCCGCGCCTCGACCACGACCGCGCGAAACTCTGCCGACGCGTCGACGACGGATCGACGCGCCGAAACGTTTCAACAAACACCCAGACGGGTCTCTGGCGCATCACAGAGCGATACCGCGTGCGTATCGTGAGCGTTTTTAGGCCCGTGTATCCATCGCGTCGCGCGTACAAAAAAAGATTTCTTCTTCCGCGGAATCGAAGAGCGCCTCGGCGCGCGGGTTTTTTGGACGATTAAATCTGTTCGCGCACTGTTTACACGTAAGAAGAAAAAAAACACCATCGATCCGATCCGACCCGGCTCGACCAAAAGCTTCGATCCGATTCGCGCGTTCGGTTGGATTAATGCCGAGGGTGGTGACGTCATAACAACACGCGCGCGCGCGATCGTTCGGGCGATCGGGTGTCTTCACGTGAGGTGCGACCGCGGAGGCGGAGCGACGGACGGAGGCGCGGAGTGCGCCGGCGCGTGGGCGGAGTGCGCGGATCGATTCGATGGATTGCAATCGCTCGAACGGGACTGAGAGCGATTTTGAACGATTGAATGCGAGTGATCGAACG
>Ga0255770_10000103_pt1 | contig 72406 bp, 90 predicted proteins | sample 071ome_22_FD_179968 | JGI IMG/M metagenome (GOLD analysis project Ga0255770, IMG submission 179968) | Coastal salt marsh microbial communities from the Groves Creek Marsh, Skidaway Island, Georgia - 071404AT metaG (version 2) | ecosystem: Environmental > Aquatic > Marine > Intertidal zone >...
GTCATGAAAAAAAAGTTAAAGCAAATTTAGAAAATATAGTTAAAAACACAAATTTAGATGATAGTGTTTTTGAAATTGTAATACCTACAGATGAAGTTGTAGAGATAAGAAATGGAAAAAAAGTTACCGTTGAAAAAAAGACATTTCCTGGATACATATTGGTCAGAATGGATATGAATGACAAAGCTTGGTACGAGTTAAGAAACGCACCGTCAGTAATAGGTTTTGTTGGTTCTGGAAAAAGCGCTATTGCCTTATCTAGAAGAGAAGTAGAAAGAATTTTAGGAACAAATGAAGAAGTTGAAGTAAAGAAAGATTCACCTAAATTTAAACCAGATTTTGAAGTTGGTGAAACTGTAAGGGTTACAACCGGTCCATTTGCAGACTTTAATGGCATTATTGAGGAAATTAATTTAGATCAATCAAAAGTCACAGTTCTTGTTAATATATTTGGACGTGAAACTCCAGTTGAACTTGGATTTTTGGATATAGTAAAGAATTAGGAAAAAAATGGCAAAACCAGTAAAAGCAGTACTAAAGTTACAAATTCCCGGAGGAGGTGCAACACCTGCACCGCCAGTTGGATCAGCTTTAGGTCAATATGGTGTTAATATTATGGACTTCGTTCAAGCATTCAATAATGACACTTCAAGTAGACAAGGTGAAACTGTTCCTGTTGAAATTACAATATATGAAGATAACTCTTTTACATTTGTAACAAAAACAGCACCAGCATCATATCTAATAAAAAAAGCAATTGGATTAGCTTCAGGTTCTGCTGAACCACATAAAGTAAAAGTTGCATCAATTTCTAAAGCACAACTTAAGACAATTGCTGAAACAAAAATGGAAGATTTAAACGCTAATGATGTTGATGCAGCTATAAAAATTATTGCTGGTACAGCTAGATCAATGGGTGTAACCGTAGAAAAATAAAATATAATTTGGGAGACAGAATGTCGTTTGTACCGAAGGAGAAAAATGAAAAAACAAAGTAAAAAATATAATCAAGCGAAAAGTAAATTGCCTCAAGATAAACAATCTAAATTAGATGCAATTAATTTATGTAAAGAAATTTCAACTGCAAAATTTGATGAGTCTGTAGATGTAGCATTTTCATTAGGAATAGATACTAAAAATGCTGATCAAAATATTAGAACTACAGTGTCTCTTCCGAATGGAACTGGTCGACAAGTAAGAGTTGCAGTTTTTGCCGGTGGTGAAGCACTTACTGAAGCTGAAGCTGCAGGTGCTGATGTTGTAGGGGGTAAAGAGTTAGCTACTAAAGTTGCTTCAGAACAGAAACTAGATGTTGATGTTGTTATTTCAACACCTGAAATGATGGCTGAAGTAGGACAACTTGGTAAAATACTCGGACCTCAAGGATTAATGCCAAATCCTAAAACTGGTACCGTTACTCCAAATGTTGCAAAAGCTGTTGAAGATTTTAAGAAAGGTAAAGTAGAGATTAAAAATGATAAGTTTGGTAATTTACATCTTTCAATTGGCAAAGTATCTTTTGATGCAGAAAAGCTACTTCAAAATTTAGAAGAAGTAATTGCTGAAGTTACAAGAGCTAAACCATCTTCGGCTAAAGGTGAGTACATAAAGAATGTTCATCTATCTTCAACGATGGGGCCCTCTATAGGTATAGATTTAAATCTTTAAAATTATTTGTTAATAATTTTAAAAGTTGTCTATATTGTTTTAAGACAATTAAAACCAAAGACCGTTAGTAGTTTGTAAATCTAACGCAGGTAATCTGTTAGGTCCTTGGTTTGCAAGGATTTTTTTATGGTAAGAGAAAATAAAGTAGAAGCAGTTAAAAATTTAGAAGATTTATTTAAAAATGCCAATGCTTTAGTTATGGCTGAATATAGAGGCTTAAGCGTATCTCAACAAACTAAATTGAGAAGAGAACTTAAAAAAGCTGGAGCTTCTTTTAATGTTGTCAAAATGACTTTAGCTAAACGAGCTGCTGAAAATATTGGGCTCGAGTCTTTATCAGAACATTTTACTGGTCCAACAGGTATTACAGTTATTGAATCTGATCCTGTTGAAGCTGCTAAAGTTTTAAAAAATTTTGCTAAGGATAACGAAGCTTTTGTAGTTAAAGGCGGTTTAATGAATTCTGAGCCTTTAACTGTTGATCAGATTAATGTATTAGCAAACATTGAACCAAGAGATGTATTGCTTGCAAAAATTGCTGGTGGGTTTAATGCACCTTTAGTAAAACTAGCAATGGGCACAAAAGCAATAATTAATAAAGCCGGATATGCTTTTAGTGCTTTACTTGAAAAAAAAGATAATGGAATTGAAGTTTCTGAAGTTGATAGTAAAGAAGATGTATCTGCTTCTGAAGAAGTTAATAAAGAGGAGGAATAACAAATGGCAAAAATGACAACTGATGAGTTGCTTAGCGTATTTGAGGAAATGACTGTATTAGAGTTAAAAGAATTTCTTGATGCATTTGAAGAGAAATTTGATGTAACTGCAGCAGCTCCTGTCGCTGTGGCAGCTGCACCTGCAGGCGGAGGAGACGATGCTGGGGCTGGTGCTGAAAAAGACTCATACGATGTTGTACTTGCAAGTGCTGGTGCTCAAAAAATCCAAGTCATAAAAGAAGTTAGAGGACTAACCAATCTTGGACTAAAAGAAGCAAAAGAACTTGTAGACAATGCTCCATCAGACATACTTAAAGGTGTTTCTAAAGACGATGCTGATAAAGCTAAAGAAGCACTCGAAGGTGCTGGTGCAACTGTAGAGTTAAAATAATTTAAAATTATTTGTTTGCGTAAAATATAAATGTTAATATACTCTACCTTTCGGGTAGCTGTTATTTATTTTTTGAGGAGGCTTGTTGTCCGCTGTTCAGAATTCTAGACTTTCGTTTGCAAAAATACATAAAGTTCTAGACATTCCAGATTTATTAATTATTCAAAAAGATTCTTTCAAATGGTTTATAGAGGAAGGCTTAAAAGAGATATTAGATGAAATATCTCCAATAGAAGATTTTTCTGGTAGATTTTCACTAGAATTTTTAAATCACTATTTTGAGCAACCTTTAAAAACACTTGAAGATTGCAGGATTACAGATTCAACTTATTCTCAACCACTCTATGTAACAGCACAGTTTTTAGATAGAGAAACTGGTCAGATAAAACAACAAACTGTTTTTCTTGGTGATTTCCCAATTATGACCGATACAGGAACTTTTGTTATTAATGGAACAGAAAGAGTAATAGTTAGCCAACTTGTAAGATCTCCAGGAGTTTATTTCTCCCAAGAAATTGATAAAACATCAGACAAAGACGTATTTATTGGAAAGATGATTCCAGGTAGAGGTGCTTGGCTTGAGTTTGATACAGATAAAAGAGATACTCTTGGTGTTAGAGTTGATAGAAAAAGACGCCAACATATAACTGGTTTTTTAATGGCTCTTGATGTTATTGAAAATAAAGATCAAGCAATAGAGCTACTTGGCGATTATCCATCAGTTAGAAATACTATAGAAAGAGATCCAGATACAACAAGAGAAGCTGCATTAATTGATCTTTATAGAAAATTAAGACCTGGAGAACCTGCAACAGTTGAAGCCGCAAAAAGCTTGGTAAAGCAGATGTTCTATACGCCTAAACGTTATGATTTAACAAAAGTTGGTAGATATAAAGTTGAGCAAAAGCTTGGCAGAGAATATGGCGAAAAAGATGCTGAAACATACTCAACTGAAGTTGATGGAATGTTAAGAATTGAAGACATGATAGATTCTATAAAGTATGTAATAGCTTTACATGCTGGAGAAAAAAGTTTTGTTAACAACATTGGAAAAGAAATTCAAGTTAGATTAGATGACATTGATCATTTTGGAAATAGAAGAATAAGGACTGTTGGAGAGCTTGTACAAAATCAAGTTAGGGTTGGGTTAAGTCGACTTGAACGTGTAGTAAGAGAAAGAATGACAACTCAGGAACCTGAAGCTATTACTCCACAATCACTAATCAATATTCGACCAATTCAAGCTTCTCTAAAAGAATTTTTTGGAACAAGTCAGTTAAGTCAATTTATGGACCAACCAAACCCTATAGCTGGTTTAACCCATAGAAGAAGACTTTCTGCATTAGGACCAGGCGGTCTCTCAAGAGAAAGAGCTGGATTCGAAGTAAGAGACGTTCATCCATCCCATTACGGAAGAATGTGTCCAATAGAAACTCCTGAAGGACCAAATATCGGTTTAATTGGTACTTTAGCTACGTATGGCCGAGTTAATAAATTTGGTTTTATTGAAACACCTTATTGGAAAGTTGAAAACGGTGTTGTTAAAACCAATAAAGCAGTATATTTAACTGCTGCTCAAGAAGACGAATACACTATTGCACAGGCTAATGCTCCTCTTAAAGATGATGGTAGCTTCAAAAATAACAGAGTTTTATGTAGACAGAATGGTGGAGAAGTAGCATTCGTATCTGATAAAGAAATTGATTTTATGGATGTTAGTCCTAAACAAATTTGTTCAGTAACTACTGCATTAATTCCATTCTTAGAACACGATGATGCAAACAGAGCACTAATGGGTTCAAACATGCAACGTCAAGCAGTTCCATTAGTAAAAACTGAAGCACCATATGTTGGTACCGGTATGGAAGAGAATGTTGCAAGAGACTCTGGAGAAGCTTTAATTTCTTCAATTTCAGGAGAAGTGCAAGAAGTCACTGGTAATGAGATTGTTGTTAAAGAAGAAGGAACTAATAAGAAATTTACATATGAAGTTTTAAAATTTAAACGATCTAATCAAGCAACAAGCTGGAATCAAAAACCACTTGTAAAAGTTGGAACAAAAGTTAAGCCAGGAGATGTATTAGCTGATGGTCCGAGCACTCAAGGTGGGGAATTAGCTCTTGGAAAAAACTTATTGGTTGGTTATATGCCATGGGACGGATACAATTTTGAGGACTCAATTGTTATATCTGAGAGGCTTGTTAAAGAAGATGTACTAACTTCTGTTCATATTGCAGAGCATGAAATTGAAGCAAGAGATACAAAATTGGGAGAAGAAGAGATTACTAGAGATATTCCTAATGTTGCGGAAGAAGTTTTGATGGATCTTGACGAAATGGGAATCGTAAGAATTGGAGCTGAAGTTTCTCCTGGAGATTATCTAGTTGGTAAAGTTACTCCAAAAGGTGAAACTGAACTAACACCTGAAGAAAGACTATTAAGAGCTATATTTGGTGAAAAAGCTAGAGAAGTTAGAGATACTTCGCTCAGAGTTCCTCATGGTGAAAGAGGAAAAGTAATCGATGTTCAAATATTAAAGCGTGATGAAGGAGCAGATTTACCTCCTGGAGTTAATCAAAAGGTTAGAGTTTATGTTGCAATACAAAGAAAAATACAAGTAGGTGACAAGCTTTCAGGTAGACACGGCAATAAAGGTGTAATCTCTAAAATACTTCCAATAGAAGATATGCCTTATATGGAGGATGGTACACCTCTAGATATTATGTTGTCTCCATTAGGTGTTCCAAGCCGAATGAACCTAGGTCAAATTTTGGAAACTCATCTTGGCTGGGCTTCAAATCAAGGTTGGAGAGAATACAAAGGTGAATCCAAAGCTGCTAAGGGAGCAAAACCAGGAACTTTAGTCTCCACACCAGTTTTCGACGGTGCAGACGAAGATGAAATTCACGAAATTTTAAGAAATGTAAACCCAAATAGGGATGGCAATTTAATGATCGATGAAAACGGTAAAGCAACTTTATTTGATGGAAGAACTGGTGAAGCTTTTGATTCAAAAATTACTGTTGGTTATGCATATATTTTGAAATTAATTCATTTAGTAGATGAAAAAATTCATGCAAGATCCACAGGACCTTATTCTATGATTACTCAACAGCCATTAGGTGGAAAAGCTCAATTTGGTGGTCAAAGATTTGGTGAAATGGAAGTGTGGGCTCTAGAAGCTTATGGAGCTAGCTATGCTTTACAAGAATTACTCACAATTAAGTCAGATGATACTGTGGGTAGGGTAAAAGTATATGAATCAATAGTCAAAGGTGACAATATTCCAGAACCTGGAATTCCAGAATCTTTCAAAGTGCTTTTAAAAGAAATGCAAAGCTTATGCCTAAATGTTGAAATTCTATCTGCTGGTGAAGAAATATCTATGAAAGATATTAGTGATGAGTATGTTAAAACAGCAGAAACTTTAGGAATTGATATGACACGACCAGAACAAGACGAAACAGAGGTTTAAGAATGGAAAAAATATTTGATGAATTAAGTATAAGTCTTGCAACTTCAGACCAAATGAGAAGCTGGTCTTTTGGTGAAGTAAAAAAACCAGAAACAATTAATTACAGAACATTAAAACCAGAAAAAGATGGTTTATTTGATGAAAGAATTTTTGGACCTACTAAAGACTGGGAATGTTCTTGTGGTAGATATAAAAGAATTCGTTATAGAGGCATTGTTTGTGAACGTTGCGGTGTAGAAGTTACTCGACGTGAAGTCAGAAGAGAAAGAATGGGGCACATTGAATTAGCAGCTCCAGTGACACATATTTGGTACTTTAAAGGTGTCCCAAGCAGACTTGGATATTTTCTTGACATGTCTCCAAAAGAGTTAGAAAAAGTTATTTACTTTGCTGCCTATTTAGTTGTATCAGTTGATTCTAAAAAAAGAACTAAAGATTTAGCAGAACTTGAAGAAGCTGTTGTTGCTGAGGTAGAAATAGTTAATGAAGATTTTGAAGAATGGGAACAAAAAAGAATTAAGCAAATGGAAACAGAAGTTAAAGCAATGGAGAATGCAAAAATTTCTGAACCAGAAATTCAAATTAGAAAAAAAGAAGTAGAGAAAGAAATAAAATCTAAAAAAGCTAAATCGGATGCTGAAATAAAAATAATTGAAGAAGCATTCTCTACTCTAAAGACATTAAAGCCAAAAACACTTATTGAGAATGACGTATTGTGGCGTGAAATGATTGATAAGTATGATGAATATTTTACTGGTGGAATGGGAGCAGAAGCGGTTCGTGATTTAGTTCAATTAGTTGACCTTAAATCAGAAATGGAGAAACTAGAATCTGACCTTGATTCAAAATCAGCTCAAAGAAGACAGCGAGCTATCCAAAGAATGAAAGTTATTAAGCCATTTGCGGATGGAAAAAATCCACCAGAAGCAATGATTTTAGAAGTAATACCCGTTATTCCACCTGAATTGAGACCAATGGTCCAACTTGATGGTGGTAGATTTGCTACTTCAGATTTAAATGACTTATATAGAAGGTTAATTAACAGAAATAATCGTTTAAAGAAACTTATAGAACTTGGTGCACCGGACATCATTATAAGTAATGAGAAAAGAATGTTACAAGAATCAGTTGACGCACTTTTTGACAACGGAAGAAGAGGTCGTGCTGTAGCTGGGGCTGGTGGAAGAGGATTAAAGTCTCTTTCAGATATGTTAAAAGGTAAGCAAGGTAGATTTAGACAAAATCTTTTAGGTAAAAGAGTTGATTATTCTGCAAGATCAGTAATTGTTGTTGGACCTCATTTGCAATTGCAACAATGTGGACTTCCAAAGATGATGGCATTAGAACTATTTAAACCTTTTGTTATGAAAAGATTAGTTGAATTGGGATTAGCTCAAAACATAAAATCTGCAAAAAGAATGGTTGAAAGATCAAGAGCACAAGTCTGGGATGTTCTTGCAGAAGTAATTGAAGAACACCCTGTATTATTAAACAGAGCTCCAACATTACATAGATTAGGAATTCAAGCTTTTGAACCAATTCTTGTAGAGGGAAAAGCTATTCAGGTCCACCCTCTAGTTTGCGAAGCATTTAATGCAGACTTTGATGGAGATCAGATGGCTGTTCATGTACCATTATCTGCAGAAGCACAAGCTGAAGCTAAAGTGTTAATGCTATCTACAAATAATGTTTTGTCTCCAGCTTCTGGCAACCCAATTGTTTCTCCAAGTCAAGACATGGTGATTGGTCTCTATTACATTACTGAATGTCATGATGATCTAAGCACAGCAAAATTTAACTTCGTTGATTTTAATGAAGCACAAATAGCATATGAAGCTGGACATATTGGCTTACAAACACCAATAAATGTACGAGTTGGAGATTTAGCTGGAAGTTCTGATATTCACGCAGAACTTTACAATAGATTTTCAGAGCTGCTCACTGAAGCTCCAATTGATGGAAGTAAGCTAACTCAAACAACATTAGGAAGATTGCATTTTAACTCTATCATGCCATCCGATTTTCCATTTATACAAGCTTCTATTAGAAAGCCTGAGATGAAAAAAATTATTTCAGAAGTAATTGAAAGATATAACAAAGCAGAAGTTCGAATGTTCTTGGATTCTATGAAGTCCGTAGGCTTTACCTTTGGAGCTAAAGCAGGTTTAACTGTTGCAATGAATGATGTAAAAACCCCACCAAGTAAAAATCAAATTCTCGAAAAATATGAAGCTGAAGCTGAAAAAGTAGAAAAATTGTTTAAAGACGATGTTATAACTGAGAACGAAAGAAAACAAAAAATTATCGAGATATGGAATGAAGCCACTGATCAAGTACAGTACGCAATGAGTGCTGAGTTAGAAGCAGAAAAATTTAATCCAGTTGATATGATGGTTAAGTCTGGAGCAAGAGGTAATATGATGCAAGTTAGACAGCTTGCAGGAATGAGAGGCTTAGTTGCAAACCCTAAAGGTGACATTATTGAAAGACCAATTAAAAGTAACTTTAGAGAAGGAATGTCAGTTCTTGAATATTTTATTTCAACTCACGGTGCAAGAAAAGGTTTAGCAGACACTGCATTGAGAACTGCTGACTCAGGCTACTTGACTAGAAGACTTGTTGATGTAGCTGCAGGTATAGTTGTAAAAGATTTAGGTGATGACAATATTGATTGGAAAGGTACTAAAAAACAAGTTGTAATTGATGGAAAATTAAGTAGATACTTACATTCAACTTTGTATGGAAGGGTTTTGTCGGAAGATGTTAAAGTCGATAAAAAAGTTGTGGAATTAGACAATGGTAAAAAACTTCTTAAAGGAACTTATATTGATGCGGAAGTATTAGATGGCATTGCAAAATCTGGTGCTGAAGAAGTTTATGTATTAACACCATTCAACTCTTTAAATCCTGATTCAATGGATCCTCTTTGCTATGGATTTAGTTTGGCTACTGGTAAACCTGTTGAAGTTGGTGAAGCTGTAGGAATAATTTCAGCTCAATCAATTGGTGAGCCTGGAACACAATTAACGATGAGAACATTCCACACTGGTGGTGTAGTCGGATTAGATATTACATCTGGTCTTCCTAGAATCGTTGAACTTTTTGAAGCTCGTACTCCAAAAGGTAAAGCAGTTCTCTCCCCAGTTTCTGGAAAAATTAAGTCAATTGATACAACTCCGGAAGGTAACAAAACCTTAATTATCGCAAATGAAAAAGAAGAATTAGATGTATTGGTATTAAGAAGACAAACAATGCTTGTATCTCAAGGCGATGCTGTAAAAGCTGGTCAATCAATTACAACAGGTCCAAAAGATCCTAAGGAAGTTTTACAAATAAATGGTGTAAGAGCTTGTCAAGAATATCTGGTTAATGAAGTCCAAAAGACTTATAGAGATCAGGGAGTTGAAGTTCATGACAAGCATGTTGAAATGATTGTTCGACAAATGATCAGAAGAGTAAGGATTGTAAAATCTAATGATTCTGAATATTTACCAAACGAACTTGTTGATTCAACGCAATTTAGAAAAACTAACCAAGCGTTAGTAAAAGAAGGAAAATTGCCTGCTGAAGGACGACCTGAGCTTATGGGTATCACTAAAGCTAGCCTTGCAACAGACTCATGGTTATCAGCAGCATCATTCCAAGAAACTACTAGAGTACTGACTGAAGCTGCTATGAAAAAGAGTAATGACTCACTTAGCGGTCTGAAGGAAAATGTTATTATTGGAACATTAATACCGGCAGGTACTGGTTCTAATGCATACCAAAAATTAACCCCTTCTTTGCCTGGTGCTCCTGAAGTTTCTGAACTTGGATTTATGTCAGTTAATACTGATGAAAATGACGAAGATGCACTTCCAAATCCAGCACAATGGCTAGCTATGTTAGGTGAAGAAAATAGTGAGGAGGATGAATAAAAACTTATAAATAATCGGTTGGTTTAAGTTTGAATTCATCATATACTTCAATTTCGGTAACCCAAATTACAAATATAGATTGGAATAACTATGCCTACAACTCAACAGTTGGTTAGAAAAGGTAGAAAATCCAAGGTGTCTAAAGAAAAGACCCCTGGATTAAAAGGATCTCCACAAAGGAGAGGCGTTTGCACACGTGTTTATACAGTTACACCTAAAAAACCTAACTCTGCTTTGAGAAAAGTATGTAGAGTCAGACTTTCAACAGGTACTGAAGTTACTGCTTACATCCCAGGTGAAGGACATAACCTCCAAGAGCACTCAATAGTGCTTGTTAGAGGGGGAAGAGTTAAAGACTTGCCAGGTGTGAGGTACAAAGTTATACGTGGAGCATTAGACACAGCCGGAGTTTCAGATCGAAAACAAGCTAGGTCTAGGTATGGAAGTAAAAAAGGTTAATTAAAATGCGTAGAGGACCATCAATCAAGAGAAAACCTGAACCAGATCCGATTTATAATAGTGTTTTGGTTTCTCAGATTATTAATCAAGTTTTATTAGATGGTAAAAAAGATTTAGCAAGTAATATCGTTTATTCTGCATTATCACTAGTTGAGAAACAAACAAAGTCAGATCCAATTACTACTTTAAAAAACGCATTTGAGAATATCCGTCCACAAATAGAAACAAAATCAAGACGTGTTGGAGGTACAAACTACCAAGTACCGATGGAAGTTCCTCAGAGAAGAAGTACAACTCTTGCAATACGTTGGTTGGTCGATTCTTCAAGAAAACGTGGAGAAAATACTATGCAGGAAAGATTAGGTAGAGAAATCATTGATGCTAGTAATAAAACTGGTGCATCTGTAAAAAAACGTGAAGATGTACACAAAATGGCAGAATCTAATAGAGCTTTTGCTCACTATAGGTGGTAATAATGGCTAGAGAAGTAAGTTTAAAAAATTTAAGAAATATCGGAATTATGGCACATATTGATGCTGGAAAAACAACATTGACTGAAAGAGTTTTATATTACACAGGTAAAACTTACAAAATTGGGGAAGTTCATGATGGAGCAGCTGTTATGGATTGGATGGAACAAGAACAAGAAAGAGGAATAACAATTACATCTGCAGCTACAACATGTTCGTGGAACAAACACACTATTAATATTATTGACACACCGGGTCACGTAGATTTTACTGTTGAAGTTGAAAGATCGCTAAGGGTACTTGATGGTGCAGTTGCGGTTTTTGATGGTGTAGCTGGTGTCGAACCTCAATCCGAAACAGTTTGGAGACAAGCAGATAAATACAATGTTCCAAGAATTTGTTTTATCAATAAGCTTGATAGAACTGGAGCAGATTTTAATGCTGACGTACAGTCTATTATTGACAGGCTTGAAGCTACTCCAGCTGTTTTACATATTCCTATTGGTTCAGAAGCAAACTTTGTTGGTGTTATAGATTTAGTAGAAATGAAAGCACACACTTGGAGCAAAGATGATGGTTCAGAATGGGATATTACCGATATCCCTGAAGACAAACTTGAAGAAGCACAATCAAAAAGACAACAATTATTAGATATTGTTGCTGAAGCTGATGATGATGTGCTTGAAAAATATTTTTCTGATGAAGAACTCTCAGTTGAAGATATTAAGAAGGCGATAAGAAAAGGTACATTGAACGGAATGTTTGTTCCTGTTCTTGCAGGAAGTGCTTTTAAAAATAAGGGTGTTCAGTTATTACTTAATGCTGTTGTAGATTATCTTCCATCACCTTTGGATATTGAACCAGTCACAGGTTTCAAACCTGGTGATGAGGAAAATGAATTAGTTAGAAATCATAGTGATGAGGATCCATTTTCAGCTTTGGCTTTCAAAGTAGTTAGCGATCCACATGTTGGTAAATTAACTTATTTTAGAGTCTATTCGGGAACTCTTAAAAAAGGTGACAAAGTTGTTAATACAAGCACAGGAAAAGATGAGAGGCTTGGAAGAATTTTGAGAATGCATGCAAACACCAGAGAAGATATAGATTTTATTTGTACTGGTGATATCGTTGCAGGAGTTGGTTTGAAAAATGCAAAAACTGGAGATACTTTATCAGACCCATCGAAATTAATTCAACTAGAATCTATGACTTTCCCAGAACCAGTAATATCTGTAGCAATAGAACCTAAATCTAAAGCAGACGAAGAAAAGCTTTCAGAAGGTTTACAAAAACTTGCTGAAGAAGATCCAACTTTTAGAGTTAATTCTGATGAGGAAACTGGTCAAACAATAATTTCAGGTATGGGTGAACTTCATCTCGATATACTTGTTGATCGATTACGAAGAGAATTTAAAGTTGAAGCAAATATTGGAAAGCCACAGGTTGCATATAGAGAAGCACTTAAGTCAAAAACTAACGTTGAAGCAAAGTATATAAGACAGAGTGGTGGTCGAGGTCAATATGGACATGTAGTTATGGAATTAGAACCAATACAAGATGGATATGAATTTGTTGATATGATAAAAAGCGGAAGAATTCCTAAAGAATATATTCCATCAGTCAATGCGGGTGTTGCTGCAGCAATGGAATCTGGAGTACTTGCTGGATACCCGTTAGTTAATATTAAAGCTACTTTATTAGACGGTACCTATCATGACGTTGACTCATCTGAAATGGCATTTAAAATTGCTGGTTCAATGGCTTTAAAAGATGGAGCAAAAAAAGCTGGTGTTAAACTTCTAGAACCAGTTATGAAAGTGGAGGTTGTAACTCCAGAAGATTTTATGGGAGATGTTGTCGGAGATCTTTCTTCAAGAAGAGGAAAGATTGCTGAAATGGGACAAAGGGGATCTGCAAAAGTAGTAAATGCTACTGTTCCATTATCAGAGATGTTCGGTTACGCAACAGATTTGCGTTCTAGAACACAAGGCCGTGCAACATTTACGATGCAGTTTGATAGTTATGAAGATGTACCAGATTCTATAACTAAAGAAATTACTGCAAGTATTCGTGGAGTAGAGGTTGAAGTTTAAATCTTTACAGATTTAGATTTTAAAAAAAAGGAGAAATAAATATGTCAAAAGAAAAATTTGACCGTAGTAAGCCTCATGTGAACATTGGTACGATGGGACACATTGACCATGGTAAAACCACATTGACGGCCGCTATAACTAAAGTTTTAGCAGAAGCCGGCGGAGGACAAGCTACAGCTTTTGAAGATATCGATAAAGCACCAGAAGAAAGAGAAAGAGGAATCACAATTCAAATTGCTCACGTTGAGTATGAAACTGCAAACAGACATTATGCTCACGTTGATATGCCTGGACACGCTGACTATGTAAAAAATATGATTACTGGAGCAGCTCAGGTTGATGGTGCAATTCTAGTTGTTTCTGCAGCAGATGGTCCAATGCCTCAAACTAGAGAGCATGTTCTGTTAGCAAGACAAGTTGGTGTTCCAGCAATAGCCGTTTTCTTAAACAAAGTAGATCAAGTTGATGACCCAGAATTACTAGATTTAGTAGAAATGGAAGTCAGAGAGCTTTTAAATGAGTACGACTTTCCTGGAGATGACGTTCCAGTTGTAAAAGGTTCTGCATTAGCTGCTCTTGAAGGCAAGGAAGATGGAGTAAAATCAGTCCTTGAACTCATGGAAGCAGTTGATGGTTATATTGAAGAGCCAACAAGAGTTGTAGATAAACCTTTCTTAATGCCAGTAGAAGATGTATTTTCAATTACAGGTAGAGGTACTGTAGTTACTGGAAGAATTGAGCAAGGAATTGTAAATGTTAACGACGAAGTAGAGATTGTTGGAATAAGGGAAACTTCCAAATCAGTTTGTACCGGAGTTGAAATGTTTAGAAAGCTTCTTGATGAAGGTAGAGCCGGTGATAATGTTGGATTATTACTTCGTGGTGTAGACAAAGAAGACGTAGAAAGAGGTCAAGTAATTGCTAAACCTGGATCTATCACACCACATACTAAATTCGAAGCTGAAGTCTATGTATTAACAAAAGAAGAAGGTGGAAGACACAACCCATTCTTCAAAGGTTATAGACCACAGTTCTACTTTAGAACAACTGATGTCACTGGTGAGGTAAGTCTTGCAGAAGGAACCGAAATGGTTATGCCTGGAGACAATGTCTCAATTACGGTTGAACTAATTGCACCTATCGCAATGGAAGAGGGTGTGAAGTTTGCTATCAGAGAAGGTGGTAGAACAGTTGGAGCAGGACAGGTAACTAAAGTTATTGAGTAATAAAAATTAACCGGGAGTAGAATTTATACTCCCGGTTTTTTTGAGGAAAAAATGGCAAAAAAGCAGCAAATTAGAATAAAACTAAAAGCTTACGACAACTATGTTGTAGATGAGTCTGCGCGAAAAATTGCTGAAACAGTTATAAAAACTCAAGCAAAAGTAAAAGGCCCAATACCTTTACCTACACAAATACATAGATATTGTGTGATTAGATCTCCTCATGTTGATAAAAAATCAAGAGAACACTTCGAAATGAGAATTCATAAAAGATTAATAGATATAGTTGAACCTACACCAAAAACAGTTGACTCATTAATGAGGTTAGATTTACCTGCTGGTGTAGAAGTGGAAATTAAGTTATGAGTGCACTAATAGCTAAAAAAATTGGTATGACACAGATTTTTGATGAAAACTCAAATGCATTAGGTGTAACAGTTTTAAGCATCGGTGACTGCAGGGTTGTTCAAATTAAAAAGAATGAAGTAGATGGATATTCTTCTGCTCAATTAACTTTGGGTACCAAAAAAAATCCCTCAAAACCACTTCAGAGTCATTTTAAAAAACATAATACTGAACCTGGTGAAGTAATTATGGAAGTACAAATTGATGAGAATTTTGACTACAAACCAGGAACCGTATTAAACGTCAAAGATTTTTTTGAAGTTGGCCAAAAAGTAGATATAACTGGTATTTCAAAAGGTAAAGGTTTTGCAGGTGTAATGAAACGACATAATCATTCTGGTCAAGGTGCAAGCCATGGTGTTCATAAAGTCCACAGAGGTGGAGGTTCTATAGGTAATGCTTCTTTTCCTGGTCATGTTTTTAAAGGTCAAAAAATGCCAGGTAGGATGGGAAATCATAGAAGAACAGTTCAGTCAGTAACAGTTGTAGGAATCAATGAAGAAGAAAACTATATCTTAGTTAATGGATCAGTTCCTGGTAACAAGGGAAATATTGTTAAAATCCAATCTGCAGTTAAGGTTTCAAAATGACAGTAAAAATCGACACCATAAATTTTTCTGAAAATAAAGTTTCAAAAAAGCAATATGAATTTGAACAATTGGAAGAAATTAACATTGGTCTTATCCATCAAGTTGTAAAAGGTAGTAGAACAAATCATAGAAATAATACCGCTTCTGTTAAAACTAGAGCTCAAGTGTCTGGTACTGGAGCGAAACCATGGGCACAAAAAGGTACAGGTAGAGCAAGGCAAGGTTCATTAAGAGCACCATCTTTTATTGGTGGTGGAATAGCTCATGGTCCAGGTACGAGAGTTTATAAAGATAGAACGCCTAAGAAAATGAAAAAGAAAGCTCTAGATATGTCTGTTAGCCAAAGAATTTCTGAAGGAAGTGTATTTGTTGTAGATGGTAAAGGAGTTCAAAAGCCATCTACTAAAAATGCAAACCAAGCTTTAAAAGATGTGAATGTAAATCGTTCATTTACTTTTGTTTATTCAGAAGGAGATGAAATTTTATTTAAATCATTTAAAAATCTTAGAAATTCTAATTTAGTTTCAATTGAAAAGTTAGCAGCAATTGATGTTATCTCTACCGATGATTTAATTTTTTCTAAAAACGCTATAGATAAATATTGTGGAGAAGAAGCATGAAGCATTTAGAAGATGTACTCATTGCCCCAGTTATTTCTGAGAAGTCTTACGATAGAATCTCAAACACTAATTCATATACTTTTTTTGTTCATCCAAATTCTAAAAAACCAGAGATTAAAATTGCGGTGGAAAATTTATTTAAAGTCAACGTTCTCAGTGTAAATACCATGTATAGAAAAGGTAAAAAGAAAAGATTTGGTTATGTCTTTGGACAACAAAGTACAAAAAAAATCGCAATTGTGACGTTAGCTGAAGGTGACTCAATAGAGGCTTTTGGAGTATAAGTATGGGACAAAAAAAGATTAGACCAGTAACACCAGGAATGAGAGGTCAGGTTACTACAGATTTCAAAGAAATTACTAAGAAAAAACCTGAAAAATCCCTTTTAGAATCAAAAAAATCTACTGGTGGTAGAAACAATAAAGGAAGGATTACGTCTAGACATAAAGGCGGAGGTCACAAACAAAAATACAGAATTATAGATTTTAAGAGAACTAAAGATGGTATTCCAGCAAGAGTTGCAGGAATAGAGTATGATCCAAATAGAAATGCTCGTATTGCACTACTACATTATGTTGACGGAGAAAAATCCTACATTATTGCACCAGACGGAGTAAATGTTGATTCAATAGTTGAGTCTGGCTCAAAAGCTGATATTAAAGATGGAAATTGTTTGCCTTTAAGAAATATTCCTGCCGGTACTTTTGTTCATGCTGTGGAATTAAGACCTGGTGGAGGTGCAAAAATGGCAAGATCTGCTGGATCATCAGTTCAATTAATGTCAAAAGAAGGTGAGATGGCTCTATTAAGGCTTCCTTCAGGTGAAATGCGTACAGTTCCAATGGACTGTAGAGCAACAGTTGGTAGTGTTGGTAATGCAGAATCTGAATTAACCAAGCTAGGAAAAGCTGGAAGAAATCGATGGAAAGGTGTTAGGCCACAAACTAGAGGTGTTGCGATGAACCCTGTTGACCATCCATTAGGTGGTGGAGAGGGTAAAACATCTGGAGGTAGAACTCCAGTAAGCCCTTGGGGAAAACCTGAGGCAAAGACTCGAAACAAAAATAAATATAGTAATAAAAATATTGTTCGAAGAAGATCACAAAAAGGTAGAGGTTAGATTATGGCAAGAAGTCTTAGAAAAGGACCATTTGTTGATGAACATTTACTAAAAAAAGTTGAGAATGCAAAAAATTCTGGAAACAAAGGTGTTATTAAAACTTGGAGTAGAAGATCAACTATTGTTCCTGAAATGGTAGGTTTAACAATAGCGGTACACAATGGAAGACAGCATTTACCTGTTTTTGTAACTGAAGCTATGGTTGGTCATAAACTAGGAGAGTTTTCTCCAACTAGAACTTTTAAAGGACATCCAGGACAGAAATAATGGAAACAACAACAGTAACAGCGAAAGGTAATTATATTAGACAATCTCCTTACAAGATGAGATTGGTTTTAAATTTAATTAGAGGATTAGATGTGCAAGAAGCATTAAATATACTTACATTTACTAAAAGAAAAGCTGCAATTGAAATTAAACAAGTTTTAGAAAGTGCAATTGCAAATGCAAGTGCTAATCATAACCTCGATGCTTCTAGTTTATTTATTTCAAAAGCTATTGCTGACGAAGGTCCAACTTTAAAAAGATTTAGACCAAGAGCAAGAGGAAGAGCAGGAAGAATAAACAAAAGAACTTCACATTTATTAATAGAGTTAGAAAGTAAGAGTCAATAATGGGTCAAAAAACACATCCATACGCATTTAGAATCGGAATAGTTAACGATTGGAAGTCTCGATGGTTTAATGCAAAAGATTATAAAGAATTAGTTAATCAAGATTATCAGATAAGAAACTTTTTGGAGGGGCAACTACCAAAAGCAGCTGTATCAAGAATTGATATTGAACGAAGGGATAAAGGTGGAACTTTAACAGTTGATATCCACACTGCAAGACCAGGTGTTGTGATTGGTAGAAAAGGTGCTGAAGCAGATAGATTAAGAAAAGGAATTGAAAATCTCTCTAAGCAGCCAGTAAAACTAAATATTATTGAAATTAGAGACGCTGAACTAGATGCTCAACTTCTAGCAAGAGGTGTAGCAGATCAACTTGAAAACAGGGTAGCTTTTAGAAGAGCAATGAAAAGGGCAGTAACAGCAGCGCTTAAAGCTGGAGCAGAAGGAGTAAGAGTAGAGTGCTCTGGTAGATTAGGTGGAGCTGAAATGGGTAGAAGAGAATGGTATAGAGAAGGAAGAGTACCACTTCATACTTTAAGAGCTGATATAGATTTTGGAAGAGCTGCAGCTCACACAACAGTAGGTGCTATTGGAGTAAAAGTTTGGGTATATAAAGGAGACGTTGTAAATTCTAAGAAATTACGACAAGAAAAGATTTCTGCAGAAGCTAATTTGGCAAGTGGTGGTCCATCCGGAAGGGTTAAATCAGTTAAATCACGTGCAGAAGCTGCTGTTGGAGAGAAAAAAGAGCCTAGAATACTCGAAGCTGGTGGAGGAAAGAAAGCTGGCGATGATAAAAGTTCTAAGATAGTTGAAGCTGGTGGAGGAAAGAAATTAACTAAGACTCAAGCTCAAGCAAAATTTGAAGAAGAAAAGTCAATATTAGAAGAAGAGTAAATTATGTTGATGCCTAAAAAAACAAAATATAGAAAAGCACATAGAGGTAGAAGAAAAGGAAACTCCAAAGGAGGAACTACTGTAGCTTTTGGTGATTATGGAATTCAAGCTGTTGAAACATCTTATGTAACTGCACGACAAATTGAAGCAGCAAGAATCACAATTACAAGGACAATGAAAAGGGGTGGAAAAGTTTGGATAAATATTTTCCCTCATAAACCAATAACTAAGAAACCAGCAGAAGTCAGAATGGGGTCTGGTAAAGGAAACGTTGAGTATTATGTTGCTGTTGTTAAACCAGGTAGAATTTTATTTGAAGTTTCAGGTGTCCCTGAAGATGTTGCAAGAGAAGCAATGAGAAAGGCTGGACACAAATTACCAATGAAAACCAAATTTGTTACAAGGGATAATTTATGAGCGTTAATGATTTAAGAGAGCTCTCAGTAGTTGAATTAAACGATAAAATAAGTGAGCTAAAAAAAGATTTAATGGATGCTAGATTTTCTTTAGCAACAAGCCAAATAGAAGATACTTCTGTTTTTAGAAAAATAAAAAAAGAAATTGCACAAGCTAATACAGTTTTAACTGAAAAAATAAATCAAGCTAAAAATAAGGAAGAAAATAATGAGTGAGATCGAAAGAAGCTCTAGAAAAACTAAAACCGGTATAGTCATTTCTGACAAAAGAGATAAGACAGTTACTGTTGCTATTGAACTTCAGTTTCCTCATCCGAAATATAAAAAAATTGTAAAAAAGACTAGAAAACTTCATGCACATGATGATAAATTTGAATCAAAAGTTGGAGATACAGTAAAAATTATGGAAACTAAGCCTTATTCAAAGTCTAAAAGATGGAGAGTAACTGAAGTAGTGGAGAGAGCAAGATGATTCAGAAAGAATCCCGCCTCAAAGTTGCCGATAATTCTGGGGCTAAAGAAGTTTTATGCATCAAGGTTAAAGGAAGCTCTAAAATTAGGTACGCTGGCCTTGGGGATGTGTTTGTTGCAACAGTAAAAGACGCTATACCAGGAGGTCAAATTAAAAAGGGCGATATTGTTAAAGCGGTTGTTGTTAGAACAAAGAAAGAAACCAGAAGAAAAGACGGTACTTATATAAGATTTGATGAAAATGCATGCGTAATAATTAACGATCAAGAACAACCTCGAGGAACTAGAATTTTTGGTCCTGTTGGAAGAGAATTGAGAGAAAAAAAGTTTATGCGTATAGTTTCTCTTGCCCCGGAGGTTTTGTAATGAAAATTCAAAAAGGCGATACTGTAAAAGTGATTTCTGGAAAAGATTCTGGTAAACAGGGTAAAGTCTTGCAGGCTTTTCCTAAAAAAGGTACTGTTTTAGTCGAAGGTGTTAATGTAACCAAGAAACACCAAAAACCTCAAGGTGAAACCATGCAAGGTGGGGTAATTGATAAAAGTCTTCCAATTGATGTTTCAAATGTAATGTTAGTAGTTAAAAAGAAAGCTGGAAGAGTAGGCTATAAGTTTGACAAAAATGGAAAAAAATACAGAGTTCTCTCTAAGACTGGTGATGAAGTATGATACCAAGGCTAAAAGAAAAATTTAATTCGGAACTAAAGACTTCCCTTATGGATAGCTTAAGTTTAAAAAATGTTAATCAAATTCCAACACTTGAGAAAATTATTATAAACATAGGTGATGGTAAAGCAGCAACTGATGGAAGAGCACTAGAGTCTATGGTAGATGAGATTACAGCTATTTCTGGACAAAAGCCGGTAATTAGGAGAGCAAAAAAATCAATTGCTGGATTCAAACTTAGAGAAGGTATGCCAATTGGTGTTTCAGTAACTCTTCGAGGTGACAGAATGTGGGAATTTTATGATAGGTTTGTCCAAGTTGTTGTTCCAAGAATTAGAGATTTTAGAGGTTTCAGTAAAAAGTCATTTGATGGAAATGGAAACTACTCACTTGGCCTAAATGAGCAATTAGTATTTCCTGAAGTTGAATATGACAAAGTTCGGGATATTAGAGGTATGAATATCACAATTTGTACTTCGGCTAACGATAACAACCAGGGATATGTATTATTACAATCGCTAGGATTTCCATTTAGGGAGCAATAATAATGGCTAAAACAAGCAAAATAGTAAAAAATAATAAAAGAGAAGCTGCCGTAAATCAATATTACGACAAAAGACAAGAGCTTTTAAAGATCATTAAAGATCCTGATACTACATATGATGAAAAAAGAGACGCACAAAGAAAAATTGCAAAAATGCCTAGAGATGCAAGTGCAACTAGACACAGAAATAGATGTCAAGTAACAGGTCGACCACGTGGTACATTAAGAAAATTTGGTATGTCCAGAAATACTTTTAGAGATTTAGCACTAAAAGGAGAACTTCCTGGCATAAAGAAAGCTTCATGGTAATTTTATGAATTCAGATCCAGTTTCAGATTTTTTAACAAGAATAAGAAATGCTACATTAGTCAACAAACCTAGTGTTGTAGTTCCACATTCTAACTTTAAATTTGAACTCTCTAAATTATTAAAAAATGAGGGCTATATCTTAGATGTAAAAGTCAATGAAAATGGTTCTAAAAAAGAAATTCAAATAGATTTGAAATATACTGATTCCGGTAAACCGGTTATAGCTGGATTAAACAGACTAAGTAAACCCGGTAGAAGAGTATATGTAGGTTCTGATAAATTACCAAGAAACAATGGTGGTTTAGGCACGGTAGTAGTTTCAACTTCAAGAGGACTATTGCCAGATTCAGAAGCAAGAAAAAGAAAACTCGGTGGCGAATTAATTTGTGAGGTTTGGTCATGAGTAGAATTGGAAATAAGCCTGTTGTAATTGATGATAAAGTCGAGCTAAAAATTGAAAATAATTTAATTAAAGTTAAAGGCCCTAAAGGTGAACTATCTACTGAAATTGTTGACGAGAGAATTAAATTTGAAGTTATTGAAAACGAGTTAGTATTTTCTAGATCATCAGACTCACCTGAAGTTAGAAGTTTACATGGGCTATATAGATCTTTAGTTGCAAACGATATTCAAGGTGTTTTAGAAGGATATTCCAAAACCCTTGTTCTTCAAGGAGTTGGACACAGAGCTTCCTTAAAAGGAAATAATATTGAAATTTTATGTGGTTTTTCTCATCCTGTTGTTTTTGAAAAAGTTGAAGGTATTACTTTTGAAGTTCCAGACCAAAACACAATAGTTGTCTCAGGGATTGACAAAGCTTTGGTTGGACAAGTTACAGCGAATATTAGAGCTATTAAACCTCCAGAACCTTATAAAGGCAAAGGTATTCGATATAAAGACGAATATGTCAGAAGAAAAGCAGGAAAAGCTGCAGGAGCTTAGAAAAATATGAAAGTTAAAGATAAAAGGCATCAAAGAAAAATCAGAATCCGTAAGAAAATTTCTGGTACTTCAACTATTCCAAGGTTGGCAGTGTACAAAAGTAATTCAAATATCTATGTTCAAGCAATTGATGATTTGAATCAAGTAACAATTGCCTCTGCAAGTACTATATCACCAGAAGTAAAAAGTAATAATTTGACTAACGAATCTGCTAATCAAGTTGGGCAATTACTAGGAGAAAAATTAACAAAACTTAAAATTAAAAAAGCAGTTTTTGATAGAGGTGGATATATTTATCACGGTAGAGTAAAGTCACTTGCTGATGGAATTAGAGAAAAAGGGATAGAATTTTAATGGCAGAATTAGAACTACAAGAAAGTGTTATTCATATCAATAGAGTTGCAAAAGTTGTTAAAGGTGGTCGTAATTTTGCATTTACAGCTTTAGTTGCTGTAGGTGATGGTAATGGAAGAGCTGGTATTGGCTATGGCAAAGGTTCTGAAGTCCCACTAGCTATTCAAAAAGCTATTGAAAATGCTAAGAAAAATATTCAAGATATTCCTATGGCAGGATCAACAATTGTTCATGAAATAATTGGAAAGCACGGGTCTTCTAGAGTTTTATTAAAGCCTGCTGCTCCAGGTACCGGAGTGATTGCAGGTGGAGCTGCAAGACAAGTTCTAGAAGTAGCAGGAGTTAAGGATATTCTGGCTAAATCTTTAGGTTCTCCAACGCACTTAAATGTTGCTAAAGCTACAATTCATGGTTTATTAAATCAAAGAACTCCCGATTCTGTTGCTAAATTAAGAGGTAAAAAATCTGAAGAAATTGCACCTCCAGGACTTGTGCAAGCCTTCGAAAAAACCAAAGCAGAAAAAAAAGTTAAGGCTATAGATGAAAGTTAAAATAACTCTTAAAAAAAGTATTATTGGTGAAAAACCAAAAGCAAAAGAGACAGTAAGAAGTCTTGGTTTGAAGAAAATAAATTCTTATACTGAAAGAGAACTCAATCCTATGATTGAAGGAATGTTAGCAAAAGTACATCACCTAGTTGAAGTAGAGGAAGTTAAATAATGAAAAAACTTAGATTTCATCACTTAAAACCTACACCAGGTTCTACTAAACAGAAACTACGAAAAGGTAGGGGTGAAGCTGGTAAAAGAGGCAAAACTGCAGGTAGAGGTACCAAAGGTACAGGTGCAAGAAAAACAGTTCCAGCTTTTTTTGAAGGCGGTCAAATACCTTTGTACCGAAGAATCCCTAAAGTAAGAGGTTTAAACAATCAAGCTAAAATGGCATATGTTGTTGTTAATTTAGCTGAGTTAGAAGAAAGAGAAGTTGAAGGTGAAGTTACGCCTGATACATTGAGAGATTTAGGTTTAACTAGAAAAAAAGGTCTTGTTAAAGTTTTAGGAGATGGTGAGCTAAATAGAAAAATTGATTTAAAAATTCACGCAATTAGTAATGTAGCTAAAGAAAAAATCGAAAAAGCTGGTGGCTCAGTTGAAATAATTAGTGAGTAGTTATGAAACTCTCAATTTTTAAATACATATTTAAAGTACCTGACTTAAGAAAAAGAGTTTTATTTACTTTATTTATGTTTGCTATATATCGCTTAGGTGCTTCAGTTCCAGTTCCAGGTGTAGACTTATTAGCTGTACAAAGACTTACTGAATCAGGTTCTCAAGCTGGTATCTATGGATTATTAAATTTATTTTCAGGAGGTGCATTAGAGACATTTTCAGTTTTTGCATTAGGAATTATGCCTTATATTACTTCGAGTATTATTTTGCAATTGTTAACAGTTGTAATTCCAAGATTACAAAAGCTACAAGAAGAAGGTGAATCTGGAAGAAAAGTTATTACTCAATGGACTAGATATATAACAGTCGTTCTAGCACTTTTACAATCTACTGCTTTGACATATCTTTTTTCAAGAGGAAGTTTGACTGGTGGAATTTCATTGATTCCTAATTATACACCCTCCAGAGTCGGGTTAATTGTATTAACAATGACTGCTGGTACAGCTTTCATTATGTGGATTGGAGAACTGATTTCACAAAGAGGTGTTGGAAATGGTATGTCTCTAATTATTTTTGCTAGCATTGTCAGCCAGTTACCTGCTCAATTTGGTGGTGCATATCAAGTTACAGCTGGACAAGGTAGAGTAGGTCAATTTGTTGTGTTGATAGTTATGTTTTTTCTTATGATAGTTGGAATAATCTTTGTTGAACAAGGCCAGAGAAGAATTCCTATTCAATTTGCTAAACGTATTAGAGGTAGAAAAGTCATGGGGGGTCAGAGCACATACATTCCAATAAAAGTGAATAGTGCAGGTGTGATACCAGTCATATTTGCAACAAGTATTCTATTCTTCCCAGCTCTTGTTGCCACCTCATTGCCACAAGACAACTCTGTAACAGCAGCTATTAGAAATTGGATCGACATCAATTTAGCCAATTCTCAAGGAACAACATGGTTTTACATTTTCTTTCTCGGAATTTTGATTATCTTTTTCACATATTTTTATACAACAATTCAATTCGATCCAGTAAGACAATCAGATATGATAAGAAGACAAGGTGGATTCGTACCTGGAGTTAGGCCAGGTATTTCTACAACTAATTATCTTTCACATATCATCAACAGAATTACTTTGCCAGGATCAATATTTTTAGCTTCTGTTGCTGTCCTTCCATCAATTGCTTCAGCAATCTGGGATATACCTCTTGGATTTAGTGGAATATCAATTCTAATTACAGTTGGAGTTGCGATTGAAACTATGAAGCAGATTGAAAGCCAATTGAGTATGCGTAATTATGAAGGATTTATTGATTGAGTAAATTATTCATTTTTCTCGGGCCACCAGGTGCGGGAAAGGGAACTCAAGCATCTCAAATAGCCAAAAATTTTAACCTTGCACATATATCCACAGGTGAAATGTTAAGAGAACATGTATCCAACCAGACTGAATTAGGCAAAAAAGCTAAAAACTTATTGGATGAAGGCTTACTTGTGCCAGATGATTTAGTAATTAATATGTTAGTTGAACGCTTGTCAAAACCAGATTGTATTAATGGATCAATATTAGATGGTTTTCCAAGAACTTTGGGCCAGGCAAAAAGTTTACAAAATATTAGTGATGATTTTCCGATCAATAAAGTTTTTGTATTTGAAGCTGACAATGAAGAGTTAATTAAAAGAATTTTAATTCGTGGTGAAGTAAGTGGAAGATCCGATGATACTGAAGAATCAATTAAAGTCAGATTAGAGGTTTATAACAAAGATACAGCACCACTAGTTAATTATTATCAAGAAAAACAACTTGTTACAACTATTAATGCAATTGGGGAAATTGAAGAAATCTATAATTCAATTGCTATCCATTTTAATAATTGATGATTACTTATAAATCTACTGAAGATTTTCAAAAAATGAGAAATGCTGGAAAAGTTGTATCCAATATTCATTACGAAATTTATAAAAATACAAAAGAAGGCATGACTCTTAAAGAACTAGATGATATTGCAAAAAATATAATTGAAAAATCTAATGTTGTATCAAGTTTCTTAGGGTATCCACAACATGGTGCTATTGATTATCCTGCATATATATGTGCTTCTCCAAATGATGTAATTGTCCACGGGATTCCAAATTCAACAACTATTAAAGATGGTGATATTTTGTCCATTGATGTTGGAGTTTCATACAAAGGATATCATGCAGATGCAGCATTTTCATTTGGCGTAGGAAACATTTCCCAAGAAGAACAGAATTTGATTGATGTAACTAAGTTTGCATTAGAAGAAGCAATAAAGCTAGTTAAAGATGGTCAAAAACTTGGAACTATCGGACATAAAATTGACAAAATAGCAACTAGAAACAATCTTGGTAATGTTAGAAATTATGTTGGTCATGGTATTGGACAAGAAATGCATGAAGAACCACAAGTACCTCACTATGGAAAGAAGAATAGGGGTTTTGAATTAAAAACAGGCATGGCTATTTGTATTGAGCCAATGTTTAATCTAGGGTCTGAAGACACTAAAGTTGATGAAGATGGCTGGACTGTACGCACTATTGATGGAAAAAAGTCTGCACATTTTGAACATACAATTGGTTTAACTGAAGAAGGAGTTTATGTTTTTACAGAAAACTTATTTTAATTTTGTGTTTGTATTGGTTTCAAATCGCACTAATCTAGTTAATCGGTCACTAAATCAAGGCTAATTTTGGTAGAAAAAGAAAAAAACATAATTAAAGTCCAAGGGACAGTTATGGAAACACTACCAAATGCATCATTTAAAGTGCAACTTGAAAGTGGAGCTGAAATATTAGCTCATGTGTCCGGAAAAATGAGAATGAGGTATATAAGAATTTTACCTGGGGATGTAGTTGAGATGGAAGTTTCACCCTACGATCCAACAAGAGGTAGGATAATTTGGAGACATAAATGAAAGTCAAAGCAAGTATTAAAAAAAGAGGACCTAACGATCAAATTGTTAGAAGAAAAGGAAAGCTTTATGTCATTAACAAAAAAAATCCTCGAAATAAACAAAGGCAAGGTTAATTAAATGGCACGTATTTCTGGTATAGATATTCCAAGAGAGAAGCGAGTTGTTGCGTCATTGAGATACATTCATGGAATTGGTCCAAAACGTGCTGAAGATATTTGTAAAGATTTAAACATTGATCCAAGTACAAGAGTTAGCAATTTAACTAATGATGAAGTTGCACAAATAAGAAAATACATTGAAGCAAATTTTAGAGTTGAAGGTGATCTAAGAAGAGACGTTTCACAAAACATTAGAAGAAAAACTGAAATTGGTACTTATCAAGGGTTAAGACATAGAAATGGTCTACCAGTTCGTGGCCAAAGAACTCATACAAATGCTAGAACTCGTAAAGGTCCAAGATTTGCAATAGCTGGAAAGAAGAAAGCAACTAAATAATGGCTGATCAAAAAACAAAAAAGAAAATTAAAAAAAATATACCTACTGGTGTAGCTCACATTAAAGCAAGTTTTAACAATACCATCATTAACATTTCAGATTCATCTGGCCAAACTTTAGTTTGGACTTCAGGTGGTTCAGTTGGGTTTAAAGGATCTAGAAAATCTACACCTTATGCTGCTCAAGTTGCAGCTGAAGAAGCTGTTAGAAGAGCAACTGAATTCGGTGTTCACAAGATTGACATAATTATTAGTGGTACCGGTGCCGGAAGAGAAACAGCCGTTAGGACTCTACAAAACATGGGAATGGATGTTGGTTCAATTAAAGACATAACCCCAACTCCTCACAATGGATGTAGACCAAAAAAGAGGAGAAGAGGGTAATGGCAAGATATACAGGACCTAGAGTCAGAGTTGCTAGAAGAATTGGTTTTAATGTTTTTGAGAATAGAAAAGGTGACAAAGCCTTACAAGATAGACCATATCCTCCAGGTGAAAATGGAAGAAAAAGAACAAGAGAAACTGATTATGGTACACAGCTCAAAGAAAAGCAGAAAGTTAGATACATGTACGGAGTTCTTGAAAAACAATTTAGAAACTATTACAAAGAAGCTTCAAGAATGCAAGGTATTACAGGTGAAAACTTACTTTACTTATTAGAGTCACGATTAGACAATTTAATCTACAGAGCTGGATTTGCCTCAACAAGACCTCAAGCTCGCCAATTAGTTTCTCATAGGCATTTTAAAGTAAATGGTAATTTTGTAGATGTACCTTCTTACCATGTGCAGCCTGGAGATGAAATTACTATTAAAGATTCAAGTAAAGATTTAATAATTATCCAGCACACTATTGATACTGGGCAAGACCGAGTTATCCCAAGTTGGATTAATGTTGATAATAAAAATAAATCAGTCAAAGTAGTTGCATCACCTTCTAGAAGTGATGCAAGTTCACAGATTGAAGAACAATTAATTGTAGAGCTTTATTCAAAATAAACATTTGAGAGGAGAAATAAAAAAATGTTGATGTTACAAAGACCAGAAATTACTCAAGAAGATTTAGGAAATAATAGAACTAAATTTGTTATTGAACCTTTAGAGCCAGGTTTTGGACTAACTCTTGGAAATACAATGAGGAGAGCTTTATTATCAAGAGTTCCAGGTGTAGCTGTAACTGGTATCAAAATAAATGGTGTGAACCATGAATTTACTGCGATTCCTGGAGTTGTAGAAGACGTTCTAGATTTGTTACTTAATTTAAAACGACTCGTTCTCAAGGTTGAAGATCAAGAAAATCATACTTTAACTGTCAAAGCAAAAGGGCCTGGAGAAGTATTAGCTTCTCAAATTCAATGTCCATCAGGAGTTGAAGTAGTTAACACTGATCTTAAAGTTTGTACTTTAGCTGATAATGCTACTTTAGATATGGAAGTTTCTATCGCACATGGTGTTGGATACAGACTAGCTGAAAAAAACAAAACAAGTGATTCAAACTTTATTCCTATCGACTCAATTTTTTCACCGATTGTAAAAGTTAGCTATGGAGTTTCACCTACACAAGTAGGGCAAGTTACTGATTATGACAAATTAACATTGGATGTAGAGACAGATGGTTCTATCGAACCAAGTGAGGCAATTTCTTCAGTAGGTAAGACTTTAGGTGAGTTATGGAAGCTATTTGCAGATATTGATGAAGGTGTTGGTTTAGAATTAGGTCAACTAACTATTTCAGAAGGAAGCTCCCCAGACTTATCACTATCTGTTGATGCTTTAGATTTATCTGAAAGACCAAGAAATTGTTTAGGTCGTGAAAACATAACCACTGTAGGTCAAATACTTGAATATACAGAAGATGATTTGTTAAATTTAACTAACTTTGGACAAAAAAGCCTTGATGAGTTAGTAGCAAAATTAGATGAGCTTGGATTGAGCTTACCAACTAGTTCAGATCTAGATAGCGGAGACCTAGCAGATGCCTAGACCAACTAAGGGTAAGAGACTAGGTAATTCCTCTTCTCACGAAGATCAGATAATTAGTAATCTAATCAGTGCTTTAATTCAACATGAAAAAATTGAAACCACAATAACTAAAGCAAAAACTGTAAAACCTTATGCCGAAAAAGTTATAACTAAAGCTAAAAGTGGAACACTGCATGACAGACGGCAAGTTTTGAAAATGATACAAAATAAAGCAGTTGTTGCAAAACTTTTTGAAGAGATAGGTCCAAAATACACCGAAAGAAATGGTGGATATACTAGAATTACTCGTACTAGAACACGACAAGGTGATGGTACAGAACTTGCGGTACTTGAATTAGTTTAGATTGAACTCACTCAAAAATATTTGGTCTCAATTTATTAAATTTATTAAGTTTGACAAAAATTTAATTTCGCAAATCAGTAATGATAGATATGAAACTGCTAATGCATTAATAATTGTAGTTTTAAGCATTTTTGCAATTTATCTACCAATTATATTTACTAATTTTTCATCAAATCTGTTAGATGTTGTATTTTATGGAATAGTTGATGGAATTTTTGCCTGGTTACTCTCAAACCTTGCGATTTGGTTTTTGTTAACGCGTGCCTTTAATACATTTACTGAAGTATCAAATCTTATGATTTTCACTGGATATTCTCATGGTCTAGTTGGATTATTTGGAGTTTTATATTTTGCTAATTCTCAACTAACTATCACAGCTTCTTATCTGCAAATTGCAAGTTTATTAATTTTTATATGGATATATTTTGTTCTATCAAAATCATTGACTATTTCATTTCATTTAGAAAATAGAGTTGCGAGCATTTCATCTGTGACATTTCTAGTTTTGTTGGTATGGTTCTCTGACCCTTTAAGAATATTTATTTGATGTACTTTTATAAAGTTGTTGTCTCGTATGATGGAGAATATTTTAAAGGATTTCAAAAACAACCGAATAAAGAAACTGTTCAAGGAAAAATTGAGCAGTCATTGTCACTCTTAACTAAAAAGTTTGATTTTACCTATGCAGGTAGGACTGATACTGGAGTTCATGCAAGAAATCAGATTCTTTGTTTGGAAACTGATAAACTATTTAATGAGAAATTGGTACATTCCTTTGACCAGCTATTAGGTAGCAATATTTTGGTTAAATCTTTCAAGAAAATTCCAAAAAAATTTGATGCTAGATTTGATGCTGTTGAAAGAACATACAAATATTTTCTTGCAAATCATTCAACTTTAGATCCATACAAACAAAGTTTTATTTTAGGTTCTAAAGTTGATGTCAATTTAAATGATTTAAATAGAGCTGCCAAATTATTTTTAGGAGCTCATGACTTTTCCTCATTTGCAAAGCTAGAATTCAATCAAAATCCTATTCGTACATTAACAAGATCATCATGGACAAATAGAAATGGTATTATTGAGTACACAATATCTGGAAATTCATTTTTAAGGAACATGGTTAGAAATATAGTTGGTGTTCAAATTGCTATTCTTGAAAAAAAAATTACATTCAAAGAAGTAAAAGAGAAATTAAACAATCCTGACGGGATAAGACTAAATTATATTGCTCCAGCAAAAGCTTTAGTGTTGTGGAAAGTAAAATACTAGTTTTCATTAATTTAAATGCACCTTATACTAGTATTTCGTTACAATTCTTAAGACAAGGAAATGAATACAAAAACAACTTTTAACGGAATAAGTGGTTCTGAAAGAGCCTGGCATGTTGTTGATGCCAGTGGCCTGCCTGTTGGTAGACTTGCAAGTGAAATTGCACAAGTCCTAAGAGGTAAACATAAACCACAATATGCTCCTCACCTTGATGTAGGAGATCATGTTGTAGTAATTAATGCTAGTCAAATTGCTTTAACTTCAAAAAAACCTGAACAGAAAATTTACAATAGTCACTCAGGATATCCAGGAGGTATTAAATCCGAAACATTTAATTCATTAAGACAAAGAAAGCCTGAGAAAATTGTTGAAAGAGCTGTTTGGGGGATGCTTCCAAAAAATAGACTAGGAAGATCTATGCTTAAAAAATTACATGTTTATTCAAATAATGAACATCCACACCATAGTCAAAACCCTAAAGAGCTAGCTTTTGAAATTAAGAAAGTAGTTGAAAATGAGTAATAAAATCTACGGAACTGGAAGAAGAAAAACATCAGTAGCACGAGTTACACTCACAGAAGGTAACGGTAAATTCATATTTAATGGTAAAGATTTTGAACAGTATTTTCCTAGTCCTTCAATGAAAATGACTGTAAACAAACCATTTAAAGTTGTAAGTTTAGAAAACAAATTTGATATACATGTAAATGTAACTGGAAGTGGTTTATCTTCACAAGCAGATGCTGTTTCGTTAGGAATTTCTAGAGCTTTAATTAAACTAGACCCTGAGTTGAGACCAAAGTTAAAAAAAGCTGGCCTATTAACTCGTGATTCTAGAAAAGTTGAAAGAAAAAAATACGGTTTAAAGAAGGCTCGAAGAGCAGAGCAATTTACCAAGAGATAAGCTTAATCTTGAAAAAATATTTCGGTACCGATGGAATCCGAGGTATTCCTAATCAAAATCTTAATTTAGAATTAGTTAGAAATATATTTTCAGCAGTTGAAAAAGAATTAAACCCTGTTTCTGTAGCAGTAATACTTGACACTAGATCTTCATCTAATGAAATACTCAACTGGATTACAAGTGGTTTAAGTGAAGCTGTCCAGGTAATAAATTATGGAGTTTTACCTTCTGGATCTATGCCGATAATTCTGAAAGAATTTGGACATGACTTAGGAGTAATTATTTCAGCTTCGCATAATCCCAGTGAATACAATGGTATTAAATTAATTAATAAAGATGGTTCAAAATTTAGTGATGAACTTGAAGTTAAAATAGAACAAACTTCCGAGAAAATTGAACCACCAGAAGCAAGCACAAAATTTAAAGATTCAAACCTAGGGTATGAAGCATATCTTAACTTTCTTAAAACAGAGTTAAATTTTGATTTAGGTAATTTCAACCTAGTTATAGATGCTGCTAATGGATCAGCATATAAAATAGTTGATGAATTATTTTCTATTAAAAACTCTAAGTACAAACTTATTGCAAATTCACCAGATGGATTGAATATTAATGAAAATTCTGGTGCTACTCATTTGAATTTTTTATCTGATGTACTCAAAAATGGTGAACTTGGAGCTGCTTTCGATGGAGATGCAGATAGATTAATAATGGTCGATGAAGAAGGTGAAATTTGTAATGGAGATGTAATCATACTCTTGATTGCAAAATATTTTTCATCTATAAATCAATTAAAAAATAATATTGTTGTCTCTACTGTCATGTCTAACTTTGGTTTTAAACAATCTATGCAAGCTAACAATTTTAATAATATTGAAACAAATGTAGGAGATAAATACGTCGCTGAAAGTTTGTTGTTAAATAATGCATCAATTGGTGGTGAACAGTCGGGACATATAATAATTCCTGATGTCTTACCAGTAGGTGATGGATTGCTAACTTTAATCTACTGTTTAAAGGCACTAACATTTTTCAATACAACACTATCTCAATTTAAAAAAGACAATATTAAAGAATATCCTCAAAAGTTAGTAAATTTAAAACTTGAATCTTTAGCTACAAATGAACAATTAGATGAATTAAAAATAATAGCTGAACAACTTGCTGAAGAATCAAGTCTTGATGGTAGGCACTTAATTAGAAATTCTGGGACAGAACCAGTTTTGAGAATTTTAGTTGAAGCAAAAACAGATCAAGAACTTGATGAGTTTATGACAAAACTGACGAAAAAAATTGAAAGTTATTTAAATTCTTAATACAAGCTTTATAATGGAAATAGCGAGCAAACAAGCGCCAGGCCTTTAATTAGGTGACGAGGTGGTATGTTATCGAAAAATTCGGCGGATGCATACTCGGCTCTACGGTCGTAATAAATTGTTAAAAACAATAAGCAATTATTGAACAGAGGCAGTTTAGAGTAGTTCTAATTTCAACTTGCTCGTTGGAATGGAGATAATATGTGTGGAATAATTGGGTATTCTGGCCCAAAAAACCCTTTACCAATATTGATAGATGGACTTTCAAGACTTGAATACAGGGGTTATGACTCTTCAGGAATTGCAATCTTAGATGGAACTAATTTGTCAGTTGAAAAAAAAGAAGGTAAATTGCAAATTTTAAAAGATCATTTAAAAGGAAAACAATTTAGTGGAAATATTGGCATTGGCCATACCAGATGGGCAACTCACGGAATTCCAAGTGATGTAAACGCGCATCCACATATTGATAATCAAAAAGAGTTTGCCATAATTCATAATGGAATTATTGAAAATTATTCTGAGCTAAAAGAAGAGCTATTAAAATCTGGTTTTCACTTTACTTCAGATACAGATACAGAAGTTGTAGCAGTCGAAATAAGTAATAATTGGACAGGCGATTTATTGGAAACTGTCACGAGTGTTGCCAAAAAGTTAGTTGGTACTTTTGCTTTAGTGGTAACTACTACAAAAGAACCAAACAAAATTGTAGCTGGAAGAATGATGAGTCCATTAGTTTTAGGAGTGGGGGAAGATGAAATGTTCCTTGCGTCAGATTCAGCTGCAATTTTAGAGCATACAAATAAAATGGTTTTTTTGGAAAATGGTGATTTTGTAGAGATTGTAGATGGTGCTTATAAAATTTTTGATATAGATTTAAACGAAATTCAAAGAGAGGTACAGATTATTGAATGGGAAATTTCAGAAGCTGAGAAATCTGGACACGAACATTTTATGTACAAAGAAATAGTTGAGCAGCCTGAAGTAATAGAAAAAACCATAACAGGAAGACTAGTTGAAAATTCTAAAGAAATTCCAATTCAAATCAATGAAGCTAAAAAATATAATAAAATTTGGATTGTTGCTTGTGGTACTGCTTACCATGCTGGTTTGTTTGGAAAAGATCTTTTTGAAAAAGTTTTAGGTGTGCCAGTAAGTGTTGAGCTTGCCTCAGAGTTTAGATATCGCGAACCTATTGTCGGCAGTAATGATTTAGGAATAGTAATTTCACAGTCTGGAGAAACTATGGATACAATTGCTGCTACAGAGCTATTAAAGGAAAATGGAGCTCATGTACTAGCACTAGTCAATGTCGTCGGTAGTTCGTTAGCTAGAATGTCAGACAGTGTAATGTATTTACATGTTGGTCCAGAAATTGGAGTTGCATCAACCAAAGCATATCTAGGTATGCTTGTAGCACAATTAGTTTTAGCAAAACATTGGGATAATGAAAACAAGTTAAATATTACTTTTGAAGACATTAAATCTATCCCAAATCTTGTTAGGGAAAGTTTAGAATGTGAAAATGAAATCTTAGAGATAGCAAAAGGTATAAGTAAAAAAAATGATATTTATTTTATTGGTAGAGGTTTAGATTTTGCACTTGCAGCAGAAGGAGCTTTAAAACTAAAAGAAATTTCATATCTGCACGCTGAAGCTTTAGCTGCCGGTGAATTGAAACATGGCACTCTTGCATTAATTGAAGAGGGTACCCCAGTAATAGTTACTGCAAGCCAAATTCACCTTTTAGATAAAACTACAAGTAACGTACAGGAAGTTAAAGCTAGAGGTGCTTTTGTTATTGCAGTAGGTGACAAAAATTCACATAAATTAGAAAAAATATCTGATCAATTCATTAAATTACCTAGTGCTCATGAAATATTATCAACGATAATTTCTATAATCCCTTTACAATTTATTGCATATCATGTTGCTAAATTAAACGGAGAGTCTATAGATCAACCTAGAAATTTAGCCAAGTCTGTAACTGTAGAGTAGTCCTTTATGGATAGAGGCTTTATTTACGTAAATAGTAAAAACTTAATTCATAATTTAAATACGATTGAAAAAAATGTGAATAAAAAGTTATGTTTAGTTGTTAAAGCAAATGCATATGGTCATGGAATTAGTTGGGCAGTAAACACTGCTATCAAGTGTAATGTTGAATGGTTTGCTGTTGCTTCTATAAGTGAGGCTATAGAAGTAAGAAATATTTCTAAAGCTGTCAATATCTTATTGCTCTCAGAGCCATCTGAAACTGAAATAGAAAAAGTTGTCGAAAACAATATTGATTTGACTGTTTACAATAAAGAGTTCATCAATAAATTAATTGAATCTGGAAGTAAAGTAAATGTTCACCTAAAAATTGATACAGGTATGCATAGAATTGGTTGTGAACCTGAAGACTTTTATAACATCTATAATCTTATAATTAATTCCGATCTAAATTTGCGCGGGATATGTACACACTTTCCAACAGCTGATAATGATATTGAATTTACTCAAGAAGCTTTAGAAAAGTTTAAAAATTTAGTAAGAGAAATTGATACAGCAGATTTATTGATTCACGTAGATAATTCAGCATCTAGTTTTTACAATTATGATCAGTTTTTTAATCTATCACGAATCGGAATAGCAGCGTATGGAATACCAATCTCAGCCAAAAATATAGAATTGGAACTTTTACCGACTATGGAAATAAAAACTAGAATCTCAAATATTCAAAAAAGAAAAATAGGGGAATCAGTTTCATATGGCCATGCACATATACTTGAACGTGATTCAATAATAGCTACAGCACCAATAGGTTATGCTGATGGCTATCCCTGGAATTCTTTTCCAGATGGCAAAGTAATAATTTCTAATAGTTTTTGCAATTTAATTGGAAGGGTAACAATGGATCAGATTTTGATTGATGTTACAGATGTTGAAGCAAAAATTAATGATGAAGTTGTCATACTTGGAAAATCAAAAAACAAATCTATAAGTATTGAAGTTGAAGATATAGCAACATGGAATAAAACTATTCCTTGGGAGATATTGACTAATATGTCTAAAAGATTAGAAAGAGTTGAAGTTGAGTAATGAAATTAATTTAGAAAATCTAGATGATTTTGTATCAAAAAATATAAATCTCAATAAATTGCCAAAAGTTATCGGTCTTTCTGGGGAGCTTGGTGCTGGTAAGACTACAATAATAAAATCAATCATCAAGTATTTGGGATGCGATGAGATTGTTACTTCTCCAACTTTTAATATAGTAAAACAATATAAAGTAAAAAGTTTAGATATTTATCATATCGATCTCTACAGAATGTCTAGTTGGAATGAATTCTTGGATTTAGATTTGCCTATTTACACAGAAAACTCTATTTTTTTAATTGAGTGGATAAATATAATTCCTGATAAGTTTTTGAAAGATATGTTCCTAATTGAAATTGAAGTTATTGATGATATAACAAGAAAGATTAATTTAAATGTATAGTCTAGCTATTTCATCATCTGGTAAATATATCTCCGTTGCATTGCATGATGAATTATTAGTTTCAAGCTCTACAGTATTAGCAAAAAATGGAACTACCAATTTACTCATGCAAAATATAGATGAGTTAACCAAGAAGTCAGAAATTAAAAGAGACCAAATTGAAGTAGTTTATTTAGACATTGGCCCAGGATTTTTTACAAGTTTAAGAATTGGTTTAGCTGTAGCACAAGGCATATGTGGATCTTTAGGGATTCCATTAATTCCTGTTAATGGGTTGGACGCACTCGCGTTTGCTGCTCATACAAGTCATAGACAAATTTATACAGTAATTGATATTAAAAGAGAAGAATACGCATTCTGTATATATAAACCTGTACCCGGTGGAGTTGTCAGGGAACTAGAACCCATTGTTGTAAATTTAGAAAGTTTATTGGATAGATTTAATGAAGATAACCAAAAGACACTACTAGTTGGAAATTGGAGAAATATTGATCAAAAACATTTAAACAAAAATTCTTACATAAAGACTGCATCTCCGGAATTTGTATCTTCGGAACATATTTACCAACTGGGTAAAGAATTATACAAAAAAAAAGAGTTTACAAATTTTAATGAAATTGAATTGTTTTACATGAGAGAACCCGATGTATCTTTATCAACAAATAGTTTAACTAAAGAAGTTAATTTTTATGATTGAAAAAATTGAGTATTCAAGCTTCGAATTAGCTAATCAGCTGTCCCAATTAGAATTTGAAGTTTTTAACACTTGCTGGCAACCTGAGGTTATTCAAGAAAAGGTTAACAATAAAGAATTTGACTACTGGATTTATAAATCAAATGTTGAGATTGTTGCATATTTAGCTGTTCAGAGAATTGATGCTGAACTACATATAATTGGAATTGGTGTTAAAGAAGAACACAGAAACAAGCAAATAGCAACAAAACTTATGGACACATTATTACAATTTTTTAGTGAAACTGATAGTAACTGTATAAGACTGGAAGTGAGAGAATCTAATATCGCTGCAATAAATCTTTATCAATCATATTCATTTAAAAAATGTGGAGTTAGAGAAAAATATTATCAAGATGAAGATGCGGTTTTATTTGAATTAAGGAAGTTAAATGTCTTCAGATAAAATTATATTAGGATTTGAAACCTCGTGTGATGAAACCGCAGTGGCAATCTTAAAAGGTAGTGAAGTACTCGTTAACATTATTTCTTCTCAAGTAGATATTCATGAAAAATTCGGAGGAGTTGTTCCTGAAGTTGCTTCACGTGCACATGCAGAAACTATAAGAAACTTATTCCATAGCGCGCTTAATAAAGCTAATTTACAGATTAGTGATATAGATTCTATAGCATCTACTGACGGACCAGGTTTAGTAGGCAGTCTAGTTGTAGGCTATAATTTCGCTAAGTCTATTGCATGGTCTATTGATGTACCGTTATTAACTGTTGATCATATGGTTGGACATCTTGCAGCACCAATGATTGAGAATCACGAAATGAAACCACCATTTGTTTCTCTTTTAGTTTCTGGGGGTCATACCCAGATTGTATTAGTTGAAAAATGGGGTGAATATACTTTGCTAGGGACAACTATTGATGATGCTGCAGGTGAGGCATTTGATAAGTTGTCTAGGTTTTGTGGATTTGGTTTTCCGGGAGGTCCAGCAATTCAAAAAATAGGTCAAAATGGAAATCCACTAAAAGTTGAATTACCTAGGCCAAAAACTAAGCATGAATATAATTATTCGTTCTCAGGTCTTAAAACAGCTGCAACAAATTTTTTGAATAACTTAGATCCTGAAGATAAGTTGACTAAAGCTGACTTTGCGGCTTCATATCAAGAAGCAATAGTTGATTCATTAATGAATAATTTTACTAAAGCAGTAAAAGATACAAAAGTTAAAAATATTTCAGGTGGAGGAGGAGTTATGGCAAATCTGCGTTTGAGAGAAAAAATTAATAATTTCGGTCATGATAGTAATTTAAGTGTATATTTACCTTCCCCAAAGCTTTCTACCGACAATGCGGCAATGATTTGTATAGCTGCACAGAATAACTTGATAACAAATGAATTAGATTTTAACGACGTAAGACTTTCTTCAGTTATTAACTAAATTTTGGTAATAAATTTACATATATAAACGGGACTATATTAAATTCACAATGTAGATATTTATTTAGGAGGTAAATATATATGAATCTTCAACCATTAGGAGATAGGGTTGTAGTAAAGCCACTATCTGAAGAAGATATGAAAACCCCTTCAGGGATTTATATTCCTGATACAGCGAAAGAAAAACCACAAGAAGGTGAAGTGGTAGCCGTAGGTCCTGGGGAGCCAAATGATAAAGGCGAAAAAATTAAACCAGATGTTGAAAAAGGCGATAAAGTAGTCTATTCAAAATATGGTGGAACAGAAATTAAAGTTGAAGGCGTAGAATATCTAATTCTCTCAAGTAGAGACATTCTCGCAAAATTGAGTAAGTAAGAGGAGTATTCAATGGCTAAAAAAAAGTTAGTTTTTAATGAAGCTGCAAGGAAAGGCCTTGAAGCAGGTGTTAACAAATTAGCAGATGTTGTTAAAGTTACACTTGGCCCTAAAGGTAGAAATGTAGTTTTAGAAAAGAAATGGGGCGCACCAACCATTACAAATGATGGTGTAACAATTGCAAAGGAAGTTGATTTAGAAGATCCTTATGAAAATATGGGCGCTCAATTAGCAAAAGAAGTTGCATCTAAAACAAATGATGTAGCCGGTGACGGAACAACTACAGCAACTGTCTTAGCTCAATCAATGGTCAATGAAGGCATGAAAAATGTATCTTCTGGAGTTAATCCAATGGAAGTCAAAAGAGGCATGTTAGAAGCATCAAAAGCAGTAACAGATTTTATTGCTGGTTTTTCAAAATCAATCGGTGGCAAAGATGAAATTGCACAAGTTGCATCTATCTCAGCTGCTGATACAGAAATTGGTGAAACTATCGCAGAAGCAATGGAAAAAGTTGGTAAAGATGGTGTTATCACTGTTGAAGAAGGCCAAACATTTGGAATGGAACTTGAGTTTACTGATGGAATGCAATTTGATAAAGGGTTTATTTCCCCATATTTTGTAACCGATGCAGAACGTCAAGAAGCTGTTTTAGAAAGTCCATATATTTTGATTGTTAACTCAAAAATTACAGCAGTTAACGATCTACTTCCTTTACTAGAAAAGGTAATGAACTCAGGTAGACCGTTACTAATTCTTGCTGAAGATGTTGAAGGTGAAGCCTTAGCTACATTAGTTGTTAATAAATTAAGAGGAACCTTTACATCTGTTGCAGTTAAAGCTCCAGGTTTTGGTGAAAGAAGAAAAGCTATGTTACAAGACATTGCAATTCTTACTGGTGGTGAAGTCATCTCAGAAGAACTTGGTTTGAAAACTGAAAACACAACTGTTGACATGCTTGGAGAGGCAGCAAGAGTAGTAGTTAAAAAAGATGCTACAACTATTGTCGACGGTAAAGGCAAAAAAGCTGATGTTGACGGAAGAGTTAAACAAATTCAAGCTGAAATCGAAGAATCTGATTCTGATTGGGATAAAGAAAAACTTCAAGAGAGATTAGCAAAGCTTTCTGGTGGAGTAGCTGTAGTAAAAGTCGGAGCTGCTACTGAAGTTGAGCTTAAAGAGAAAAAAATGCGAATTGAAGATGCTCTTGCTGCAACAAGAGCTGCTGTTGAAGAAGGTATTGTTGCAGGTGGTGGAGTTACTTTGATTAGAGCTCAAGACTCAATAGACAAATTAACTGGTGGTACTGAAGGTGAGGTTATCGGTAGAAATATTGTTAAAAAAGCACTTGAAGCACCACTAAGACAAATAGCTATTAATGCCGGTTATGAAGGCGGCGTTATGGTTGAAAAAGTTAGAGTTGAAAAAGGAAATGTTGGGTTAAATGCAGCTAATGGCGAAATAGTAGATTTAGTAAAAGCTGGTGTTATTGATCCAGCTAAAGTTACAAGATCAACAGTTCAAAATGCAACATCAATTGCTTCGCTTGTATTAACAACTGAAGCTTTGATAGCTGAAGAACCTGAACCAGAACCAGCTATGCCAGCCGGAGGAATGGGTGGCATGGACGGTATGATGTAATCAAAACATCATAGATTTTTAAAAAAGAGTGGACATTGCTCCACTCTTTTTTTATAGTGGACAAATATTATGAAAAGTATTCGTGGAGCAATAGCTGTTGTCGAAAACAACTATCAAGATATTTTAGATTCATCAATAATATTGATTAATACAATACTTGACCAAAACAATATTAAAGAATCAGAAATTATAAATGTTATCTTCACTGTGACTAGTGATTTAACAGAAGCTTTCCCAGCAAAAGCTTTTAGGGAGCTTGGTATGAATTCTGTATCTGCACTGGATGCATCTGCGCCAAAAATAGAAAATGATTTACGTGGTTGTATCAGAATTATGATGAATGTGTCAAAAGAAATAAATGAAGTAAAACATATTTATTTAAAAGAAGCCGCTAGCTTAAGAAAAGATAGATAAAAAATATATTTGCAAAATTATTAATTGTGCTACCATCACATCTAATGAAAACATTGAACACATTTTTTTACTTTAGCGAGCACATATAAGCTGCCCTAAAGTAACGTGTTTTTAAATCGGGCAAAAGCCCGATTTTTTTTTAGGAGGATAATTTGATAGTAGTAATGAAACAAGGTTCAACAGAGAACGATATTGAGAATGTCAAACAAAAAGCATTACAACAGGGCCATGAACCATTGGTTATTAATGGAGTTGAAAGAAGTGTTGTTGCAGTGAGTGGCAATGTGAATGATGATCATAGAGCAGTTATGAAATTGCTTCCAAATGTAAGCAACGTTATTCCAGTCGGTAAGCCTTACAAGTTAGCCAGTAAAAACTATAAAAAAGAAAATACTGTAATAAAAATTAATGATTTAGAAATTGGTGGTACAGGCTTAGCAATAATTGCAGGACCTGATAGCGCTGAAAGTCAAGAACAAACAATAGAGACTGCTCTTGCTGCTAAGGAAGCTGGCTCAAATGGATTAAGAGGTGGGGCATTTAAGCCTCGTACTTCTCCATATAGTTTTCAAGGACTTGGTGAAGATGGTTTAAAAATGCTTAGAGAGGCAGCTGACTTAACAAGTATGCCATTATTTAGCGAAATTATGGATGCTCAGCATTTATCAATGATGGAGCAATATGTTGATGTTTTACAAGTTGGTGCTAGAAATATGCAAAACTTTAAACTACTTGAAGCAGTTGGCGAATCACATTTACCAGTCCTGCTAAAAAGAGGTATGTCAGCAACAATAGAAGAATTGCTACTTGCTAGTGAATACATTCTTGCTAGAGGTAATGAGAATGTTATGTTATGTGAAAGAGGTATAAGAACTTATGAAACAGCAACAAGAAATACTTTTGACATTAATGCAATACCTTTTTTGAAACAAAACAGCCATTTACCAGTTATAGCAGACCCAAGCCATGCTACTGGAGACAATACACTAGTAGAGCCTGTTGCGCTAGCCGCAATTGCTGCTGGTGCCGACGGCTTACTCATTGAAATTCATCCAAGGCCTGATGAAGCTTTATGTGATGGTCCACAAGCGTTATTACCTAGTGAATTGAAACAATTAATTGATAAAGCAGAAATAGTTGGTAAAGCAGTAGGTAGGTCATTATAAATGATAAACAAAGTTCATATTGTTGGTCTTGGTATGATGGGCACGAATTTAGCTCTAAAATTAGTTAATGAAGGTGTTCAGGTAAGTGGTGAAGATCTTTTTTCTGAAAATTTAAATAGAGCAAAAAAATTAGGTGCTATTAATTCAGAATACAATCAAGATGCAACTTATGATGTTGTTGTACTTTCGATGCCAATTAGTGAAATCATTATGTTTCTTGATAAAGAAGTGAATTATAAAACTAAATTGATAATGGATATTGGTGGTACAAAAGATTTAATTTGTGAAAAGATGAATTCTCTAAAAATTCCTTCAGTTGGGGGACATCCTTTATGCGGTGTTGCTGACAATAAAACTTGGAAGCCAACTCCTGAAATATTTGTAAACTCTGCTTTTTTATTATGTGAAACAAAGTCATCAAACGAAACAAGTAAACAACTAGCTACTGAACTAGTAAAAACAATTGAATCTAAAGAAATTTGGATTGAACCAAAAAAGCATGATGAATTGATTGCATTAACCAGTCATTTTCCTCATGTTTTAAGTTCTGCATTAGTTGGCATAGCTATGAAACAGCAAAATCTGACTGACATCATTGAATTAGCCTCTGGGGGGTTTGATGGAGCTACTAGACTTTCTAGAACATCACCAAATATGATTTCTGATATGTATTTAACAAATTTAAATAATGTACAAGCACTTGTTAAAAACCTGATATTGGAATTAGAAAAGATTTTAGAAATTACAGATTCTAATTTAATGATTGATTATTTAGCTCAAACAGTTGATTGGCGTAGAGCTTTATCAGAGAAATTTGGAGAAAGGGAACTTTCTTAGTGCAAAAAGTAGGTGGAGAGCTTGAGCTTGTAGGCGATAAATCTTTGTCACATAGATGCATCATGTTTTCTGCTATTGCGGAAGGTACATCAAAAATGAGTAACTTGCTTAACTCAGGTGATACAAAGGCAACAATTGGTATTTTTAAAGAACTTGGAGTAAAAATTATTGAAAATGACAGCAATACATTTGAGGTTGAAGGAGTTGGCTTAAGAGGTTTGAGTAAACCAAATACAGAACTTAATGCTTTTAGCTCAGGAACAACTGCTAGGTTATTAATGGGACTATTATCTAAACAAAATTTTGAAAGTCAACTCAATGGTAGCGATCAGTTAAAAAAACGACCTATGCAAAGAATCATAGATCCGTTAAATGAAAGTGGAGCAAAAATAGTTTCTGAAAATAATAAATTACCAGTAAAAATATTACCTTCAGATTATGAATTTGAAACAATTACAACTACTAAACCTAGTGCACAAGTAAAAAGTGCTTTGCTATTAGCAGCACTTTATCACAATAATTTTCCTACCACCATCACAGAAATGATTCCCACAAGAGATCATTCAGAAAGAATGCTTGATTTAATGGGGGTTAATTCTTTTAGACTGGGTAATTCAATTACTATTCAGCCAGTGAATTTCTTGAAGCCGTTAAATTATAAAGTTCCAGGAGATCCTTCTTCTGCAGCATTTTTACTTGCTATTGGTGTGCTTATTTCAGATAAATTAGTCTTAAAAAATATTTTGCTCAATGAAAGAAGAATCGGGTTTATAAAGACTTTAAAGAAAATGAATGCCAAAATAAGCATTGAAAATTTAAATGTAATACAAAATGAACCTGTTGGCGATATAGTAGTTTCTAAATCGCAGCTTGTTGGAGTTGATATAGATAGTTCTGAAGTTGCTGATATGGTTGATGAATTTCCAATATTTACTCTATTAGCTTCACAAGCAAACGGTACTACACGTGTGACTGGTGCAGAAGAACTAAGAGTTAAAGAATCAGACAGAATTGCAGCTATGGCAGAATTTATTACTGAACTCGGTGGCTCTATAAAAGTTTTTGAAGACGGATTCGAAATAAATGGAGCTCAAGAATTGCAAGAGGGAAGTGTTAATACCCACAACGATCACAGGATTGCTATGACAGCTGTTGTTGCAAATATTTGTATTAATACAGGTATTGTTGCAAATAATATAGATTGTATTTCAGATTCTTACCCAAGTTTTTTTGAAGATCTAAGTTTAATTGGAGCTAACTATGAAATATAAGCTTGGAATATTAGGATGGCCATTAGAGAGGACTTACTCACCAATTATTCATTCATATTTAGGCTCTATATGTAATTTGAATGTTATATATCAAAAAATTGCAGAAAGAGAAATAAATAAAACTAATTTTAAAGATATCAATAAAAACTTTGACGGATATAACGTAACAGTCCCATATAAATCACTTATTTATAATTTAATCAATGAAGAAAGATCACACCAGCTTGATAAAGATTCTCATGAAATAAGTGCAGTTAACACTATATGCAATTTTGAAAATAAATTAATTGCAACTAATACAGATATTATTGGAATTAAGCAAACTGTTAAATCATTTGATTTAGATTTTGTTAATAAAAATATTTTAATTCTTGGATCAGGAGGTTCATCGAAAACATTTCAGTATATGTTTTCAGAAAGTAATGAGATTTATGTTGCTTCAAGACAAGGAGGTGGCAATACTATTCAGTATTCAGAAGTCGATAATATTGCTAATGAAGTAGAAGTTTTAATAAATACAACACCAATTGGAATGCCGCCTTATGCAGATCAAACGTTGCCAATATCGCATAAAAAATTCAAAAATTTACAAGTGTTTTTTTCACTTGGGTATGGATCAAATATATTTACAAATAATAGTTTTGAAAAGAGCGTTCTATGTATAGATGGTTTGACTATGTTAGTAGCACAAGCTGTTGCTTCTTTTAATATTTGGACTAGTAAAGGGGTTATTTTTGATGAAGTTTTTAATAAAATAAAAGAAAGGTTAAGTAATGAGTATTAAATATGTTACAGCCGGTGAAAGCCATGGTCCAGAATTAACAGCTATCATAGAAGGTTTACCTTCAAACTTTTCAATTAACAAAGATTTCATTGATCAAGTACTCTCAAGACGACAAAAAACTCTTGGATCTGGTGGTCGAATGAACATCGAAAAAGATCAAGTTTATATAACTTCCGGTGTTGTAAATAATTTAACTACAGGTGGACCAATTGCTATTAAAATAAAAAATCTAGATTGGAAGAATTGGAAGAATAAAGAAATTGATCCTTATGTAACTCCAAGACCCGGACATGCAGATTTAGTTGGTACATATAAGTACAATCACAATGATATTCGTTTAACTTTAGAAAGAGCAAGCGCAAGAGAAACCGCTATACGTTGTGCTGTTGGTGCTATTGCAACACAAATTTTAAATCAACTTGATATACGGATTGTTGGATATGTTTCTGCTATTGGAACTCAAAAACTACATAATTTGGATATATCAAATATTTCCGGAGTAATAAATAATATTGAAGATTCTGAAGTTTCATGTCCTGATAAAAAAACCGCAGAATTAATGAAAGAAGAAATATTATCAGCTAGAAAAAATAAAGACACACTTGGAGGATCTATCACATGTATGGCAATTAATTTCCCACCAGCTTGTGGAAGTTTTGTTCAGTATGATAGAAAATTAGATGCTCAATTAGCATTTTCTTTAATGTCAATACAAAGTGTAAAAGCTGTTGAAATTGGTAACGGAGTTTTAGCTTCTGAAGAAAGAGGAACTGAGGTTCAAGACCAAATAATTCTCAAAAACAAACAAATAGGCAGATTGACAAATAACTTAGGTGGAATTGAAGGGGGAATGTCTACTGGTGAACCAATAGTAGTAACTTCTTACTTAAAGCCTATTAGCACAACATTAACTCCAATTAGAAGTGTAGATCTTGCAAATAAAGTTGAAACAGAGACTGTATATGAGAGATCTGACACTTGTGCCGTACCAAGAGCAGTCCCTATTTTTGAAAGTGTGATTGCAGTTGATTTATTAAACGCACTTTTAAAAAAAGTTGGCGGTGATTCCAAAGAAGAAATAGAGCCAAGAGTAAAGAGTCTAAGAGAAATTAATGTAGATGAATTTCATATGCAGAACAAAAAATGGATAATGCAGTATGAGTCCGAATAAAACCTATTATTTATGTGGATTTATGGGATCAGGTAAATCAACTATTCTAAAAACTTTAATGTTGAAACACAATATTCTTGGCTATGATCTTGACTCAATAATTGAAAATAGATATGGAGATATAGCTGAAATTTTCACTAATAAAGGAGAAAAATATTTTAGAGAAGTTGAAGAAGAGGTTTTCTTTGAATTTTTTAAAAAGCCGCAATTATTTTCACTAGGAGGAGGTTCCATTGAAAACGCAAAAATTTTAAAGGCTTTAGTTGATTCTGGTACATCCATATATTTAAAAAATGATTTTGAAACACTTTGGAACTTTATTGAAAAATCAGATCGACCACTTGTGAAGCTTGGAAAAGTCGAACTCCAATCGGTATTCCTTAAAAGAGAAGAAAATTATAAAAAATTAAATATGATTTTAGATGCAAATGATTTAATACAATGTGAAAAAAAAATCACAAAATTAATGGGAATATAAATGAATACAAAATTAGTTTTCTTAAATAAAAATGAAGAGTTGTTTCATAACTTAAATACAATTGAATCAAAATCTACTTTAATAATCGTTGATTCCAATCTTTCATTTTTAGAAATTGAAAATTATGTTAATCATAAAATCGCTTATTTATCAATTACTGAAGGTGAAAAAAACATTAAAACAGTTGAAAATATTTGGAACCTCTTATTTCAAAATGGTTTAGATAGATCATCTAAAGTTCTAATTATTGGTGGAGGAGTACTGTTAGATACTGCTGCATTCGCATGTAGCACTTTTAAGAGAGGAATAGCATATACTTTAATACCTTCAACACTTCTTGGAATGGTTGATGCTGCTCATGGTGGAAAAAATGGTTTTAATAATGAATTTGGTAAAAATCAAATTGGAACAATTTCACTCCCGCATGAAGTTATTGTATGCTTTCAGTTGTTAGAAACACTACCTGAAAAAATTTACAAAGAAGGTTTAATAGAACTAATAAAACACGGATTAATTGCAGACGATAATTTATTTACAGAAATATTTCATTCAGAAACTTATCAAATCTCAAATGAACTTATTAAAAATGGAATTGATATAAAAGTTGATATAGTAAATAAAGATTTATATGAAAGTGGACTAAGGAAGTTACTGAATTTTGGTCACACAATAGGTCATTTAATTGAGTTTGACTCAAATTATGAATTATCACATGGTGAAGCCATAGCTTCTGGAATTTATTATGAATTAAAACTTTCAAATAAAATTCTTAACTTAGAAAATTCAATATTAGACCAGTATGAAGATTTAATTAATAAATTGAATATAGTTACGAAGTATAAATTCAAAAATAAAAAAGATGAACTTATAACTGCTTTGCAAAATGATAAAAAAGCTAGTAAATCAGGTATTGATATAGTTTTACTATCTAAGCTTTCTGATCCAGTTATAAAAGAAATTAGTTTTGAAAAGATATTTGAGGTTGTGGATTTTGAATAAAATAAGTTTAATAAATGGTCCAAATTTAAACATGCTTGGACTTAGAGAAATTGAAATTTATGGTTCAACTAACTTTGATACTTTAATCAAAGAATTTGATATTGCGGCAACCAAGCTTGGTTATAGCGTAGAAAGCTTTCAATCAAACATTGAAGGTGAGCTCGTTCAGTACATACAGAAACTTAGTAGATTAAATAATTATTGGATAATAATAAATCCAGGAGCTTATACCCATACTAGTATTGCGCTAAGAGACGCTTTAAGTATCTTTATTCAAAATAATAAAGTTCTTGAAGTACACATTTCAAGTCCGAATAATAGAGAAAGTTTTAGAAAGATTAATTTAATTGAAGACTTGTGCGAAAAGTCATTTGTTGGATTAGGTATACAAGGTTATTTTGAAGCATTAAGGTATATTAGTGAATATAAATAAAATTGCTTATCAAGGGGATATAGGTTCCTATTCCTATGAACTTTTAATAAATATATTTCCTAATATTGAGGCTGTACCTTGTAGTTCTTTCTCAGAGTTAATCTCATACGTAAAAATAGAAAAAGCCTTGGGTTTACTTCCAGTAGAGAACTCTATTGCTGGAACAGTTAATGAAGCATATGAGGAACTAATAGAAAGTAATTTAAATATATTCGGTGAATATATAAAAAAAATTGATCATGCTTTAATTGGATTACCTAATTCAGAGCTTGGTAGAATTAAAAAAGTTAAATCACACCCTCAAGCTCTTCAACAATGTAATCAATTTCTGCATAAAAATCAATTTGAACTTATACCAATTTATGACACAGCTGGTGGAGTATTTCAGTTACTGGATGAGTCAGATGAAACAGTTGCTGCTATTGCAGGAAGTCATTTTGAAAAAGACAATAGATTTAAAATTCTAAAGAAAAAAATTTCAAATCATGATGAAAATTTTACACGCTTCTTATTAATTGGAGATTTGGAACCAGATTTAAAATTTCACCCAAACAAAGTTTCCTCAGTATTAATTTCTGATGACAAACCTGGATCACTTTTAAAAGCTTTAAATGTATTTGAACAATTAAATATTAACTTAACAAAGTTAGAGTCTCGTCCAATTTTGGGTAGACCTTGGGAATACAAATTTTATATTGATTTTGAATTAGCTAACGATGCTGAGCTCGAAAGAATAGTTAAAAAAATTCTTGAAGTTTCAAAAGAGTTTAAAATTTTAGGTTACTATCCTAAACTTACTCCTTAATAGTCCATTTGATTTCATCTCTTAAATCTGATATCTGGATATTTGCGCTCTCTAACAATAATCTAATTGAATCAGAAATTTCGTAGTTCTTTTCATTTCTTAAATGGATTCGTAATTTTATTAATTCTGTTATAAGAAATTCAAATCTAGATATATTTTTTTTGTTTAATTCGACTTCTATTAATAATTCTGCAATAGTTTTTTCTAGATCTAAAGAAGGTTGTTTTTCGTCTTTACTTTCTAAATTTTCAACACTTTCATCAGTGTTTTCTAAAAAATCCTGAATTAATTTTAGTTGATTTTCGCTTCCTGGTTTAAAAACTATTTGTTCGTCTCTGTTTATAAAAGTTACGTTTCCTTTACCGTATACTTTGAAAATATTATTTTCACCATCTATTACTAAAGCAGTATGTTCATCAACACCTAATATATTTGTATAATTTTGTTTAATTAGTAGTTCGATTCTTTTTCTGCCTACAAAGCTGTAACTTGTATCATGATTACCCCCTTCTCGGTTATTAAAGTGTGGTATGACAGTGCAGTCAAGATTATAAATTTTCAATAGTGACATACCTTTTTCCCAGTATGGTTCATAACCTGCTTTATAAATTTCATATACAGGTAACGTAAACTTTCCTAATGTTGCTGCAGCAGCACTTGCAAAAACAGCGCTGTTACCTGACAGCAAATGCTGTTTTAATAAATCTTGAAATTGATTACCTACCCACATTTTGCTCGCATAACTAGGACTACCAGGTCCGGCAAATATGAAATTTGCATTCTCAAGTTCCTTTAGAGCTTTAAAGTATTTTGGTTTGTTCAACTCATCTATGGATCTAAATGAAGCTAAGTTAATCTTTAATCCAACACTAGTTTTGAAAAACTGCTTTAATTTTTCTACTAACAAGTCAGCATTTTCTTGAAATCCAAAAGGTGAATCTATTATATAAGCATTAGGTTTTGATATATTTTTTAGAAGTTCTCGATGGACAGATACTAAGTTTGGACTAGTTTCACCAGATCCAAGAATTGCAATAGTTCCGATTCCTTTTGACATGACTACATTATATATTTTTTTATAAAGTTCCCAAACTGTATAATTAAATCATGGTTAAGTTTTTAGCAAAAATGCTTGAAAAGTTTACAATTGACATTGCACCTAAGTTTCCAATTAGATTTAGAACACCGCTATACGCTTCTGTTTTAAGAATTAGAAAAGTTAGAGATAATCTTCGGATAAAATCAATTTCTAAGGATCCAACATTTCAAGAAAGACTTGATTATGCATTGGATTCTAGAAACAGTCTTAATAGAACTGGTAGCCAACTTTCAAAATTTAAAAAGGATGTAGAAGTTGAAAAAATTGAGAATTTAAATATTCCCATATATAAATTCATTCCAGATGAAGTGGATGAAGACAAATTCGGAATTTATTTTCATGGAGGAGGATACTTCGCTGGCAGTTATACCTCACATAAAAATTTAGTATCAAAATTAACTAGTAATTCAAAAATGGTTATTTATTTTTTTGAATATAGATTAAGTCCTGAATTTAATTTTCCAAGTGCACATGAAGATGCACAAGCAGTTGTTGAATATTTGCATAACATAGAGAATAAAAAAACTTCGATTTGGATGGGCGAGTCTGCTGGTGGAGGATTAGCAACTGGCTTAATAGTCGATAAAAAATTTAAAATCTCACCAGACAAATTAGTACTCATGTCTCCTTGGCTTGATTTATCAAATAAAAGTGAAGACAGGAAGTTTCTAAAGAATAAGGATATAACAATTATCCTAAATGGAATGCACGATGTTGGTGAATTTTATGCTGGCGAATATGGAAGTAACAACCCAATTATTTCTCCTGTATATGCAGATATAGACAATTTTCCAGAAACCCTTATTCAAGTAAGTTCTTCTGAGCTTTTATTCAACGATGCGTTAGAGTTTGTTAAAAAATTAAAAGATAAAAATATAAAAGTAGATTTACAAATTTGGAATAAGCTTTGGCATGCGTGGCATTTTTTTCCTATTAAAGAATCCGAAGAGGCGATAGATAAAATTATAAAATTTATTAAACAACCACAATTTCAATCTTCTAAATGATGCAAGGCAAATCCAAAAGGTAATTCAAGCCTATTTTCTTTCATTATTTTTTCATTAGTCAAAATATTATATGTAGAGTCAATAATTTCTATTTTTCCTTGGTTTAGAATTAAACTTCTCTCACAAACTTCAAGAGCCATGGGTAAATCATGAGTTACTAAAATTATTGTAATTTCTAAAGATTTTAAAATTTCAATTAATTCTCTTCTAGAAGCAGGATCAAGGTTAGAACTTGGTTCATCTAAAACTATCAAATTTGGTTTTGAGGCAAGAACACTTGCTATAGCTACTTTTCTTTTTTGACCAAAACTTAAATGATGTGGAGCTTTATCAATAAAATCCAACATCTTTACTTGTTCCAAAGCTTGCAGTGAAAGACTTTTAGCTTCATCAAATGAATACCCAAAATTTCTTGGACCAAACATTACATCTTCAAGTACTGTTGGCATAAAAAGTTGGTCATCTGGATCTTGAAAAACTAATCCAACTGACTTTCTGATTTTTTTAATATTTTCTTCTGTATATGAAAGACCATCTATAGAAATTTCACCATCTAAACTGCCGAGAATTCCATTTAAATGAAGCAGTAGGGTTGTTTTACCAGCACCATTTGGACCAAGTATTCCAAGTCTCTCTTTTTCATTTAAATTCAAGGAAATATTGTTTAAAGCTTTATAACCGTCTGGGTATTCAAATGATAAATTATTAATTGAAAGATAATTTTTCATAATATTACTTGATCATAAATGGTTGTCAGAAGACATAAAATGCCGATTAGATAAATCATATTAGAATTTTTGTATTCTCTATCATGGAGTTCTAAGTAACCATTAAAACCTCGAGAAATCATTGAATTGTAAACTCTTTCACCTCTTTCATATCCCCGGATTAACATTGCACCAGAAGCAAAAGCAATAGGTTGTAAATTTTTTAATCCTTTTTCTGAGTAACCTCTTGATTTCATAGAAGTTTTTACACGTTTTAACTCATCTATAAATACATCTATATATCGAATTGCAAAAGAAAAAATTGAAATCAAGAGTGGAGAGATTTTTAATTTTTGCATCCCGTAAATTATTTCAATTGTTGAGGTAGATGCTGTTAAAATTATCGCAAGAGTTACGCATAGTGTAATTTTAAATATTAAATTTCTCATTTCTATTAATCCTGTTTCATAAATTGTTAAACCAAAGTACTCGCCAATAATTATTCCATTTCCTTTACTTATAAATGGTAAAAAAATTGCAAAAAGCACAAACGGAATATCAATAGATAAACGCTTTAAGTAAGTTTTAAATGAAATTTTGGAAATTAATAGCAAATAAATTACACAACAAACATGTATCAAAAAAAGTTTGAGATTATTCATACTAAAGAATGCAATAGATAAAATAATTAAAAAAATACCAAGCAGTTTTGTCTGAGGTTTTACTTTGCTAAGTGTAGACAGTTTATGTAACTCTAAATGGTGATGGTGGGTTGTTTCCATTCTAGTATTTTACTGCAAATGTTTTGCAATAAAAAACTTATTTACAATTCTTACAAAGCCCTGAATATGTAAAATGTGAATTAATATTTTTAAAACCTGAATCTTTTTTTAATAAGCTCTCAATTTGTTTTTGAGTTTTCTCATCAATATCTATAATTTCACTGCAACTTTCACAGGATAAATGGACTTGATTCTTTTTATGTTTAGTAAAGTAAATACCAGATTGATGAATTCTGTGAGCATGTTCTATGAGATTCAATTCTTCTAGCATATCTAAGGTTCTATAAACTGTTGTTAAGTCAATTGAGGAGTTGACTTTTTTAGCTTTCTTAAATAGCGCTTCAGCAGTGAAATGTTCGTGTCCTGATTTTTCTAAAATTTTACAAATTATTTCTCTGGGTTCTGTAACCCTTTTACCACTACTCTTTATCTCATTTATTAGTTCCATTTAATTATTATTATATGTTTTAAGTTAAGAAGTATGAAAAAAATAATAATCAAGTTTTTGAACAGATACAGTATTGTTTACGTGCCTATTGGGTTAATATTATTTTCATTTTTATTAGATCAATTAATTTATTTACCAATAAATATATATTTATTATGTTTCTCATGGATTTTAATTTTTTATGGTTTAAAAATTTATACTTCAAAACGATACTATCAATCTAATCAAGATGAAAATTTTAACTATTCGATAATTGAATTCTATTCCGATTACTGACTAGGTTGCACAGCATCTAAGCTCATAGTTAATGAGTTCCAAAAAAAATATCCTGAAATTAACTTTATTTCAATAAATGCTTCTAAAGAAAAGGGTCATGAGTTTGTCGAAAAATATAACTTAAAAGTTACGCCATCATACGTGTTGATTGACAAAAATTTAAATTCAATTGCAAAAAAGGCAGGTCCTTTTAATACTCAGTATTTTTTGAAAAAACTAAATTATTAGGCAATTTTATCACCAGGCTTAGCTTGAGTAGCTGCGTCTAAAAGTAAAACCTTGTTATTGCTATCAAGAGAACCAAGCACTAAACATTCACTGATAAAAGGACCAATTTGTCTATTGCCTAAATTTATAACAGCAATGCATTTTCTCTCTATTAGATCATTAATTTCATAATTTGTAATTTGTGCACTAGATTTTTTAAAACCAATTTTATCACCAAAAAAAATAGTTAATTTATAAGCAGGATTTCTAGCTTCTTCAAACACTTCAGCATTTACAATTATTCCCACTCTAATATCTAGCATATTAAAGAAATCTATATTCTCATTATTCATATAACAAACATAATTACATACTTAGGTCATGTCAAAAATAATGATATTGGGGTCAGGTACAAGTATTGATTCAAAAAACAATTTATTAGCTAATTTCGCTCATAACTTCTTAACTAATCAAAAGGTAGAAAGTTTTCTTTATTCAAATCTATATACTGAAATTCCATTTTTGTTAGAAAAAGAATCGCAAGTTCCAAAAAAAATAATTGAAATTAGAAATGTATTAAAAATTTGTGACAAAGTACTAATTTTTAGCCCAGTGTTTAATGGAGGTTATTTAGCTCATTTAAAAAACACTTTGGATTGGTTGTCGTTAAGTTTTGATGATTTTGAATATAATCAACTATTTAAAAATAAGTATGCATCAGTCATCTCTTCAGTTAACGGTTCTGGTGGTAATGCCCAAAAAGCTTATGAAATATTGAAACTTCAGCTTGAAAATTATGGATTTAATGTAAATAGCAAATTTTTACTTATTAATAAAGATGACTATATAGAAAATGAATTGAACCTTAATTTAAATAAAGCTTTAATTAATAAAATTCAAGATCATTTGAATTTAGTTTTGAAAAGTTAATCTTTCTTCAATTAACTTAAAGCACAGCGTAGTTAATTCTTCCACTGTTAGTTCTTGAGTATTTTCTATTGGTTGCAGAATTTCTAAACTAATAGTTCCACTTCTAAACCAAACTTCACCTTTCTGCATTAAATTATGAGCATTGTGAGAAACAACTGGAAGAATAGGCAAGTTGAATTCTTTAGCAACGAATGCAGCTCCTTTTTTGAAAGGCAACAGTTTATTAGAGTTACTTCTTTTACCTTCTGCAAATACCAAAATTGACAAATTAGATTCAATAACTTTTTGAATAGATTCATTAATTTTTCCAAAATTAGCTTTAGCATTTTGCCTATCTATTTTTGGAAGACCAAGAACTTTCAAGGCTCTTCCAAAAAGTGGAATACTATAAAGTTCAGCTTTTGTTAGAAATCTAGTTGATAATGGTATTCCATGTATATGTGTAAAGATATCTAACGTAGAAGGATGGTTTGATACAACAACATAGCTTTGATTTGGGTTAACATTTTCTTTTCCAGTGACAATTAAATTAATTCCTACTATTTTTAACCCAACCCATCCAAAAAATTCATAAAGACTAGAGGCAATAATTTTACCTTTTGGTATAAAAGATGAAATAACAATAATAATTACAATTGGACTCAAAATAAAAATAATAAAAAATGGAAATAAAAAGATAGTTTTGAAGATTATTGAAAAAGTTAACTTTCTATCCATGTAAGAATTTTATCTAATATTATAAGAATTATTTTAAATACTTATTCCATATTGTTTTTTTACACTCAAACTTAAAAAATAAAAGCTACTAGTACAAAGCATAAATCCAAAAGTTGGAGGAAGTAAGTTCCAATAGTTAACACCACCGAGATAAGAACCATATGTTATAGCATCATAAATCATCATTCCCCAATTTGGAGTCCAACCTACTTGTCCGAAAAATGAGGCAAAACCATAAGCTAATATCCCATAAGTTGTACTTGCTAACATATAGCTAACTGAATAAGGAACTACTACAGGAAGTATGTGCCTTGTTGCTATATAGTAATTTTTTCCACCAAGTAATTGTGATGCTTTAATAAATTCAGAATTTGCAATTTCTAGAGACTTTGATCTTACAACTAAATAAGCAACTCCAAAACCAGATAAAAACCCATAAATTAGTCCAACCATTCCAGGTGTTAGCACATCAGTAAAATCACCAGTACCTAGAATTAATAAAACTACAGGTGGTGAGATTAAAATTATTCCTGATGAGGTTTCTTTAATGACTCTATCTAGCTTTTTAAAAAGAAAAGGTATAGTAGTGCCAAAAAATAAACTAATTGTTAAACCAACAAAAAAAGAAACAATGGAAAGTCTTATAAGTGGACTTGAACCAGCTAAGAACATACTTAAAACATCTCTACCTAGTGGGTCAGTTCCTAAGAAGTGCGTTTCAGATGGAGTAGTAGGATGTGGAAAAACAGATATGTCAAAACCAACGATCGGATCGTATATGTTTTCTGGCCAAACACCTCCAAGTAACCAATTATGTAAGAGACTGAATGATATTAATAGAATTAAACAAACGTATCCAACTTTTCCATAATAAGTTTTATAAGTACTTTGAATAAGATTCTTAATCAATTTAACCTCACCCTTGGGTCAAGATAAGCATGAAAAATTGAAATAGTTATTCTAATAAATATTGTTAAGACGGCTAATAAAAGAAAAATCCCCATTGCTGCATTTGAATCTTGATTCATAATAGTTTGATATAACAAACTACCCATACCATTCCAGTTCGTAGTTGATTCGACAATAACAAGTGAAGCGATTGTAAATGGTAAACTTAAACCCAATCTTATGGCAAAAGGTCCAAAGGTATTTTTTATAATATGGTCATTAAATACTTTACTATTTGAAAAACCTAATGCTCGAGCAGTAAGTATGTGAGGTTCACGAGATATATTTTGTACAATAACATTATTCATCAAGACAAACTCTCCTATAAAAAAAGTTGAAAGAATAGCAATAGTTAAAAAAGCGCTTTTTGTATGTATAAGTACATCGTTTAGTAAAATTCGATCCGAGTTGACAAAGAGCGTTAGAAGTAATGTAAATAAAAGTAAAGTTTTGTATTTATTAATTTTGAACAAAAAAATAATATCAATAAGTAAAGTCAATATTAAGATAGTGCACATAATTACTAAAAAAGTATTTAAGTTAAATATAAATTCTGAATATTCAATTAAATTTTTTGGAGATTTTATTATTTCAAATTTATCAAAAATTTTTTGAAACCATTCGTCAAATTTTGCACCAATTACAAATAGTGTTATAGGTGGGAAAATGCTAATTAAGAAAGTAGAGAATGTATCAGAAAATATCTTATTTTTATATAGTTTACTAATTTTTGTTTTAAGAACAGGAAGTTTTGATAAATTAAAAGCCAGTAAGAATGAAGGAATAAGAATTTGAAGAGTTGGAAAAACAGTGGACATTATATCTTTACCATTTCTTTGCATAAATCCTCCGGGTGTAATTTCTCCAGCAAAAACACTTAATATCCACCTGAAGTATCTTTGATAAAGCGGATCACTGGCACCAAGCGATTCCCTTAGCGCATCAAGTTCTTCCTGACTCATCATTAATCTGAGTGGAGTTAAGAAATCACCAGGTATCAATATGTTTATGGCATAAAACATAACAAATAAGAATATAAAGATTGAAATTAGAGATGAAATTACTTCTCTAGTAATAAATTTAATCATTTATTTCGTATATCAACATAAGGTAATACTAATTGAACTACTGGGCCAATTCCTATTACAAACAAAATTGTTACATATCCTACATTTCCACCAAGAATCCAACCTGAAATAAATGCAAAAAGCTCAATTAATATTCTTGCAGTACCAATTTTAATTCCTCTATTTTCAAAACCAACCATGATTCCATCTCTTGGTCCAACACCTAGCCCAGCACCTACATAAACAGCTGTCCCGATTCCAATTAATAAAATTCCAAAGAAAATAAGTACTAGGCTTTGAAGAGTATTAGTTGAAAGTTGGAACCTCGGTATAACCAAATCAGCTACTGAACCTATCCAAATCAAATCCACAATAGTGCCGAATCCAGGTTTTTGTTTTAAAGGTATCCAAAATAACATGACAATAAATCCGGTAAAAATTATTGTTCTTCCATAAGGCAATCCTATAGTTTTAGATAGACCGTCGTGAAATACACCCCATGGTCCAAGCCCTAAATCAGCTATATAATTTAAAGATATACCAATTCCAATTGTTGTTGTACCTAAAAATACTTGAATTATTTTTCTAAGTCTTATGAACACTAGATAAGACTAGAAGTTAATAAAAATTAAATATTAGAATTTACATTATGAAAAAAATTTTACTTATCTTATTTATAGTTTTTCTAGCTTGTTCTCAAACTGAAGAAAGCATTGAAGTAAATGAAGAAATTAAATCTGAAGGTGAAAGTGTAACATCTACAACAGAAAATATTACACTTGATGAAACTACTACATCTATAGCAATTGAGCAGTTAACTAGTTTTGAAGATGAACATTATGTTATTGATAAAGAGAGAAGTAAAGTTTCATATCTTGCGCCAAAGCAATTTTTGAACTCTGGTTTAGAGATTGTTGAAGGGGTCACTAGCGAAATAATTGGTGAGTTTACGCTGTCTTTAATTGAGTGTGAATCATCTAACTCTTGTTTAATAATTTCAAATTTATTAATAAGAGTTGATTTATCTACTTTAAAATCTGACAGCTCTTTAAGAGATAATTCAATTAAAACTCAATGGCTTGAATCAAATATATTTCCTGAGGCAACATTCAAAATTGAAAATTTAGAGCTTGCTAATAAAAATTTCGATTCATTGATTGAAGATACAATAGTTGGTCAATTATCGATTAGGGAAATTGTAATTGATACACCTTTTTCATTAACTGCATATTATTCAAACGAGGAAATTCATGTTTCAGGTTATACAGAAATCGACACTACTTGGTTTGGTTTTGATGCTCCAACTAAATTTAATGCTTGGGAAGTACTTAATCCAATTGGGATAACTGTAGATTTAATTGCAGTTAAAAAAAATAGTTAATATTTTAAATTTCAACCTTCTTCCTGAACACATTGAAAAAAGTGAAAGTAAATATGCTGCAGTTGGAATACTTATAGTCAACTCTACTGAAGTATTATTTATTAAACGCTCCGAAGAGATGCCAACACATAAAGGTCACATTGCCTTTCCTGGCGGAAGGAGTGAAGAAAATGATATGAATATAGTAGATACTGCTGCAAGAGAAGTGTCTGAAGAACTTTTGATTCCTATAGATTCTTTTAAACCTCTAGGGTACTTGGAACCCATAAATACAATTGAGTATCAATACAAAGTGCATCCAATATTATTTTCAATTGAATTTAAACCAACAACTTTTGACAAGAAAGAGGTACAGTCAATTCATTACGCTTCAATACTCGATTTAAATAATCCTCTAAATTGGGAGTATGAAGGCCGTTATACAGATGATTGGGTATTTAAAATTGATAATGAAGAACTATGGGGGGCAAGTGCAAAAATGGTAAGAAATTTACTTAATATTCAGTTAGCTATTTAAAGTTTTTTGATTCATCTTTTACAGCAAGAAATAAAGAAATAAAAATCAGCATTAGAGTTACAAAAAAAATATTGTCAACAAACTCTCCAAGGAAAAAGAAACCAGCACTTATACCTACAATTGGCACAATATAATCTACAAGAGTTGTAAAAGTTGCTGAAATTCTCTTTATCGTAAATAAAAATAATGAATAACTAATTACATCTATGCTAATTAAGGCGAATATTCTTATCAATGTTAGGTCTGTCAGCTTGCTGATTTCGCCACCAACAAGGATAAAAGTAAAAACTGACAATACTGTACCAGTCAACCATTGAGTTAGCAAAAAGGTTTTAGAAGGTATATATTGAGAAAATTTCCTGTTTGTTATATTACTTAAAGCTAGTCCTTGAACTCCAATTAGTGATAGCAATCCTCCAAAAATTAAATTTCCACCATTTTGTATACCCGATATTCCTGATTGAAATAATATAAGAAGTCCGATAAAACCGAAAATTACAGAAATAATTTTTAATATTGTTACTTTTTCTTCCTTATAAAATAAGTACACCCAAACCAAAGTAAACATTGGAATAGTTGAAATGAAAATACTATTCAATCCAGATGAAATAAAATTTAAAGCATAGATGAAAGACCAGCCTGGTAAATATATTGCTAAAAGACCAGATAATGCACCTTTTTTAAAATAATCAAAATTAATTTGACTAAAAAAATCTTTTCTAGCATAAATTCCAAAAATTATAGTTACACAAAATATACGGGTTGTTACTAAGAAAGGTTCATTGATATTTTCAATTACCAAACTTCTAGTTATTACACCATGAAAACCATAAAGCGAACCTATAAGAATTATGTTTCTTAAACCAGCTAAAGCAGAAATTGAGTTTTCAGAACTAATAAGGCTCTCCAATAGATATATTTTTATTAGAATAGCAGATATGACAACAGTATTTTCAGGCATACAACCTACAGGCACAGTACATCTAGGAAATTTGTTAGGTGCTATTAAAAATTGGGCAACAATTTCTGAAGAAAATAAAATAAATTTTTTTTGTATAGTGGATCTGCACTCTATAACAACCATTCCTAATAAAGAAGATTTACAGATAAATACTTACCAAACTTTTAAAGCTCTAATTGGTAGTGGCATAAATTTAAATTCATCAACAATTTATATTCAAAGCCAAGTTCAAGAACATGCTTATTTATCATGGATACTTTCTAGTTTTTGCCAAGTCGGTGAGTTACAAAGAATGACACAATTTAAAGAAAAGTCTGAATCATTTGGCACCCATTCTGGGCTTTTAACATATCCAATTTTAATGGCTGCAGATATTTTATTACATAAGGCTGAAGAAGTTCCAGTTGGAGATGATCAAACACAGCACCTTGAATTGACTAGAAATATTGCTGAAAGATTTAATCAAGCATATAGCGACTTTTTTCCATTGCCTACTAAAACTTCTGGTTCAAGTGCAACGAGAGTTATGTCTTTAAGACATCCAGACAACAAAATGTCTAAAAGCACTGAAGACATAAATGGAACAATATATATTGATGACTCAAAAGATTTGATTATGAAAAAATTTAAAACTTCAGTGACGGATTCTGAAAATGAAATTAAATATGACATAAAAAACAAACCCGGTATTAGTAATTTAATTGAAATTTTCGCAGCCATAAACAATCAGACTATTGATAAAACAGAAAAACAGTTTTATGGAGTACAGTATGGAGAATTTAAATTAACTGTTGGTGAATCTGTTGCAAGTTATATAATTCCGATTTACGAAAAAATTAATTCTATTAGCGATAATGAAGTTAATAAAATGGCAAGTGATAACAAATTGCTTGCTAAACAATCAGCTGAAAAGACAATCTCAGAAATAAAAAATCTTATTGGTCTGGTTTAAGTAATGTATTTTAAAATTGATTTATTATCTAATTTAGATGGATAAAGTACTTTCAGTACCAGATGAATGGAAAAAGCTTTTAAACGCTAGTCAAAAAGAAGCTATCGAATCAATCAGGGGACCAGTTTTAATTATGGCTGGAGCAGGTTCAGGTAAAACCCGAGTTCTCACTTATAGATATGCTCATCTTGTAAAAACATATCAAGTAGATGTAGAAAATATTTTAGCGATTACTTTTACTAACAAAGCTGCTGAAGAAATGAAATCTAGAATAAGTGACCTGTTAAACCTTGATAGAAGCCCAAAATGGGTTTCAACTTTTCATAGTTTATGTGTAAAAATATTAAGGATTCATGGTGACAAATTAGGATTTAACAGAAATTTTTCAATTTATGACCAGTCAGACTCAAACAAACTTGTAAGAAATTGTATGTCTGAAAATAACATTGATTTAAAACAGTACTCTCCAAAGAGAATACAGGCTCATATATCAAACTTAAAAAATAATATGATAAATCCCAAAAAAGCACTTGAATATGCTGATACTTTTTTTGATGTCAAAGTTGCAGAAATTTATGGAAGTTATGAAAAAAAATTAAAACAAGCAAATTCTATGGATTTTGATGATCTCCTTTTGAAAACAGTAGAATTATTTGAAAATTTTGAACAAGTTTTAGATTTTTGGTCAAAAAAATTTCAATTCATAATGGTTGATGAGTATCAGGATACAAATTTCGTCCAGTATAAGCTAGTTGAACTATTAGGTTCTAATAACAAAAATGTCTGTGTTGTAGGTGATTCAGATCAAAGCATTTACGCTTTTAGAGGGGCAGATATTAGGAATATAATCGAATTTGAAAAAGATTTTGAAAATGCAAAAATTATTCAATTAGAAAAAAATTATAGATCAACAAAAAAAATATTAAATTTAGCAAATCAAATTATTTCAAATAATGAGAGAACTATAGAAAAAAATCTTTGGACAGATAATGAAGAAGGTTTAGATGTAGATTCTATACAGTTTAGATCTGAACGAGATGAGGCAAACTGGGTATCATCTGAAATTAAAAAAATACTAGAAGAGAACAAAAATGATGATGTTGCAGTATTTTATAGGACAAACAGCCAGTCTCGTTTATTTGAAGAAGAGTTAAGAAAAAATAATATATCTTATAAAGTTTTAGGCAGCGTTCGTTTTTATGACCGAAAAGAAATCAAAGATATGATTTCTTATTTAAAGTTTATTTTAAACGATAATGACATGGTATCGTTTGAGAGAGTTGTGAATGTTCCTCGCAGAGGAATCGGCGACTCGACTATTGGTAAAATTAAAGAATCTATGGATAAGTTCAATGAAAATTTATCTCAAATTTTAAATAAAACAGATACAATTGAAAATATTTCTCCTCGAATAAAAAACAATCTAAGTGAGTTCTATCAATTAATCCAAGATTTAAAGTCGATTGCAATTCAAGGCCCATCTAAAACTATTGAAGCGATTCTTAATAAAACTGGTTATAGAGAAGATTTAATTAAAGAAGGAACTCTTGAATCTCAAATGCGACTTGAAAACATTGAAGAATTAATGAATTCTGCATTTAATTTTGAAAATTTAAATGAATTAGAAATTGATGAACCGTTCACTTTGATGCGTGAATATTTGGAGTCAATTGCACTTTTTGCTGATACAGATGAACTTGCAGAGTCTGATAGGGTTACCCTTATGACTTTGCATAATGCTAAAGGTTTAGAATTTCCTTATGTGTTCATGACTGGCATGGAGGAAAATTTATTCCCACATGAAAGAAGTACACAAGGCGGTAAAAAAGAAATTGAAGAAGAAAGAAGGCTCTGTTATGTCGGCATTACTAGAGCAGAAAAAAAATTATATATAACTTACTCATGGTCAAGAACTTTATGGGGTGGTACAACTTATAACTTACCAAGTAGATTTATTGAGGAAGGGAAAGGTTTTCTTACTAATGTTGAAATAAAAGAGAGTTATTCAAATAATTCGGATAATGAAAAAAATGTATCAGTCGGTTCAAAAGTTTTACATGATAAATATGGTGAAGGAAATATATTAGAAGTAAACGGTAATGAAATTACTGTAGATTTTAAAAATGAAATCGGTATCAAATATTTAGATGTTGAATGGGCACCAATAAAATTCATATAATTTTAAACATAATTTTTTATTTTTTGTAATCTAATATCTTGTTGTTACATTATGAATCTTTTTGAATATCAAGGAAAAAAACTTTACGAGAAATACAGTATTCCTACGCCATCATCTTTTTTTATTAACAATCTAGAAGATTTAAATAAACATGAATCTTTTAATTTTCCTTTAGTTGTAAAAGCCCAAGTACAAGTTGGAGGAAGAGGAAAAGCCGGTGGTATTAAAGTAGCTACCTCACAAGATGAATTGAAGAATGCTGCAAATGAAATCTTGGGAATGGATATCAAAGGTCACAAAGTAGAAAGCTTGCTAATAGAAGAAGCATCAACAATTTTGAAAGAGTATTATATTTCTTTCACTTTAGATAGATCAGCTAAGAAATATTTAATGCTATTAAGTGCTAAAGGTGGCATGGATATTGAAGAAGTTGCTGAAAAAAATCCAGAAGATTTAATAAAAGTTTATATATCTCCATCTCAAGGATTATCAGAAGGTACGTTATCAGATGCAATAATTGATGCAAAATTAGACCCAGAATTTGAGAATGAATTAAAAGATATAATTTTGAAACTTTATCATTTGTTTATTGCTGGCGATTGTGATCTTGTAGAAGTTAACCCACTCGCAATAACAAATAATGGGGTTCTTGCATTAGATTCAAAAATTTCTTTAGATATGAATGCTGAGTATAGACATGAAGAATTTAATGAATTTGAAGCAGATATTCCGATTCCAGAAGCAGAAGCATTTGCTAAAAGTAAAGGTCTAAATTTTATTAAATTGGACGGAAGCGTTGGAATAATTGGAAATGGTGCTGGCTTAGTGATGTCAACATTAGATGTTGTTTCTGAACATGGTGGTGAAGCCGCTAACTTTTTGGATATTGGTGGAGGAGCTAAGGCAGAAACTGTAACAGCAGCTTTAGAAGTTTTAGAATCAGATTCAAATGTAAAAAGCGTTTTGATAAATATATTTGGTGGAATAACTAGGTGTGACCTTGTTGCAGATGGAATAATTGAAGCCACTAAAGGCAAATTATTAAAATGGCCGATTATTGTCAGGTTAGACGGAACAAATGCAAAAGAAGGATTAGAAATTTTAAGGAATCATGAAAATGAAAAAATTATTATTTCAGAATCAATGGATGATGCAGCTAAATTGGCTGTAACGGAGGCACAATAATGGCAATTTTTATAGATAAAAATACAAAGGTTGTCGTTCAAGGTTTGACTGGTAGAGAAGGTCAGTTTCATGCATTGCGAAATCGAGATTATGGAACTCAAGTTGTAGCAGGTACTAGACCTGGAAAAGGCGGGGAAGATGTTCAAGGTATCCCAATTTTTAATACCGTTGAAGAAGCTGTTAAAGCTACTGGTGCTAACACTGCGATGACATTTGTACCTCCAGCATTTGCGAAAGATGCTGTTTTGGAAGCTGCAATTTCAGGATGTGAATTAATTGTTTGTATTACTGAAGGAATACCAGCTAAAGATGAAGCTGAAATGTATGATATTCTAAAAAATACAACTAATGCTAAACTTCTTGGACCTAACTGTCCCGGTCTTATTTCTCCTGGAAAATCTAATGTTGGTATTATGCCACATGAAATTACTAAAGAAGGTGCGGTAGGTGTTGTTTCAAGATCAGGTACATTAACATACCAAGCAGTTCATGAGTTAACAAAGTTAGAAATTGGTCAATCCACATGTATTGGTATTGGTGGTGATCCGGTACCAGGGATGTCTTTTATTGATGTGTTGTCTGCTTTTGAAGATGATGAACAAACAAATGCAATAGTAATGATTGGTGAAATAGGGGGAAGTGCTGAAGAAGAAGCTGCAGAGTTTATAAAGCAAAATATTTCGAAACCAGTTGTATCTTACATAGCAGGTGTAACTGCTCCTCCTGGAAAAAAAATGGGACATGCAGGTGCTATAGTTTCTGGAAATAAAGGAACTGCAAAAGCTAAAATAGAAGCTTTAACAGAAGCTGGAGTAAAAGTTGTAAAAAACCCTACACAGATAGGAAACGCAATAAAGGATGTTATATGAGTGAAAACTTATCAAGAATCGAATTGGTTGATGCAATAAACAAAACAAGAAAATCATTTGATACAGATAATCCAATTGTTCCTTTTATTGAAGGCGATGGTATAGGTGTTGATATTTGGCCAGCATCTCAAATGGTATTTGATGCAGCAGTAAAAAAAGCATATTCAGATAGTCGAAGAATTAAATGGCAAGAAGTTCTAGCTGGTCAAAAAGCATTTGATCAAACTAATGAATGGTTGCCGGAATCAACACTAGATAGTTTTGACGAATATGGTATTGGAATCAAAGGACCTCTAACTACTCCAGTTGGAGGAGGAATTAGATCTATAAATGTATCTATACGACAAAAATTAGATTTGTATGTTTGTTTAAGACCTATTCGTTGGTTTAAAGGTGTTGAAACACCAACCAAAAATCCTGGCGATGTAAATATTTCGCTCTTTAGAGAAAATACAGAAGATGTATACGCAGGTAAAGAATTAGAAATGAATAGTGAAGATGTTAAAAAGTTAAATAACTTTCTTAAAAATGAATTTTCATGGGATATTAGGGAAGATAGTGGAATTGGAATTAAACCAATTTCTAAAACTGCCTCTGAGAGATTAATTCGCTCAGCTTTACTCTATGCAGTGGAAAATAATAAAAAGAATGTTGCACTAGTCCACAAAGGCAACATTATGAAGTTCACAGAAGGGGCATTTAGAGCATGGGGATATGAGCTAGTTAAAAATGAATTTTCTGATGTAGCTGTTTCTTGGGAAGATTGTAATGGAGAACCTGGGGATAAAATTTTAGTTCAAGATGTCATAGCAGATGCATTTTTACAACAGATTCTTATTAAGCCACAAGAATTTGAAGTCATTGCAACAACTAATCTAAATGGTGATTATGCATCGGATGCTCTTGCAGCACAAATAGGTGGAATAGGTATAAGTCCAGGTGGAAATATTAATTATGAAAATGGAAAGTCAGTATTTGAGGCAACACATGGAACGGCACCAAAGTATGCTGGGCAGAATAAAGCTAATCCGGGATCATTAATTCTATCAGGAGAGATGATGTTCAGATACATGGGCTGGAATGAAGCTGCTGATTTGATAATTAAATCTATGGAAAAATCAATTTTTGAAGGAAATGTTACCTATGATTTAGCAAGAGGTAGAAATGATGCAACAACTCTATCAACTGAAGATTTTGCAAAAAACTTGGTAGAGAATATTGAAGGATTTTAATATGAAAAAAGTAACTATTGTCGGAGCTGGAAAATATGGATCTATGACTGCATTGAGAGTTGCAGAGTATGACATTGTAGATACAGTAGTAATGACAGATATAGTAGAGGGCTTACCACAAGGTCTTGCTCTTGATATGAATCAATCAAGATATGTGGAAGGTTTTTCAACGCAAATTATTGGAACCAATAACTATGAAGATACTCGTGACAGTGATGTAATTGTAATTACTGCAGGACTTCCTAGAAAACCTGGAATGTCAAGAATGGATTTACTTGAAGTAAATGCAAATATAGTTACTGATGTTACAAAAAATTTACTTAAGTACTCAAATGAACCAATCATTATTGTCGTAACGAATCCACTTGATCAAATGACTGCACTAGTCTCAAAAGTTTCAAGTTTACCTAAGAATAAAGTTATTGGTCAAGCTGGAGTATTAGATTCTTCTCGTTTCGCTTATTTTATTTCAGAAAAATTAGGCGTTCCGATGAAAGACGTCAAAGCACTCACGTTAGGCAGTCATGGTGAAACAATGGTTCCAGCTCCATCACAATGTACAGTGAACGGAGAACCGTTAACCAATCTTTTGTCACAAAATGAAATAGAAAGCCTAGTTGAAAAAACTTCTAACGGTGGAGCAGAGATAGTTGCTTTATTAAAAACTGGTAGTGCATATTTTGCACCTTCATCTGCAGCTGCAACTATGGTTAAAGCAATTATCACAGATTCAAATGAAGTATTACCAGCATGTTCATGGGTTACTGGAGAATATGGTATTAACGATGTCTTTTTGGGTGTTCCAACCCAATTTGGATTGAAAGGTGTTAATAGCATTGTTGAACTTGACTTAAGCGAAGTTGAAAAAAATAATCTGGTTGATGCTGCTGAAGCTGTTAAAGCTAAAGTATCAGAACTCGATAGCATAATTAATCAATAAAATCAGCCTTTTTTAAAAAAAACTCAATAATTTCAGTATTTTAAGACAAGCTAATTAAAAAAACTATAATGTTTATAGGGAGTTTTAAAAAAAACTCAATTAAAGAAAGGCTAAACAGCTATGAATAAAGATCAATTAGCAAGTGTTGTAGCAGCTGAAGTCGGGCTGTCACAATCCGATGCAAAAAAAGCTGTTGATGCAGTTTTTAATGGCGTTACAAATGGCATGAAAAACGGCGATAAAGTTAGTGTTGCTGGTTTTGGTGTTTTTGAGTCAAAATACAGGGCTGCAAGACAAGGAAGAAATCCAGCTACAGGTGAAACAATCCAAATAGCTGCGAAGAATGCTCCAGCTTTTAAAGCTGCTAAGGGCTTAAAAGACGCTTTAAACTAAAAGCGCTTTTTATAAATTTGAAAAGACGGCACGCGCCGTCTTTTCTATTTCAGGAGATAAGATTAATGTCACCTGAAATCTTTATTTTTTCGTTAAAAAGTAGATCTTCAGGGTGTTTTTTACCTTCTACAATTTCTATGAATGTTTCATAACTCAGTTTAAATATTAAAAATGGTTCTTCACTTTTAATATTTTCAACTTTTAAGGATTCTCTAAGTGAATAAATTTCGTTCTTATCTATAAGTTCAAAATAGATATTTTTACTATTAAATTCGTCTGTTAATTTTTCTCTAAAAGCTTTAAGATATTTTTCTATCAATTAATAGTAAGTGTTTTTCTTTTAACGTCTTCAATTGCTTTTGTTACTTGAATTCCTCGTGGACATGCTGATGTACAGTTAAATGCAGTTCTACATCTAAATGCACCATTGACGTCTTTTAAGATCTCTAAACGTTGTTTAGAAGCTGTATCTCTTGAATCATAAATAAACCTGTGAGCATTAACTATTGCTGCTGGACCAATATAACTATCAGCAGTCCAGAAAACAGGACAGCTTGTAGTACATGCAGCACAAAGTATACACTTAGTAGTATCTTCAAACCTCTCTCTATCTTCTGGAGATTGCAGCCTTTCTCTTTCTCCAGGTTCATCGTCGTTGATAAGATAGGGAAGTACTTTTTTGTATGAGTCAAAAAATGGTTCCATATCTACAACTAAATCTTTTACAACAGGAAGCCCTCTTACTGGCTCTATTTTTATTGGATTACTTACTTCTTTAACCAAAACTTGACATGCAAGCATATTCTCTCCATTAATAACCATTGCATCTGAACCACAAACACCGTGAGCACATGATCTTCGAAATGATAAACTTCCGTCTTCAAACCACTTAACTTTGTGTAATAAATCTAATATTCTTTCATCAGGTTCTGCTTCAAGCTTATATTCCTCCCAATGACCTCTTTTATCAGAATCAGGGTTATATCTCAAAATATTTAAGGTTACTTCCATTAGTACTTTCTTTCCTTTGGTTCATATTTTCCAAGTTCTACATCTTTGTATTTTAACTTAACTTCATCACCATTTTTAAAAGCAAAAGAATGTTTTAACCAATTTTTGTCATCTCTTTCAACATGGTCTATACGTGAATGAGCACCACGACTTTCTTTTCTTGCCAATGCACTAGCAACAGTTGTATCTGACATATCAAGTAAGTATTCAAGCTCAATAGCTTCAAGTAATTCAGTGTTGAAAACTGTACCTTTGTCTGAGATAGTTACATTTTGATATCTGTCTCTTAAGTTTTTAAGTATATTGGTTTGAGTTTTCAAACTTTCTTCTGATCTGAATATTTTTGCATTTTCTTCCATTGAATCTTGAAGCTCTTCTCTTATTCTTGGAACAGAAAATTCAGGATTGTGCTCTTTTTCTAATAATCTTTCAATTTTATTTTTTAACTCCTCAGCAGCATTCTCTGAAAGCGGCGATGGCTTGGTAGATGAAACATAATCCACCATACTTTGTCCTGCTCTTTTACCAAAAACTACAATATCTAGCAATGAATTAGTACCTAATCTGTTTGCTCCATGTACACTAACACAGGCTGATTCACCTGCTGAGTAAACACCTGGAAGAATTGAACCATCTGCATCGCTCAAAACTCTTGCATTTATATCAGTTGGAATTCCACCCATTGCATAATGTGCAGTTGGCTGAACAGGTATAGGTTCATTAATTGGTTCTATTTTTACATAGGTCCTGACAAAATCTGTTATATCAGGTAGTTTTTGCTTTATTGTTTCTGCACCAAGGTGAGTTAAATCTAAATAGACGAAATCATTTTTAGGACCAGCTCCGTTACCATTGTTAATTTCAGTTGCAATTGCTCTGGATACCATATCTCGTGGAGCTAAATCTTTGATAGTAGGTGCATATCTTTCCATGAATCTCTCACCATCTTTATTTCTTAAGATTCCACCTTCACCTCTGGCTGCTTCAGAAAGTAGGATACCTAATCTGTAAATACCTGTTGGGTGAAATTGATAAAATTCCATATCTTCTAGAGGAAGACCTTTTTGGTAAAGCATACCAGGTCCGTCACCAGTTAAGGAGTGAGCATTTGAGCTAACTTTATAAATTTTACCAAAACCACCAGTTGCAAAAGTGACCGCTCTAGCTTCAAATATATGTATATCACCTGTAGCTATTTCATAAGCTATAACACCTTTACAAATCCCATCTTCAATCTTTATGTCTAAAACTTGGAATTCATCAAAAAAAGTTACTCCCATCGAAACACATTTCTGATATAGAGTTTGTAATATCATATGTCCTGTTCTATCAGCTGCATAGCAAGCTCTGAAAGCTGGTGCTTCACCTTCTTTGATAGTATGTCCACCAAATCTGCGCTGGGCTATTTTTCCATTTTCTAACCTACTGAATGGAAGACCCCAGTGCTCAAGTTCAACAACTGAGTCAATAGCCTCTTTACATAAAATATCTACTGCTGGTTGGTCTGCTAAGTAGTCAGATCCTTTGACAGTATCAAATGCATGCCAATTCCAATTGTCTTCTTCAACATTTGCAAGAGCTGCACTCATACCACCTTGAGCGGCACCTGTATGTGATCGAGTAGGGTAAAGTTTAGTAATAACGGCTAACTTCATATGAGGAGCTGCTTCAATCGCAGCCCTTAATCCTGCACCACCTGCTCCAACAATAACTCCATCATAAGAATGCTTTACAATTTTCATACTTCACTCACAAATGCTATTAATACATAAGTACCTAATACTAAAAACACTATTGAAACTAAGTAAAGAGTTGCTAATGAAACTTTTCTAATGTTTTCATTAGCAATATTATCATGTAAGACAATTCTCAAACCATTGGTACCATGTAGTAAACTTAAGGCTAGTAATAACCAGTCAAAGGTTCTCCAATATGGAGTGTCCCACCTTGCTGCTACAAATTCGTAATCTAGATTTAATGTGTCGTTGAATACATGCATAATAAACATATGACCTGTTGCGAGCAATACTAAGAACAAACCACTAATTCTCATAAAAAACCATGCATAAAGCTCAAAATTACTACCTCCAATTGGTGGTTGTCTTCTAGCCCAGTCTGTTCTTTGATTTGAACTCATTTTGTTTTCCAATCTGGTAAAGGTCTTGTCATGCAATCTACAACTGTTGTGCCTGGTGAACTTTTTTCAATACAAAGTTCAAAGTAGGAGCTAATCATTTTGTATGTGGTTGGTATAAATACTGAAATAAAGATTAAAAGAGAAATAAAATTTAGTTTTTTTTGATATTCAGATCCTTTGCTCCACAAATCAACGGTAATAATCCTCAATCCGTTTATTGCATGAGCTAAAACTGCTGCCATTAATCCAACTTCACCTAATCTAAAATAAAAGTTTTTATAGATTGCTTCAGCTCCTTCATACACTTCAGGTCCAAGCAAAATAAGTGCAGTAGATATTATATGAAGAAGTAAATATCCGAATAGAGCTACACCTGTGACTCTGTGAAATATGTAAAGCCACATGCTAGTTTTACCTTTGTAAACAGAACCAGTTGATACTATTTTTTGGTTAAGCATTCTATTATTATCCTATATTACAAAAATAAATATAAATTAATTAGACAAATACCCTCTTGACATTTACAGATACCATATTAAATTACATAAGTGTAATTTACATTAAGGAGTTAGGGTGGAGCATTCATCAATTGAAGAATTAATCGGAGGCATGCCTTCGTGGACTGAAGAAGCAAATTGTAAAGGTGCCGATGCTGATTTATTTTTTCCTGAAAGAGGAGCCTCTACCAGAAAAGCTAAATCAATTTGTAGAGCTTGTTCTGTTCAAGGCGAATGTCTTGAATATGCAATTGAAAATTCTGAAAAATTTGGAATTTGGGGTGGTCTTTCTGAAAGAGAAAGAAGAAAAATTAAAAGACAAAGTTCTTCAGATTTCGATATAAGAGAAGTTGGCTAAGAACTGTAAGCTTCTTTATAATCCTCTATATTTCTAGGTTCAATAATTTCGTCAGTTTTAATAATATTTGTAACGACATTGTTCTCATCAGTAATATAAGTTACTCTCATTGATATTCCAACTTGATCATTAAAGCATCCAAATTTTTTCGAAACTTCACCATGTGGCCAAAAGTCAGCAAGGACTGGGTACTCTAAATTATAATGTTTTACCCATGCATCATTTGTAGGTCGTGCACAAACTGTAATTATTACTGTAGCAGGAGCATCAGAATTATTTGAGAAATTATCTCTCAACTCACAGACTTCTTTGTCGCAAACAGAACTGAATGGAAAAGGAATAAAGACAAAAGAAGTCTTTTTTCCTAAAAAGTCCTCATCTGACATATTTTCTTTATTGTTGCTAACTAAACTAAAACTTGGAATTTTATCTCCGATATTAACTGACATTATTCTCCTTTATAAATTTTATCTTAGCGTGTTAATTTTTTAAATAGGAGGTAGTGAAGTTCTAGCAGCCCAAGATATTGGGTCTAAAAGTTCTTCGAGTGACGGAATCAGTGTTAAATCAGACAAAATATCATCAAGTGTATATTCGTTTAAAGAATCATTTAAAAAACTAATAAAAGCTTTTGAAGATTCTTCATATCCTGAAAGTTTTTGCTCAAAGCTTTCAATATTAGAATTTTCAAATGAAAAAGTAAGGTCCATTACTAAATCAATAACACTTGTATCTAGAAAATTTAGAATCTCTTTGCTTTTTAATTTAATTACTTCTCTATAGAAACTTAATGGCCCAAGAATTGGATCAAAAAAAGAGTCTAAATCAAAGTTATTTAATTCAGGTATTG
>Ga0255770_10000105_pt1 | contig 71834 bp, 70 predicted proteins | sample 071ome_22_FD_179968 | JGI IMG/M metagenome (GOLD analysis project Ga0255770, IMG submission 179968) | Coastal salt marsh microbial communities from the Groves Creek Marsh, Skidaway Island, Georgia - 071404AT metaG (version 2) | ecosystem: Environmental > Aquatic > Marine > Intertidal zone >...
TCAGACCCAAGATTGTCAGGGGCGCGGAAAATAGCGTTCCGAAATTTATACCTGCGCCCACTGTGATAAAGAACAGCCCCAAGAGCAGGCCTTTGAACGGGGCGATATCGGCCTCTAATTCATGGCGGAATTCGGAATTGGCAAGGACAACGCCCGCAATAAACGCCCCAAGCGCGGGCGAAAGCCCCACCAAGATCATCAGGGCCGCGATACCAACAACGATCACGAGGGCCACCGCGGTATAGACCTCGCGCAAACGCGCCATGTGGATAAAGCGGAACAGGGGGCGGGATAGGAAATGCCCCGCAAGGATCACAAGCGCGATGGCGGCAATTGTGACCAGCGTCACCCCCCATCCCGGCAGTCCTTCGACCAGTGAGAAGGAATGGGCCCCATGATCCGCCGTATCGGTTGCGCGTTGGATCGAGCCGTCTTGCGCAAAACTTAAACTGCCCGACACGGCCAAAAGGGGAAGGAACGCCAACATCGGAATGACTGCAATATCTTGGGTCATAAGCACAGAAAACGCGCCGCGGCCGCCGTTGGTTTTCATCAATCCCTTTTCGCTGAGCGTCTGTAGCACAATCGCGGTCGAAGACAGGGCCAAGATCATCCCTGTTGCCAAGGCCAATTGCCATTGCAAGCCAAAGAGCAGCGCGACCTCTGCAAGCGCAAAGGTCGTCAAAACAACCTGCGCCCCGCCCAAACCGATCAAACGTTGCCGCATATCCCAGAGGTTGCGCGGCTCTAGCTCTAGACCGATCAGAAACAGCATCAGCACCACGCCAAATTCGGCGTAATGTTGGAGGTCATCCGTGTTCGACCCAATATACCCAATCAATGGGCCAATCGCGATGCCAGCAAGCAAATACCCCAAGACCGACCCCAGACCAAACCGCACGGTCAGGGGCACAGTGATCACCATCGCAGAAAGATAGATTGTCGCCTGTAAAAGCAGGCTTTCCATCGGCCTGTCCTTTGCGTGGGGGAGGTTGCGTTCGTCTTGAGTGCAACTTTGACACGAGTGGATCAGAGCGGCAAGGCACTGTCTGGCTTGATTTGCGCCATCACGATCTCGGTGTGCAGTTTCTCGACCATCGGATGGGGTAAGATGATGGTATCAATAAGCTCGCGTAGCGCGTCTAGATCGCTGCACCAAACGCGCAGGATTGTGTTTGCAGAGCCTGTGACATCAAAGGCTGAAACGATTTCAGGGGTGCTGTGCAGCAATCGCTTGAAATCATCCATCAAGGCAGGATCATGGGCGCTGCGGGTGAGTGTCAAAAACGCCTGCACGGAGAGGCCGCAGGCCTCTGGTGCAATATCTATGCTGACCGCGCGCAGCACGCCTGTTTGTTCTAGCTTTTGTCGCCGCCGCCCTGCTTGAGAGGTCGAAAGACCAAGATGGCGCCCCATCTCCTGCGCCGTCATTGCGCCATTTTGTTGCAAGGCACGCAATAAGCGGCGGTCAGTTCGATCAAGCATGCGAAAATCACCCAAAATATACTCACAACTTGCATATAATTTTCATGTTTTTTGGGGCTTTCCAAGTCTTTTGCGCGCGGATTAAAGGCCGCCCAACATCATGGGGCGCAATTCGCGTTCGAGTTTGCGCAACATTGCGGCTTCAAAATCTTGGTAATCGCGCGCCTGTTCGATAAAGGCACCCGGCCCGCGCAGGATTTCGCGTTGGTAATATTCGACAATATCAACCGCCGCGCCCCCAATCGCCAACCCGTTCACAGTCACACCGTCAAAGGGGAAATGGGCAAAAGCATGGCTTGGTTGAAATCCCTCGTTGTTTTCACCATCCCCAGAGATGTCGAGCGTAAAAAAATCACAGGCAGGTGCGGCGGCTAATTGCGTGGCTCCAAAGCCAAGCGCGTATCCAAGTGCGGTTGGAAATTCATCATCCCCGCGCGGCACGGCTACAATTTCGGCAGCAACAGCGGTGAGGGTTGTTGGGGTGTCGAGGATCGTCCAGTCAACCAAAACTTGCTGTTGCCTTCTCCCTGACCACTCATACACCAAGATGGCCACAGGTGCCGCGCTGTCAAACAGTGCGGTCATGACAACTGGGCTTGTCAACGCATTGGCAAGGCCCGCGCGCATCAGCCTGTGTTCATCACTGTCAACCGATGCCGATGCATCCAACCCAAGGGCCAAGGCCAAGCGGCAAGCTGTGGCCGATTGGGGCAGCAGCAAAGCCACCCCAATTATGAGTGCGGCCCTTACCAATGCCCGATATTTGGCATCGAAGCCCATGGTTCAGCGGGCTCTTGTGCCGCCCCTTTTTGAAGCAATTCGACCGAGATATTATCGGGTGAGCGCACAAAGGCCATACGACCATCGCGCGGGGGGCGATTGATTGTCACGCCATGATCCATCAAGTGCTGACACATCGCGTAGATATCATCCACCTCATAGGCGAGATGCCCAAAATGGCGGCTATCTGATGGCAGCCCATCATCACCGTCCCAGTTATAGGTCAGTTCAACGGGACATTCCTCTTGGCCTTCAGGGGCCATGAAGATCAGGCTGAAGCGCCCGCTTTCATAATCAGAGCGCCGCGTCTCCTTTAGGCCCAAGAGCGCAAAGAATTTTTGGGTTGCTTCAAGGTCTTTGACGCGCACCATTGTATGAAGATATCGGATTGCCACGGCTGTCTCCCTCGTGAAATTTCGCGTTGCCTCAAGCTTAGCGTGAAATTTGCAGAATTACAGGGGGCGGGGGCAAGAAATGCCCTACCCGATATTGCGGTTTGTGCTAAAATCGTTTCAATATATAGCGCAACAATGGCCCAACCTGTGGATGTGAGGCGATGCAGCAATATCATGACCAATTGGCGCTGATCCTTGAAAAGGGCGTGGATACAACCGACCGCACAGGCACGGGCACGCGCAGCTATTTCGGCCTGCAAGCGCGCTATGATTTGAGCGAAACTTTCCCGCTCATCACAACCAAAAAGCTGCATCTGAAATCCATTATTCACGAGTTGTTATGGTTCCTCGCGGGCGATACAAATATCGGCTATCTCAAAGAAAATGGCGTTTCTATCTGGGATGAATGGGCCGATGAGAAGGGCGATCTTGGCCCTGTTTACGGCCACCAATGGCGACATTTCCCAAAGGTTGCGCGTGGCGCAGATGGCGCCGTGTCGATTGGATCGGTTGATCAGGTTTCGAATTTGGTTGAGATGATCAAACGCACGCCTGACAGTCGCCGCCTGATTGTGTCTGCTTGGAACCCGGGCGAGGTGGATCAAATGGCCCTGCCGCCCTGCCATACGCTGTGGCAGGTGAAAATCTTGAACGGGCGGCTGAGCCTGCAGCTTTACCAGCGTTCGGCAGATATGTTTTTAGGGGTTCCGTTTAACATTGCCTCTTATGCCTTGCTTGCGTTGATGCTGGCCCATGTCACGGGCTATAAGCCTGGTGAATTTGTGCATTCCATTGGGGATGGTCACATCTATTCGAACCATATGGATCAAGTCAAAGAACAGTTGTCGCGCGACAGTCGCCCTGCGCCGACCTTGCGGCTTGCACGCGATGTCGGGTCGATTTTCGATTTCCGCTACGATGATTTTATCATCGAAGGGTATGATCCCCATCCCGCCATCAAAGCGCCTGTGGCGGTTTAGGGAGGCGGTCATGATTTCACTTGTGGTAGCGCGGGCGCAGAACGGCGCGATTGGTAAAGGCAACACAATCCCGTGGCACGCGCCCGAAGATTTGGCCTTTTTCCAACGTGAAACAATGGGCGGGGCGGTGATTATGGGCCGCAACACATGGGAGAGCCTACCGTTTAAGCCGCTGAAAAATCGCCTCAATATCGTGGTCAGCCGTGATAAAACGCTGCACGATACGGTTGTCGCTTCTGTGGATGCAGCGATTGAGTTGGCCCGAAGCGCAGGGTATCCGCGGATTTACGGGATTGGCGGTGCACAGATTTATGCGCAAATTCTGCCGATGGCAGACAGGCTTTTGGTCACCGAGGTTGATTTGGTGATTGAGGCGGCAGATGCCTACTTCCCTGAGATCAAGGAAGGTGATTGGCGCGAGGCGTGGCGGCATGCCTTGCGCGAGGATGGCCCCGCGTGCGTGGTGCGGGAATTGGTGCGGGCCTAAGGTTTTGCCTTATTCAAAAGCACCGCTAACTTATGCCATGCGGGACGTAGCGCGAAAAGGCGGCACCTGATGACCTTCTTGATCCTCTTTGTGGCGACATCTTTGATCTTCCTCATTGCCGATGCGGTGATGTTGAACACAGTGTTGCAGCCTGTCTTTGCGCGGCATATTGGCTATTTGCTCTATGAAGGTGGGTTTCGCCTATTGCCTGCAATTTTGTTTTATCTGACCTATATGGGGGGCATTCTTTACTTTGCCTCCACCCCCGCGATGCGCGCAGATACGCCAAGCCTGGCCCTGATCAATGGCGCAATGTTGGGCTTTGTGGCCTATGGCACCTATGAGTTCACGTCATGGGCGGTAATGCGTGACTGGCACCCGCAAATGGTGGTGATGGATGTGATTTGGGGCGCCACGCTGACAGGGGTTGCCGCATGGGGTGGGGTCATGATCGCGCGCGCCATCACGGCCTAGGGGGCCATGCGCGCAAAGCGGTGTGGCTGCCTTGCGCGCGGGGTTTTGACGTCAGAGAATTTTCAGATCGACCGCAGAGGCCCGACCATCGCGGCCTTCACGAAGCTCAAAGCTGATTTTCGTGTTATCGGCTAATTCTTTCATCCCCGCTTGTTCAACTGCAGAGATATGCACGAACACATCTTTGCCGCCGCCATCAGGCGCGATAAACCCGTAACCTTTGGTGGTGTTGAACCATTTCACAGTGCCAGTGGGCATTTTCGTATCTTTCCTGTCTCAAGTCTCGATCCCACAAGCGTGTCTGCGCGTGGGGTGCAGCCAGGGCCGATGACCATACCTTTGCTGCCGTCTCAAAAGCAGTTCAACAGGTGACCTAGAGGCACGCCAAGAGAGTGCCTTGGTTTTACTAAAAATCAAGAAAAACTCTCTGGAACCCAGCGCCTGCGGCCCTATGCTGTGGTTTGTGGAATAAAAAAGAGGCACAGATGCAGATTATTGGGCTGAAAAATTGTGACACATGCCGCAAAGCGGTGAAGGAATTGACCGCTGCAGGTCATAGCGCCGCGTTGCGTGATCTGCGCGAAACCCCGTTGAGCGATACTGAGATTTCGCAGTTTTTGGCAGAATTTGGGGCGGATGCCCTCATTAATCGCAAATCCACCACGTGGCGTGGTTTGGATGAGGCCACGCGCGCCACTGACCCAAAGGGGCTATTGGCGACCCATGCCGCGCTGATGAAACGCCCCGTCATCCTTGCGGATAACGGGGCGCTCTATCTGGGATGGGGCGCGGATGTAAAAGCCGCGCTTTTATAAATTAGCTGCGCAGATCAGGCGCAATCGCCTCGGCCACCAAGGCATCAATCACGGCATCTAAGGGCTGAACGGAAGTTTGGCTTTCACCCAAACGGCGCAAGGTCACGCTGCGATCTTCCATCTCTTTGCGTCCAACGGCCAAAATCACAGGCACCTTTCCTGTGGAATGCTCGCGGATTTTATAATTGATCTTTTCGTTGCGCTTATCAGCCTCGGCGCGCACGCCGCGTTTTTTGAGCAGCGCGACAATCTCATCCACAAACCCATCCGCTTCGGAGACGATAGAGGCAACCACAACTTGACGCGGTGCCAACCAGAAGGGCAGGCGGCCTGCGAAGTTCTCGATCAAGATGCCAATAAAACGCTCAAAGCTGCCCAAAATAGCACGGTGCAGCATGACGGGGCGGTGTTTCGCGCCATCCTCACCGATATAGGTGGCGTCCAGACGTTCGGGCAGAACGAAATCCACCTGCAACGTGCCGCATTGCCAATCGCGCCCAATGGCATCGGTCAGCACGAATTCCAGTTTCGGGCCGTAAAATGCCCCTTCGCCCGGATTCAGTTCATAGGCATATCCCGCCGCTTCGGTGGCGGATTTCAGCGCCGCTTCGGCCTTGTCCCAAACCTCATCGCTGCCCGCGCGGGTGTCGGGGCGGTCAGAGAATTTCACGTGGAATTTCTCGAACCCAAGATCCTTGTAAACCGCCGAAAGCAATTCGATGAATTGCTTTGTTTCATCCTCAATCTGCGTTTCGCGGCAGAAGATATGCGCGTCATCTTGGGTAAAGCCGCGCACCCGCATAATACCGTGCAAGGCACCTGATGGTTCGTATCGGTTACATGATCCAAATTCCGCCATCCGCAAGGGCAGGTCGCGATAGGACTTCATGCCTTGATTGAAAATCTGCACATGGCAGGGGCAGTTCATCGGCTTCAGGGCGTTGATGGCCTTTTCGCGGGCATGGTCTTCGTCCACTTCCACGATGAACATATTCTCTTGGTATTTTTCCCAATGGCCTGAGGCCTCCCAAAGACGGCGGTCAACCACTTGCGGGGTGTTAACTTCTACATAGCCGCCATCTTGCTGACGGCGGCGCATATAATCTTGCAGCGCCGTGTATATGCGCCACCCATTGGGGTGCCAAAACACCTGACCTGGGGCCTCTTCCTGCATGTGGAACAGGTTCATCTCGCGGCCCAAGCGGCGGTGGTCGCGCTTTTCGGCTTCTTCCAAGAAAGTCAGATGCGCCTTAAGGTCATCGCGGTTTTTGAACGCGACCCCATAGATGCGCTGCAACATCGGGCGATTGCTGTCGCCGCGCCAATATGCGCCTGCGAGCTTCATCAATTTAAACGCATCAGCGGGCAATTGCCCCGTGTGCTGCAAATGCGGGCCACGGCAGAGGTCTTGCCAATCCCCATGCCAATACATCCGCACGGGTTGATCTTCGGGGATCATCCCAACCAGTTCGACCTTATATGGTTCGCCTGCCGCTTCGTAATGGGCGATTGCGCGTGCACGATCCCAGATTTCTGTGCGCACGGTATCGCGGGCGTTGATGATCTCTTTCATCTTCGCTTCAATCCGACCCAGATCATCTGGGGTGAAGGGCTCTTTGCGGTCGAAATCGTAATACCAGCCATTTTCGATGACAGGGCCGATTGTCACTTTTACATCTGGCCAGATTTCTTGAACGGCGCGCGCCATCACATGGGCAAAGTCGTGACGGATCAGCTCTAAGGCTTCGGCGTCATTGTCCTTCATGGTGTTGATCGCGATGGTGGCATCGGCATCAATTGGCCAAGCCAAGTCGTAATGCGCGCCGTTCACTGTGGCGCTGATCGCCTTTTTGGCAAGCGAGCTTGCGATGCTTTCGGCCACTTCGGCGGCTGTCACGCCAGCCTCGTAGCTGCGGGAATTGCCATCGGGAAATGTTAGGGAAATCTGTGGCATCGCCATAGCTCCTCGTCAGTTTGGCGCCTACGAAACGCCCGGTTGCGGGTTAAGTGTTGCTTGGTCTTTTGGCGCGCCTTTGATGTGGTGTCAACTCTTGCGCGGGGGGGCAGGTTTTTGGCATGGAGGGGGCATATGCCCGCACATGAAAGCGAAACCATGCCCGACCATCTGATCACCGCGAAATCTCGCCGCATTGCCTATCATCTGACAGAAGGCACCCATCCGATGGTGGTGTTTTTGGGCGGCTTGCGCTCAGACATGGCGGGAACCAAGGCCGTATTCCTTGAGGAGTATGCTAAATCCCGTGGCCGTGCTTTTCTGCGGTTTGATTACTCTGGCCATGGCGAAAGCAGCGGCGCGTTCACCGAGGGCTGTATTGGCGATTGGGCCGAAGACGCCGCGGAGGTTTTAGATCGCCTTGCCCCGAAGCGGGTGGTTTTGGTGGGGTCGTCCATGGGGGGATGGATTTCACTGTTGATGGCCCGCCGAAACCCCGAACGGATTGCAGGGCTGATTGGCATCGCGGCTGCCCCTGATTTTACTGAAGATGGGTTTTGGGCCAGTTTTACTGAAGATCAACGCGCTGAAGTCATGGGGCAGGGGCAAACCGCGCTGCCCTCAGAATACGGGGAGCCGATGATCGTCACCAAGCGTATGATTGAAGATGGGCGCAAGAATTTGGTTCTGCGCAGCCCTGTGGTGATTGATGCCCCTGTGCGCCTTTTCCAAGGCACCGAGGATGAGGCGGTAGATCAAGCGGTGGCTTTGCGCCTTCTTGCGCATTTGCAGTGCGATGATTTGCATTTGGAATTGGTCAAAGACGAGGATCACCGCTTTTCCAGCCCGCATTGCCTTGATCTTTTGGCGCGCAGGCTGGATGAAATGCTGGAAAGCGCGGTTTAACTGACGGCTTTGATCTTCGCGGACTTATTGTTGGCGTCAATGAAATCCAGAACAAGCGGGCGGATATTGTTGCGCCAGCTTTTGCCTGCAAAAATCCCGTAATGGCCTGCATCAGGCTCGAGGTGGCTCGCCTTTTTGCTGTCTGGCAGGCCCGTGCATAGATCTAGGGCTGCAACACATTGGCCCGGGGCGGAAATATCATCTTTGCCGCCCTCAACGGTTTTCACCGCAACCGATGTGATTTTGCCGATATCGACAGGCTTACCCGCAACGGTGAAGGTGTTTTTTGCAATTTCGCACTTCTTGAAGATACGATCCACGGTTGAGAGGTAGAATTCCGCAGGCATATCCATCACCGCAAGATATTCATCATAAAAGCGGTTATGCTTGTCATTGTCAGATGCCTCGCCCTTGGCCACACGAAGGATCTGCTCGGTGAAGGCGCGGCTGTGTTTTTCGGCATTCATCGCCATAAACGAGCTAAGCTGCTGCAAGCCTGGATAGACCATACGGCCCGCGCCTGCATATTTGAACCCCACCCGCTGCAACATTGACTGTTCCAACTGGCCCATGGTGACGCGATTGCCAAAATCGGTGACATCCGTTGGCGTGGCTTCTGGGTCGATTGGCCCCCCAATCAGGGTCAATGAGCGGGGCTGTGCCTTGGGGTCTTCCTCGGCCAGATAGGCGGTTGCTGCTAAGGTCAGTGGGGCGGGTTGGCAGACCGCGATGACATGGGTGTCTGGCCCCATGTGGCGCATGAACTCCACCAGATAGAGAGTGTAATCCTCGACATCGAACTTGCCCGCGCTGACAGGAATGTCGCGGGCATTGTGCCAATCGGTGACATAGACATCACAATCGGGCAGCAAACTGATGACGGTCGAGCGCAGAAGCGTGGCGTAATGGCCCGACATTGGGGCAACCAACAACACTTTGCGGGCCATAGCCGCGCGCCCGGCAACAGCGAAGTGCACCAAATCGCCAAAAGGTTTTGGAAGAACCACATTTGGACTGACAGCATGGTCACGGCCATCGCTGAGTGTGATGGAGCGAATGCCCCAATCAGGTTTTACGGCCATACGCGCAAAACTGCGCTCCATAACCTCGCCCCAAGCGGCGGTCATTTGGATGGCAGGATTGGCTACAAGCCCGAATTGCGGATAGGAGCACATCGCCCGCGCGGTTGATCCAAGCCATTGATTGGTCACGCGCATGGTTTCCATGAAATCATAGGTGAGAAGCTGTCGCATCGGATGCATATCTCCAAAATTGAGCTTGGGCGCCGTCAATGCACCCTGCGGTAAATCAGCCCTACCCCCTCACCTTGATAAAGCCTCTCTATGCAAATGCAGCATTTATCGGATAAAAGCAAGCAAAGTGACGATCCGCGCGCGAGGAGGCAAGGGTCATGGGTGACCATTTAGAAAAGTTAAACACCAATCTCAAACGCGTGGAAGAGTTAAGCCAACGTTTGGTTGAAGCCCTCGCAAATAAAGGCCCAAACGACCCTGGCCTGAATGGGCCAGGCCCCGATCTCTATATGAAAGCCAGCATGGCGTATTGGTCGGAACTGGTGAATAACCCCGCAAAATTAATGGAGCGGCAGGTCAAATTTTGGGCTGATTCCGTCACGCATTACGCCGAAGCTCAACAGAATCTTGCGCAAGGCAAGCTAGAGCCGCCCGAGGATAACACCCCAGATGATCGCCGTTTTTCCAATCCGCTGTGGAAAACGCACCCCTATTTTAACTACGTCAAACAGCAATATATGATCTCGGCCAATGCCATAGAGGCCTCGTTGAAGGATCTTGAGGGGCTAGAGCATAAAGATCGACAGAGAATCGAATTCTTCGCAAAACAGATGGTTGATCTTTTTGCACCAACAAATTTTCTGGCCACAAACCCAGATGCGTTAGAGCGTGCAGTCGAAACCGAGGGCGAAAGCCTTGTGAAGGGCTTAGAGAACCTCGTGCGCGATATTGAGGCTCATCAGGGTGAGATCTTGCCAACCTTGGCCGATGGTTCGGCCTTTGAATTGGGCAAGAATATCGCAACCGCAAAAGGCGCCGTCATCTATCGCAACGAAATGATGGAGTTGCTGCAATTCGCGCCGACCACAGAAACCGTCTACAAAAAACCTGTGATCATCTTCCCGCCGTGGATCAACAAATATTACGTAATGGATTTGCGCCCCGAAAATAGTTTGATCCGATGGATTGTGGATCAAGGCTATACCTTATTCGTAGTGTCGTGGAAGAACCCTGATAAATCCTATTCAGATAAGGGCCTCGAAGATTACATCGAGGAAGGCTATCTCAAGGCTATTGACGTGGCCAAAGAGGTCACGGGGAGTAAGGCGGTCAATGCGGTGGGCTATTGCATTGCAGGCACCACCCTTAGCCTCACGCTCTCGCTGCTGAAAAAACGCCGCCAAAAGCCGATCTCATCGGCTACCTTCTTCACCACGCTGACAGATTTTTCCGATCAGGGTGAATTTACGGTCTTTCTGCAAGATGATTTTGTCGATGCCATCGAACGGCAGGTTGCCGAAGATGGTGTGCTTGATAACAAATATATGGCCAAGACCTTTAGCTTTTTGCGCGCCAAGGATTTGATCTACGGCCCTGCGGTGCGCAGCTATATGATGGGCGAGGCCCCGCCTGCCTTTGACCTGCTTTACTGGAATGGTGACGGGACGCATTTGCCTGGCAAGATGACCGTGCAATATTTGCGAGGTCTTTGCCAAAGCAATGATTTTGCGGAGCGCACGTTTGAATTGATGGGAAAGAAGCTCAAGGTCAGTGATGTCGACCTGCCGCTTTGCGCCATTGCCTGCGAGGCGGATCACATTGCGGCGTGGAAGGACAGTTATCGCGGTGTGCAAAAAATGGGGTCAGAGGATAAAACCTTTATCCTGTCCCAATCGGGCCATATCGCGGGGATCATCAATCCGCCCAACAAAAAGAAATATGGTCACTATACAAATGATGACCTTAGCCTTTCCGTGAAAGACTGGCGCGAGCAGGCTGAATTCCACGAAGGGTCATGGTGGCCTCGGTGGGAAGCATGGTTGCGCACTCATTCGGGAAAGCGCGTTGCTGCGCGCAGCTTGGGTGAGTCGGGTTATAAAATATTGGCGCAAGCCCCCGGCACCTATGTCAAGGAAACGCCAGAACTCTGATAATCCATAAAATTTTTGGCGTTTGCTGCGGTGCAGAAAAATGCTTGACTTGCTGCAGTGCAGCATGGCATATACTGCACATGCAGCAAACGCAGCCCGCGAAACACGCGATATTTTTTGGAGTAGAGACCATGGCAAAAACCGCCGCAAACGAATTCACAAAAGTTCTTCAGGATATGATGAAGGCTTACCCAATGGACATGTCGGCAATGACTGATGCGTTCAAGAACTCTGCCGCGATGGGCGAGAAGTTCTCGAAAGTTGCTCTTGAAGCCGCTGAGAAATCCGCTGAGATCCAAGCAGGTTGGACAAAAGACACCATCGCGAAATTCGGCGATGTTGCCAAAGTTAAAGAAGAGCCTGCTGACTACAGCAAAGCCCTGACCGATTTCGCTTCTGCACAAGCAGAAATCGCAGCTGAAAACATGGCTGCTTTCGCTGAAGTTGCGAAAAAAGTTCAGATGGATACTGTTGAGTTGATGATGGCTGCAGGCAAATCTGCAACTGAAGAAGCTTCTGCAGCTGTTAAAAAAGCAACTGCTGAAGTTACTGCAGCAGCCAAGAAAGCAGCAACTGCAGCTGCATAAGTTACAGATTTCTGTGCCGCGTTGGTATCCTCCCTTCCAACGCGCTCCCAAAAAGGGCAGGCCTCACCGCCTGCCCTTTTTGCATCTGCAAAACAATTATTGTTTTTTTTCTGCGACTGCTTAGGCTGATCCCTAGGGTGAACGCGTGACAGTAAGTCAGGGAGGATGAAATGGCACAGGCACAAGAGCCTTTATTGATCAAACGCTATGCCAGCCGCAGGCTCTATAATACTGAGACCTCCGATTATGTGACGCTTGATGATATTGCGGGGTTCATCCGCGCAGGGCGCGAGGTGAAGATTGTTGACCTGAAATCAGGGGATGATCTGACCCGCCAATTTCTGTTGCAGATTATCGCAGAACATGAATCACGCGGCGAAAGTGTTTTGCCAATCGCCGTGCTGAATGACTTGGTGCGCAGTTACACAAGCCAAGCACAAAGCGTGGTTCCCGATTTTCTCGCGATGTCCTTTGATATGCTCAAACAGGGCCAATCCGCGATGATGGAAAACATGAGCGCGATTAACCCGATGGCCTCCATGCCCGGGTTCGAGGCCATGCGCGCGCAGCAAGAAGCCTTCATGAAGGCCATGACTGGTGGTTTGGGAAAAGGGTGGTCAGGCCCGAGCGCAGAGGAGGAAGACGCGCCCACCCCTGCGAGCGAAGAGGACGAACTGAGCCAGATCAAACGCCAGCTTGCGGAATTGCAAAACAAGCTCTCCAAGCTGTGACGTCATCGGAGGCGCGCTGTGCTACAGCGCCCTCCATCCGATGTCTGAGCGGCAAAACCCGTCAGGCCAATCAATTTTATTGACCATGCCATAGGCGCGGCTGCGGGCCTCGGCCAAGGTTTCACCACGGGCGGTGACGTTTAAAACGCGCCCCCCTGCGGCTGTGATTGCGCCATTCACTTCCTTGGTGCCTGCGTGAAATACCATGTGGTTGCTGTCTTGCGTCAACGCCTCAAGCCCGTTGATGACGCTGCCTTTTTCATATGATCCGGGATAGCCATTTGCCGCCATCACAACGCTCAGCGCGTGATCCTCGGCCCAGTTGACCGACATTTGGTCAAGCCTCTGTTCCGCGCAAGCCACCATCAGATCTAAGGCCTGCGCGCCGAGGCGCATCATCAACACCTGACATTCAGGATCACCAAAGCGCACATTATATTCGACCAAGCGTGCTTGGCCGTCTTTGATCATCAACCCTGCATAAAGCACACCGCGATAGGGCGTGCCGCGCTTGGCCATTTCGTCAATCGTGGGCTGAACAATCTCGCGCAAGGCGCGCGCGGCGATCTCATCGCTTAGGACGGGGGCAGGGCTATAGGCACCCATGCCACCCGTATTCGGCCCCGCATCATTGTCGAAGGCGCGTTTGTGATCTTGGGCCGTGCCAATAGGCAGGATGGATGCGCCATCAGAGAGAATGAAGAAACTGGCTTCTTCACCTTCCATGAACTCTTCGATCACCACCTCGGCACCTGCATCGCCGAACTCGCCGCCGAACATATCGTCAATCGCGTCCAACGCCTCGGTCAAGGTCATCGCCACGATCACGCCTTTGCCCGCCGCCAAACCATCGGCCTTGACCACGATGGGCGCGCCTTGTGCTGTGACGTAGTCCCGCGCGGATGCTGCATCCGTAAACCGCGCGTAGGCGGCAGTCGGTGCCTTGGCCGCATCACAGATTTCCTTGGTAAAGGCCTTAGAGGCCTCAAGCCGCGCCGCCTCTCGGCTTGGGCCGAAAGCCAAGATGCCCGATTGTGACAAGGCATCTACCACGCCCTCGGCTAAGGGGGCTTCGGGGCCAACAATCACAAAATCAATCGCGTTTTCGGCAGCGAAATCCACAACCGCCTGAGGGTTGAGAATATTGATATCCGCGCAAGCGGCGATTTGCGCGATCCCCGCATTGCCAGGGGCAACGATCAACGTATCACATTTGGGGTTTTGCAGAACCGCCCAAGCCAACGCGTGTTCACGGCCACCACTGCCCAAAATCAAGATATTCATCGCATCCGCTCCACTTGGCCTTTTCGTTGCCGCGTTCTAAGCTGCGAGGGAAATCAACGCAAGCCAACCCAAGGGATGAGGGGCAGATGTCGGATTTGATCGAAGAAGCCGAGGGCGGAAACGCACCTGAGTTCTCTGTCACCGAGCTTTCTGGCGCGGTCAAGCGAATGATTGAGGGGGAGTTCTCGCATATCCGCGTGCGCGGCGAATTGGGCCGTATTTCGCGCCCTGCTTCTGGTCATATCTATTTGACCTTGAAAGATGATCGCTCAAATTTGGATGCCGTGATCTGGAAGGGCACAGCCGCGCGCCTCACCCACAGACCCGAAGAGGGGATGGAGGTTGTCGCCACGGGGCGCATGACGACCTTTGCAGGCCAATCGAAATATCAATTGGTGATCGAAGACATGCGCCCTGCGGGGGCGGGTGCCTTGATGGCGATGTTGGAACAGCGCCGTATGAAATTGGCTGCTGAGGGTTTATTTGATGCCGCGCGCAAACAAGAGCTGCCCTTTTTGCCTGAGGTGATCGGTGTGGTCACCTCGCCCTCTGGGGCGGTGATCCGCGATATTTTGCACCGCCTACGAGATCGTTTCCCACGGCAGGTCTTGATCTGGCCTGTCGCGGTTCAGGGAGAGAAATGTGCGCCAGAAGTGGCGGCAGGCATTCGGGGGTTTAACGCCCTCGCCGCAGGGGGGCACATACCCCGTCCTGATTTGATCATCGTGGCGCGGGGCGGGGGCAGCCTTGAAGACCTGTGGGGGTTCAACGAGGAAATCGTGGTGCGCGCCGCCGCCGAAAGCAGGATCCCGCTGATCTCAGCTGTGGGGCATGAAACCGATACCACCTTGATTGATTTTGCGGCCGATTATCGCGCGCCCACACCGACCGCTGCGGCTGAGCGTGCGGTGCCTGTGCGGATGGATATCCTCACTTGGGTTCAAGATTGCGGCGCGCGCCTCTCGCGGGGGGCGCAGGCGGGTGTTACGCAGCGCCGCGTGCGGCTGGCGGATCTCTCGCGCGCCTTGCCGCGCCCGGCGTCACTGCTTGAGACTGCGCAGCAGCGCCTTGATCGCGTGGCAGACAGGCTTGAGCCTGCATTGGTGCAATCCGTGCAAACCCGCAGCCATCATGTGCAAACCGTGGGCGCGCGGCTGGTGCCTGCCTTGGATCGTGCTTTAGCGCAAAAGCGCCTGCCTTATGAGCGCGCTTGCGCCAATTTACGCCCCTCGGTTCTGAGCCGCGCGATTGCCGATGCACAGCAGAAACTGAATGCCCTTGAACGGATGCGGCAAAGCCTTGGTTACACGGCAACGCTCAAGCGCGGCTATGCGGTGTTGCGCAATGAGACGGGGTTGATCACCACAACCGCGGCTTTGCGCACGGCGTCCAAGGTTGAGGTTGAACTGGCCGATGGCAAGGCGCAGGTTAAGCCGCTCCCGTAACGGGGCGGTGGGAATCCGCTTGCTGCCCTATCTCGGCGGGCTATAGTTTTCGTGAGACAGCCTATGCACAAGAAAGGGGCCTCTTATGCCGATCAAAAACCGCTTTGCCGAATTGCTGCCCGAAGTCACCGCGTGGCGGCGCGATCTGCACGAGAACCCAGAAATCCTGTTTGAAACCCATCGCACCTCGGCCGTGGTGGCCGAGCGGTTGCGCGAATTTGGCTGTGACGAGGTGGTTACGGGCTTAGGGCGCACAGGGGTTGTGGGCATCATCAAAGGCAAATCCACTGCATCGGGCCGCTGCATCGGATTGCGCGCGGATATGGATGCCCTGCCGATCCATGAGGAAACGGGGCTTGATTATGCCTCGAAAACACCTGGTGCGATGCATGCTTGCGGCCATGACGGGCACACGGCCATGTTGCTTGGTGCCGCGAAATATCTGGCTGAGACGCGCAATTTTGATGGCACGGTCGCCATCATCTTCCAACCCGCCGAAGAGGGTGGTGGCGGTGGCCGCGAAATGGTCGATGACGGGATGATGGAGCGCTTCGGCATCCAAGAGGTCTACGGGATGCATAATTGGCCGGGGATGCCCACGGGCGCATTCGCGATCCGCTCTGGCCCATTTTTCGCCGCGACCGATCAATTCGATATTTACCTGACGGGCAAAGGGGGTCATGCCGCCAAACCGCAAGAGACGGTTGACCCTGTGGTGATGGGCAGCCATCTGGTGCTTGCCCTGCAAACCATTGCAAGTCGCAATGCCGACCCTGTGAAACAGGTGGTGGTGTCCGTGACGGCGATGCACAGCGCGGGCGAGGCCTATAACGTGATCCCTGAGAAAATCCATCTGCGCGGCACGGTGCGCACGCTTGACCCTGATCTGCGCGAATTGGCCGAGGCGCGGATTACCGCGATTGCGAAAGCCACCGCCGAGGGCTTTGGCGGGCAGGCCGAGGTGCAATATCACCATGGCTATCCTGTGATGATCAATTCGGAGGAGCAAACCGAATTCGCCGCCGAAGTCGCCCGCGCCGTTTCAGGCGATTGTGTCGAAGCGCCCCTGATTATGGGTGGCGAAGATTTCGCCTTCATGCTCAATTCCCGTCCGGGGGCCTATATTCTGGTCGGCAATGGTGACAGCGCAGGCGTGCATCACCCAAAATACAATTTCAACGATGAAGCCATACCCGCAGGATGTTCGTGGTGGGCCGAGATCGTAGAGCGGCGGATGGCGGCGGGCTGAAGGGGTAAACCTATCCTCCCGTATGGCTCATATGCCGTGACATCTGACCTGCCACTTTTTGGCGGGAATAGTCGAAATCATGGCCCTTGGGTTTGCGGGCGATGGCGGCGTGGATGGCGGCCTCTAGGGCGGCGTCATCATCGCTGTTGCGCAAGGGCGCGCGCAGGTCGGCCATGTCCTCTTGGCCCAAGCACATATAGAGCTGCCCCGTGCAGGTCAGGCGCACGCGATTGCAGCTTTCGCAGAAATTATGCGTGAGTGGCGTGATGAAGCCGATTTTCTGCCCTGTCTCCTCAAGGCGGGCGTATCGGGCAGGGCCGCCTGTGCGTTCGGCCAGATCGGTCAGGGTGAAGCGCGTGGCCAGACGTGCGCGCAAATCCGACAGGGGCCAATATTGATCAAGGCGATCTTCATTGCCTAGATCGCCCATTGGCATCACCTCGATAAAGGTCAGATCCATATCGTGCTGCGCGCACCAGGATTGGATGTCGAACAGTTCATCCTCATTGAACCCTTTAAGGGCCACCACATTGATTTTGACGCGCAGACCCGCGGCGCGCGCGGCCTCGATTCCCGCGAGGACTTGGGGCAGGCGGCCCCATCGGGTGATGGCGGCGAATTTGTTATCCTTCAGCGTATCAAGCGAGACATTGATCCGCCGCATCCCCAAATCATAAAGCGGCTGCGCAAAGCGGCTAAGTTGGCTGCCATTGGTGGTGAGGGTCAATTCCTCGAGCGCGCCTGTTTCCAGATGCCGTCCCATCGCCTCGAAAAAGGTCATGATGCCACGGCGCACCAAGGGTTCCCCGCCTGTGATCCGCAGTTTCTTGACCCCAAGATTGATGAAACTGGAACAAAGCCGATCCAGCTCTTCCAAGCTCAACAATTCGGCCTTGGGCAGGAATGTCATATTCTCCGCCATACAGTAGACGCAGCGAAAATCGCAGCGATCCGTGACGGAGACGCGCAGATAGGAAATCGCGCGGGCAAATGGGTCGATTAAAGACGCGGTGGTGTTCATGCGCACAAGCCTAAATCAGCGCATAAACCCTGCGCAAGCCTTCATTCGATATGGCGGCGCAGGCGGTTGATCACAAACCAGACAAGCCCGATCACAGGGATCACCGCAGCGGCTGTGAGTGTGGTTTTGGAAATCCCCAAAGGTTCGGACAAAGGGGCCAAAAGATAGGCCACCAGATTGATGGCGTAATAGCTGATGGCCACGACCGAAAGACCCTCAACCGTTTTTTGCAGCCGCAACTGCAGATCCGCGCGTTTGTTCATGCTTTCCAGCAGCAATTGGTTCTGCGCAGACCGCCCCACATCGACCCGTGTGCGCAACAAATCGCCCGCGCGAATGGCGCGATCTGTGATCTGTTGCAGGCGGTTTTCATTCGCCTTGACCGTTCGCATGGCGGGGTCAAAGCGGCGCATCATAAATTCCGCAAAGGTTTGCCGCCCCGCGAACCGCTCTTCGCGCAGCACGTTGATGCGTTGATTGACGAGCGCGTTATAGGCGGTGGTGGCCCCAAAGCGAAACGCGCTTTCGGATTGCAATTTCTCCAATTCCGCGGCGATGGAGAGAAGTTGATCAAGCGTGTCTTCGGGCTGTGCCAAGTCACCATTCATATCAGCGACAAGTTGCGAGAGGGTTTCGTCCAACTCGCCCATCCTTGCGCCAATATCGCGCGCGCGGGGAAGGCCGAGCATGGACATGGTTTTATAGGTTTCGATTTCGCAAATACGCTGCACCACGCGGCCGATACGCCGTTGCCTTGTCTCGCTATCCACAAAAACGGCAAAGCGCATATGCCCGCCGCTATCAATGCGAAAATCGCCTGCAATCACAGCACTTCCATCGAGAACCGAACTGACGGTAAGGCTTTCTGGAACAAACCACTCGTCAATCTCTTGTGCGATCTGGGCATCGCTTGGGGCATTGGCCACGCGAATATGCAAGGATGTGATCCGCGCACCGGGTGCGGATTTTAGCCACGCCTCGGGAAAGACCTGCCACAGCTCAGGATCAAAGGCGCGTGTTTCTGGCCCGTCCACAAAGACGGTATAGGTCACAAATTCCGTATGCATCTCCCATTTGATACGGAACTTGCCCATATCACCGAAATAATGGGTGGCATCAGGCTGCGGATGCGCGGCGCCAAATCGATCAAGCAGCGCGATAAGATGCGCGCGATCAAGAGCGCGATCGCGCTTGGCGGCATTTTGCGGCTGTTTGATCGCGAGGAACAAAGCCTGCGAAGGCGCGTTCAGCGAAGGAAAGGGCCGCGCGTGCAACTCATTGGCAAGTGCATAGCGCAGCGGATGATCTTGTAGCATATGCCGTCACGCCTTTCAGGCGGGGGAAGATGCTTCAACCTGACGAAAATTTTTGGATATGTAAACCAAAAATTTATTTGTATTTTAAAGGTTTATCTGCACACGGCGGTATGCAATCAGGCAGTCTTAGGTCACCGCGTTGCGTGTCTTCCATTCGGGGCGGTCCCAAAGGCGGCCTTTGATGATTTCCGAAATTGCGGCAATGGCTGCGTCAATTTCAGCCGTGCCGATATAAAGCGGCGCGATCCCAAATCGCAGAATGTCGGGCGCGCGGAAGTCTCCGATGATACCGCGCGCGATCAGCGCTTGGCATAGGGCATAAGCGTCTTGAAAATGAAATGAAACCTGACTGCCGCGTTGCTCGGGGTCGCGGGGGCTTGCGAGGCGCAAATCAGGGCAATTGGCCTCAACGCCCGCAATCAAACGCTCAGAAAGCGCGACCGAGGCCGCACGCAGATCATTCAGATCAACCCCCCGCCACGCATCAAGGGCGGCATCTAGGATTTGCATCTGCACCACCGCAGGGGTGCCAATCCGCATCCGATCCACCCCTGTGGCGGGTGTATATTCTAGTGGAAATGCAAAGGGTGTTGCGTGCCCAAGCCACCCGTTGAGCACAGTATGCGCATGGTCACGATACTGCGGGGCGATATAGATAAAGGCGGGCGCCCCTGGCCCGCCATTGAGGTATTTATAGCTGCATCCAACCGCAAAATCCGCGCCTGTTTCCGCAAGATGCAAGGGGAACGCCCCCGCCGAATGGGCCAAATCCCAGATTGTGATAATCCCCAATTCATGTGCCTGAGCCGTCAGGCGCGCCATGTCATGCCTGCGGCCTGTGCGATAATCAACTTGGGTCAGCATCAGCACGGCGATCTCGTCACTGAGCGCCGCTTCCACGGCTTCGGGTGCAACCAAGCGCAGTTCGTGGCCTTGGCCCATGGTTTGGATCAACCCTTCGGCCATATAGAGATCGGACGGAAAATTGCCCTGATCGCTAAGAATGATCTTGCGATCTGTCATCGCCAAAGCGGCCCCAAGCGCCTGATAAAGTTTCAACGATAATGTATCTCCCACTTGAACTGTTTCAGGCTCAGCCCCAATCAGCGGTGCGATGCGATCCCCCAATTTGCGCGGCAGATCAATCCAGCCTGCGCGGTTCCATGCGGTGATCAACATCTCACCCCATTGGTCGGTCAAGGTCTGGCTGGCTGCTGCTTGTGCCGCCAAGGGCAGGGGGCCGAGGGAATTGCCATCAAGATAGATCACCCCATCGGGAATATGGAATGCCCCACGGGTTTTGGTGAAATCTGTCATCTTGGCCTCTCCTTTTTTCGAATTGCTGCCGCATCTGCCCGTTGAGGTCAATTGATCTGGCGCGGCTGCGTTCTGCCTCTGGACATTGCCGCAACTTGAGCCAATTCTTATTTTGAACAGATATTGCGCGGTATGCGGTTGTATACGAAATATTATGTCGCGGAATGGGCCGTTGTATCCATCTGCGGCAGTTGTTATGGGGGCGGGAGCCACCAAAAACTGGAGGGAATGTAGCGTGAAAATTGGCGCTTTAAAAGAAATTGAAGAGGGCGAAGCGCGGGTTGCGATGACACCCGACAGCGCGGCGCAATTGCAGAAGCTTGGACACGAATGCGTGATCGAAACAGGTGCGGGTGCAGCAGCTGGCTTTTCAGACGCAGTCTACAAGGCGGCTGGCGTCAGCGTTGTGAAAACAGCGGCGGCCTTGTGCAAAGCCTCGGATGTTGTGATCAAAGTGCGCCCGCCCCAAGAGGCTGAGGTCAAGCGCTTGCGCGAGGGGCAGACCCTGATTTCATTCTTCTGGCCCGGCCAGAATGAGGCGTTGATGGAATTGGCCCGCAGTAAAGGTGCCAATGTGATCGCAATGGATATGGTGCCCCGCATCAGCCGCGCGCAGAAAATGGATGCGCTCTCCTCAATGGCGAATATCGCAGGCTATCGCGCGGTGATTGAGGCAGGCAATAACTTTGGCCGCTTCTTCACAGGTCAGGTGACTGCGGCAGGCAAGGTTCCCCCTGCAAAGGTTTTGGTGGTTGGTGCAGGCGTTGCGGGCCTAGCCGCCATCGGCACGGCCACATCTCTGGGCGCAATCACTTATGCGTTTGACGTGCGTCCCGAAGTTGCAGAACAGATTGAATCCATGGGCGCGGAATTCGTGTTCCTTGAATTCTCAGATGACGAATTGCCCGATGGGGCGGCGACTGGTGGGTATGCCCCGCCCCAAAGCCCTGAGTTCCAAGCCAAGCAATTGGCCAAATTCCGCGAGATCGCGCCAGATATGGATATCGTGATCACCACGGCCTTGATCCCAGGCCGCCCTGCGCCATTGCTGTGGACCAAAGACATGGTCGAAAGCATGAAGCCTGGCTCGGTAATCATCGATCTGGCTGCAGAACGGGGCGGCAATTGTGAATTGACCAAGGCGGATGAGCGGATTGTCAGCGACAATGGCGTGGTGATTATCGGCTATACCGATTTCCCTAGCCGTATGGCGGCGCAATCCTCAACCCTCTATGCCACAAATATCCGCCATATGTTGGCCGATCTCACCCCCGCAAAGGATGGGCAGGTCGTGCACAACATGGAGGATGATGTGATCCGCGGGGCAACTGCGGTGTTCGGCGGTGAGATCACTTACCCACCGCCCCCACCCAAAGTGGCGGCTATTGCCGCGCAGAAGCGTGAAAAGCCCAAAGAACTGACGCCCGAAGAAAAGCGGGAGCAAGAGATCGCCGCCTTCAAGGCGCAGACGAAGAACCAAGTTACCCTTCTGGCGATTGGTGCCGCGTTGGTCTTGGGCGTGGGCTTGATTGCGCCTGCGAGCTTTATGCAGCACTTCATCGTCTTTGTGCTGTCGGTGTTCATCGGGTTCCAAGTTATTTGGAACGTGGCGCACAGCCTTCACACGCCTTTGATGGCGGTGACCAATGCGATTTCCTCGATTGTGATCTTGGGCGCGCTGATGCAAATCGGCTCGAGCTCTGCGCTGATCACGATCTTGGCGGCCCTTGGTATCTTCATGGCTGCAGTTAATATTTTCGGCGGCTTCCTCGTGACACGGCGGATGCTCGCCATGTTCCAGAAATCGTAAGCAGCAGGGGTATCAGATATGGATTTCGGTTTCACCATTGCGGCTTATGCAGTCGCGGGCGTCCTCTTCATCCTCTCGCTGGGCGGTTTGTCGGGACAAGAAAGTGCCAAGCGCGCGGTTTGGTATGGCATCGCAGGCATGGCCATTGCGATTTCGGCCACCTTAATCGGCCCAGGTTCGGGGTTGTGGCTGATGTCATTGGTCTTGATCGCGGCAGGCGCAGGGGTTGGGTATCAACTCGCCACCAAGGTTCAAATGACGCAAATGCCTGAACTTGTGGCAATCATGCACTCCTTGGTGGGTCTTGCTGCCGTTTTCGTGGGCTTTAACGCGCATCTTGAATTGGTCAGCGTGGGCGAGGTTTTGCGCGAGGCAGGTATGGCCTTCCCGCAACCCAAAGGCCCGATTGCGGCGCCTGTTTATGAAATGCTTGGCACCCTGTCCAATTTCGCGGCGCTGTTGGGAAAGAAAACCGCCGTTGAAGTTGGCATTTTGCGCGTTGAATTGGTCTTGGGGATTTGGATCGGTGCTGTGACCTTTACGGGTTCCGTCATCGCCTATGGCAAACTTGCAGGGCGTGTGAACAGTGCGGCGAAGCAATTGCCTGGTGGGCATATCTTGAATGCTGCTGCCGCTGCCGCATCCTTGGCGTTGGCCGCGATGTATCTGGGCGGCGCAGGCGGCTGGACATTGATTGCTTTGACAGTTCTGGCTCTCTTTATCGGCTATCACCTGATCATGGGGATCGGCGGCGCGGATATGCCCGTGGTTGTGTCCATGCTGAACAGCTATTCAGGTTGGGCGGCGGCGGCGATTGGCTTTAGCCTTGGCAATGATCTGTTGATTGTTGTGGGGGCTTTGGTGGGCTCTTCGGGCGCCATCCTCAGCTACATCATGTGTAAAGCCATGAACCGCAGTTTCATCAGTGTGATTTTAGGTGGTTTTGGCGGTGCCAAAGGCGAGCAGCAGGCCATTGAGGGCGAGCAAATCGCAATCGACAGCGATGGTGTGGCCAATGCGCTGAACGAGGCCGACAGCATCATCATCATCCCAGGCTATGGCATGGCGGTGGCACAGGCACAGCAAGGTGTGGCTGAGCTTACACGCAAACTGCGCGCGGCAGGCAAAACCGTGCGTTTCGCCATTCACCCCGTTGCAGGCCGCTTGCCCGGTCACATGAATGTTCTGCTTGCAGAGGCCAAAGTGCCCTATGACATCGTTCTGGAAATGGATGAAATCAACGAGGATTTCCCATCCACCGATGTGGCCATTGTGATCGGTTCAAACGACATCGTGAACCCAGCCGCGCAAGAAGACCCCAACTCGCCAATCGCAGGGATGCCTGTGTTGGAATGCTGGAAAGCCAAGCAGGTTTTTGTCTCCAAACGGGGGCAGGGCACGGGCTATTCGGGCATTGAGAACCCGCTTTTCTACAAAGAGAACACGCGGATGTTCTATGGCGATGCAAAGGCCTCAATCGACAGCTTGCTGCCGAAAATCGCCTAAGCCCTTGTGGTGCGCGAATGACAATCAGGCGGCCCTTATTCGGGGCCGCCTTTTTTATGGCAAAACGCCCTGCGCCGCAGGGCGCGCAGAGAGCAGGGCAATGCGATTTCGGATTGTATCGCGAATTGGTGTTTCGTCTTGGTTGTCATGCAACTGCGTGAACCATGTCGCGGGTGGTGATTTCCCTTTCGAATGCCCCGCCCAAGATAGGCCCCGCAAGATCGCTTCGCCCTCTTGTGGGAGGCGGTCAGGAATATCTTGCCCGCTGAGTTTGGCCCAAATCCCGCTCCAGACGCGGGCGACTGTCCATGGGTTATAGCCCCCACCCCCTGTCACCAATAGGCGGGGACAGCGTAACGATTGAACGGCAGCGACCATGTCCCAATAGCTTTGCGCAGAGAGACAGAGCCTTGAGAGCGGATCATCGGTCACCGCATCAGCACCGCATTGCAAAACGATGGCCTCAGGCGAAAACGCCGCAAGGGCGGGTAAGATCAGCATATCCCGAATGAGTGCCATTTCCGCATCATGAAACCCGCGCGGGACGGGCAGGTTTAGACAATTTCCCCCGCCATCATCGTCCAGCGCCCCTGTAAATGGCCAACGCCGCTCTTCATGCACAGAGATCATCAAGACATCGGACGCGCCCTTGAACCCATGCTCCACCCCGTCTGGATGGTGGGCGTCCATATCGACATAGGCGATGCGCGTCAGCCCTTGCTGTCGCAACGCCGTGATCGCAAGCGCAGGGTCATTGAGATAGCAAAACCCGTTCGCGCGGTCGGGCAGACCGTGATGCGTGCCACCGCCTGGATGAAAAACGGCACCGCCCGCGCGCAGCAATTCAACCGCCAAAAGCGCGCCACCTGCCCCCGTGGCGGGGCGGCGATACATTTCGGGAAAGACGGGGTTTGCCACAGTCCCAAGGCCATGGCGCGCGCGGGTTGCGTCATCCACATCTTGGGTTTCTTCGGCGCGCATGAGCGCCTCGATATAGAGGGGGTCATGCCATGCAGTCAGGGCTTTTGGCTTGGCTCGCGGGCTTTGGCGATATTGCGCGGCGCTCAGCCATCCCATGGCTCGGCATAAATCCATCACAGTTGAGACACGCGGAATGCGCAAGGGGTGCCACGAACCATAGGTTGATCCGCGATATATCTCGGAGCCAAGAAAAACGGGTGTGGTCACAGGGACTAGCGCGCCAATTCGCGCTCAACCGCCCGAATGATCGCGCCACTTGTCGGGCCAGTCAGGCTTGACCAATCTTCGACAAATTCACCATTTCCATCAATGAGGAACTTTGAAAAATTCCATGACGGACGCGCATTATGTTCGCGTGCGAGCCATTCGAAAAATGGATGTGCATCGGGGGCTTTAATCCGCGTGATCTCGGTCATCGGAAGGGTCAAATTGTAATTCAATTCACAAAACTCGGCCACTTCGGCCTCGTTGGCCAGTTCCTGCCCAAAATCATCGGAAGGCACGGCCAATACGATCAATCCCTGATCGGCATAACGATCATGCAAGGCCTGCAATCCCTCATATTGTGGTGTGAAGCCGCATTGCGATGCCGTGTTTACCACCAAAATTGGCTGCCCACGCCAGTCTAAAAACCGATATTCACCGCCGTCAATCGAAGGAAATGTGAAATCCTCGACAGCCACGGCCATTGATGTGGCCACAGCCCAAACCAAAACGGATTTGGCCAAAATCCCTGAGACTGTCATCAATGCTGCTCCTTCGATTGGCATTTGTGCAAAAGTTAGTCGAAATGCCAAAGCGATCAAGGGCGCGGGTGCTACATGCGCCAACCCCCGCTTGAAAAATTTATGGTTTATTTTGCTTTTCTTGGGAAAGTTCGGCAAACTGGGATATAACGAATATAACAAAGAGCGGTGATAAAACGCGATGAGCAATCTTCGCACAGTGCAAGGGCCATTATGGGTTGAGGGGGCATCCAAACGGGATCCGCGCTCGCAATTTGCAGCGCTGTGTTTTCGCCGCAAGAAGAAAGGCGTAGAGATTTTGTTGATCTCCTCGCGTGACAGTGAGCGGTGGATCATCCCCAAAGGATGGCCCATGGATGGCAAAACCCCCGCCGAAGCCGCAGGGATAGAGGCATGGGAAGAGGCAGGTGTGCGCGGCACGACCCTAGACCTTTGTGTCGGGCTTTATTCCTATTCCAAAGAGATTGATGGCGCCGATCCAGTGCCCTGTATCGTGTCCGTCTTTCCTGTCGAGGTGAAATCTTTGGCCGATAAATATCCCGAAGCGGGGGAGCGGTGGCGCAAATGGTTTTCCGCGAAAAAGGCCGCGTCAAAGGTGCGGGAGCCTGACCTTAAGGCGATCCTGAAAGGGTTTCTGCCACCGCCACCTGCCACGTGATTTTGACCCTTGCAGGGGGCAATGCGCAGGATGTAACACTTAGCGCCACTTGCAATCTGACGTTTTCGCCACAGTTAGAGATTCTATGATCCGATATGCGTTGAAATGTGCCGAAGGGCACGGGTTTGACAGTTGGTTCCAATCTGCTGCCGCCTTTGACGATCTGGCGGAGCGGGGACTGCTGTCTTGTGGTGTTTGCGGATCTTCTGATGTCACAAAGGCGATCATGGCCCCCCGTGTCGCCCAAAGCGATGGCGATAGCCATCAAATTGCACATAACCTGCCCGTGCCAAGCACCCCGCCCACAGGGGCGTTAAGCGCCCCCGATGGTAAGCTTCAGGAAATGATCCAAGCGATGCGCAAACATGTCGAAGAAAATTCGACCTATGTTGGCAAGAATTTTGTAAAAGAAGCGCGCGCAATTCATGATGGCACCGCGCCCGAGCGCATGATCCACGGCGAAGCAGCCCCCGGTGAAGCCAAAGCATTGATTGAGGAGGGCGTGCAAATCGCGCCCTTGCCGTTTTTACCGAAGTCGAAGGCAAATTGACCCTGCTGTTCGGCCTTAATACGCAAGGCCAATAGACGCAATGATAGTGTGGATTAGAAGATTTAGGGTTATACTAGGCGGGGTTATAAACGCCTAGCGCCCCCCTGAGACATCCACAATTGTTCCAGTCACATAGCTTGCATCGTCTGAGAGCAACCAACTGACGACCTCGGCTACCTCATCAGCCCGTCCGATACGCTGCATCGGTACATTTTTTTTCATTGTGACTAGCCGGTCTCCCACTCCTGCGGCTGCATGAATCTCCGTATCGATCAAGCCAGGGGCCACCGCATTCACTCTGATGCCAGCTGGCCCCAGTTCGCGGGCAAGGCCGACGGTCATAGTGTCAATCGCTCCTTTTGAGGCTGCGTAATGCACCCATTCGCCCGCGCCACCCAGTTTTGCCGCACGGCTGGACATCAAAACGACAGACCCACCTTGGGGCATCGCGGCAGTGGCGGCCTTGGCGATCGCAAAGACACCCAGAAGGTTGGTATCAATAACACGCCGCAGATCAGCCATGTCCAGATCACGCAATGGTAGGGCAGGTCCCGTGATGCCAGCATTTGCAAATAGCGCGATTGGTGCCCCAAAGCGCCTTATGCATTCGGTCACCACGGCCTCCGCCGCGGCGGGGTCAGCCGCATCAGATTGCAGTGCCGCCACTTGCGCGTCCTGTGCATGAAGGTCTGCACAGAGCGTATCAGCAGCGGCGGCGTTGCTGTGATAGGTGAAGAGCACAGGATAGCCTGCAAGGGCCAAGCGGCGCACCGTTGCGGCCCCGATCCCGCGTGAGCCGCCCGTGACAATGACCGCGCCTTTTGGATCAGAATGCGACATCACCCGCCCCCTTCAAATCCAGCATCTCGCGCGCTTCGTCAGGCGTTGCCACCTCGAGGCTCAGTCCTTCAAGCAAGGCACGAGCTTTTCTAACTTGGTCGGCATTGCTTTGTGCTAATTGACCTGGCGCCGACCAAAGGCTGTCCTCAAGCCCGACACGGATATTCCCCCCTTGCGCAGCGGCTTGGGCCGCCACGGGCAATTGATTGCGCCCTGCACCCAAAACAGACCACACATAAGTATCCCCGAACAAGCGATCTGCAGTGCGCTTCATATGTGCGACATCTTCGGGGTGCGCGCCAATTCCTCCTAAGAGGCCAAAGACGGTTTGAACCAAGAAAGGGGACCTGACTAAGCCACGATCCACAAAATGCGCCAAATTGTAGAGATGGCTTGTGTCATAACATTCAAACTCAAACCGCGTGCCATTGGCATTGCCCGTGCGCAGGATGTGTTCGATATCGGCAAATGTGTTTTTAAAGACAAGGTCGCGGCTGTTTTCGAGATGCTCGCGCTCCCAGTCATGTTTGAACTCTTTGAAACGGTTAAGCATGGGATACAGTCCGAAATTCATGCTTCCCATATTGAGGGAGGCAACCTCGGGCTTGAGCTCTGCGGCAGGGCGCATTCGCTCCGCCACGGTCATATGGGGCGAACCGCCTGTGGTTAGGTTCAACACCGCTGAGGTTGCCTGTTTGAGTTGTGGCAGGAATTTGCGGAACATCTCAGGGTCCTGTGTAGGCCGTCCATTTTCAGGATCGCGCGCGTGCAGGTGCAAAATAGATGCGCCTGCCTCAAAGGCCTTGATCCCGTCATCAATGATCTCTTGTGGGGTGACAGGAAGGAAGGGTGACATAGATGGCGTGTGGATTGCGCCTGTAACCGCGCATGTGATGATCACCTTACGTGAAGATTTCGGCATTCTGGCGGCTCCTTATTCTAAAAGCTGTTAGCAAGTTTACCTGAGTATTTTAGTGTAATGAACATGATCCAAGCAGGATTAAAGTGTTTCAACACCACCACAGACGCTTAGAGCTTGACCTGAAATGTTGGAGCCCCCGGGAGATGACAAAAATAGACACATTGATGCAATGTCCTGCGGGCTTACCATTCGACGCAACGATACTTTGGCAAGATATGTATTCCGCATTTCTTCAAAGCTTACGCCTGTTTGTTCGGCTCGGGCCGATATCACGCCATCCATGCGGGGTCCTTGAACTATTCCCGGTAAAATAGCATTGGCGCGCACCCCTTTTGGACCAAGCTCTGCAGCGAGGGATTTAGCCAATCCTACTACGCCCCATTTGGAGGCTGAATAAGGTGTCCTAAAAGCATAGGGAAGTCGACCAGCGGCTGACGACATTGCGATAAATAAGCCTTTTGATTTAATTAGTTCATTGCTTGAGTGGTGAGCTGCTAGATAGGCTCCTTTCAGGTTAACTTCGAGTGTTTCATCCCAATCTTCTGGTGAGACATCATCAATAGTTGCTGTGGGCCCTGCTATCCCCGAATTTGCAATTACTACATCAAGCCCCCCCAGGTTTTGTATCGCTTGTGTAAACAGCTGCTTGGTATCTTCGGGACTAGCTGAGTTTGCTAGGGTTCCCGTGATTGGGCCGCCTATTGCCTCATTGAGGGCATCTGAGTTGATGTCAGAGATATGGACACGAGCGCCGGCTTCTATGAACCCATCCGTGATGTGTTTGCCTATGCCGCTGGCTCCAGCAGTTATCAAAACGCGTAAGCCCTTTCGTGGAGTCAAAGACGCGAGTATCGACATTAGCAGCTACCTCTTTCAGATCTTGTTAAGATGCGACTGTGGGCAATTTCTGAGTTTTTGAAAAGAGTCATTTTTTTCATAACCTTGACAGTTCGGTTTCATCTGTCCCCTATGTCCATGACATTTTATAAATGATGCAGGAGACTTTATGAAACAGCGCAGACTTGGTGCAAATGGGCCCATGGTTGGGGCAATTGGTTTGGGATGTATGAGTTTTGCGGGTGTCTTTGGCGAAACGGATGAGGCAACAAGCCACGCGTGCCTAGATTGCGCTTATGAGATGGGCATCACATTTTTGGACACGGCTAATATCTACGGAATGGGGAGATCGGAAACTGTTCTTGGCTCTTGGCTAAAAAAAGCCCGTCGTGATGTTGTGCTTGCCACAAAAGTTGGGATCCAACGTGATGCCAAAGAGCCGGTTAACAACCGCCCCGACCATATTCGAGCTGAAATAGAAGGATCGCTGAAGCGCCTCGGCGTAGACCATGTCGCACTATATTATCTGCATCGTCGCGATCCCGCAGTGCCCTTATCTGAGGCTGTCGGGGTAATGCAAGATTTGATCCGAGAGGGGAAGATCGGCGGTTACGGTCTATCTGAGGTAGCGCCTTCGACAGTTAGGGAGGCTCATGCAATTTTACCCCCGCTTGCGGTCCAAAGTGAGTATTCACTTTGGTCTCGATTGCCGGAATTGGGAGTAATCCAAAGTTGTGAAGAATTGGATATTACCTTTGTGCCGTTTTCGCCCTTGGCACGCGGCGTGTTTGGCGAAAATTATCCTGATACGACGCTGATGGCTGAGGGTGACTTGCGCCGTGATATTCCACGTTTTTCAACCGAGAATTATCCGAAAAACAAAGAACTGATCGATCGCTTCAAAGAATTGGCACGAGCCAAATCTGTACCCGTCTCCGCCTTGGCAATGGCATGGGTGCTTCGGCGTGGCACTGGGTTTGTTCCCATACCTGGAACACGGACTGCGGCACATTTGATGGAATGGGCTCGCGCTGATGAGGTCGTCCTTTCCGATGCTGATATGGCGCAGATTGAAGCAGTGTTACCTGTGGGATTTGCCTGTGGGGATCGCTATTCTTACAATCACATGCGCACAATCGAGCGGTATTGCTAAGCCAACCAAGCAAGTGAGATTAGCGAGAGGGTCGATGTCCAGATAATCACTGGGGCGATAGTATCTGTGCGTACTCCGTGCAGCATTGCGAGTGCAAATGCCATGGCCCCGGACGGCCCCGCCGCGCAAAGGACCACAAGCGTATTCCACTGGGCTGGACGCTCTCCAAGGCTCAAAGCGGCAAATACCAAAGCAGGGAACGCTAGAAGTTTTACACCTGTAAGCATGATGACACTGATGTTGGGAGTAAGTGAATGGCTTGATAGAATCACGCCAAGCGCGAATAGCGTTAGTGGTGCAGCGGCTGCTCCAGCAAAGTCGAGACCGGTAAGTATTGGTGCTGGCGCTACTACACCCACCAAGTTGGTGACGATCCCCAAAAAAATTGAAATCAACACAGGGTTGAGTGCTATACGGCGCATAGATTGGTAAACAGTTGCTTTTGAGTTGGCCATCAAATCCGTTGTTATTATGAAGAAAGCAAATGTAATAGTGGCATCCCAGGCCACAATTGCGGTAATCGGAAGGGCTGCAGCTTCGCCATAAATTAGATATGAAATCGGCCACATGTATAATAAAGTATTAACGAAAATCATGGCCATTGAGAGCAGCCAGGCCTCGAGCTTTTCACGACCTAAAACGATCCGACAAATGAAAAAAGTAATGCTAAATATTACTATTTGGCAAATTGCATAAAGACCGATTGCGTCGAATTGAAAGGCATGCCAATCGAGCAAATTCGTCAAGGGAAACAAAAGTGCAGGCTGTAGAAGAAATGCTACACGGTTAAGCGTTTTCGCATCTGGAACACTGACTAAGTTACCCCTACCGAGTATGAAACCCAGTGCCATCATGGCAAAGACGGGCAGGATGTCATGTGTCAGAACATGCAGCATCGCGAGCATGGGGAGGGCTCTTTCTAAACTATGGGGTCTTAGGCGTAGATGCCTTTTTGTGCTTTTGCGCCTGCCATCATCGCTTTGGCGCGCGACTGCCTTATTTCGTCGTAAAGATCAATCGCGCGAGACTCAAACAGAGTTTGCGGCGCAGTGTAGTGGATAAACTTGCCCACCCGGTCGATGCCGCGCGCAAGCATAGCAAAATCCTGATCGGCCATGTTTTGCGCTACTTTAGGCGTGAGATAGCGTACTACAACCGCGATGCGCCGATCATCTGAGACATTTGGACCAGAGCCATGAATGGTTAGCCCGTGATGTAACGACATTTGCCCCGGCATCAGCTCAATGGCGGTTTTGTCTGTCTCGGCCACATCGACCGCAATCTCTTGGCCACGCGACAGCAGGTTCTTTTCACTGAACGTATCGGTATGAGGTAGAATTTCGGATTTATGGCTGCCTTTGACGAAATCCATACAGCCGCTTGCCCGCGTTGCTGGGGAAAGGGCGATCCAAGCAGTGACCATCTCAGAGGTGGTGCCCATTCCCCAATAGGTCAGGTCTTGATGCATCGAGACATACTGATCGCTTTGTGCGTTTTTAATGAAAAACTCGGCACTATAGATCAAAATATCAGGTCCAAGAACGCCTTCAATCACGTCTAAGACCTGTGGCTTGGTCGCTATCTCATGGACAAAGGGCATTACCAGCTGCGCGTTGACGCGTTTGTAGGTGTTGAGGGGCAGGGGCAAATCACCGTCTAGCCAATCACGCTCGACCAATTCCAGTTGAGTACGATAGGCTTGCGCCTCATCGCGTGACAGAACATCTATTGGAAATAGAAACCCATCCTCCCAATAACGCTCGATCATATCTGGGGCGAGATGGCTTCCGTTGCGCGCAACAGGTTCTTGCATTAGAGCATCCTCTTTTCTGGCAATCTGAGAGGCAGGGATGCCTCATTTGGGTCGTCATCTTCGAAATAGTCTTCGTGCTCGGTCCGAATACGGATCAGTTGCTCATGGATCCGTGAGAGATGCGCGCGCATTATATCGGCCGCGCCATCAGGATTACGATCAGCCAAGGCGCGGGTCAGTGCGATATGATCATCCCATGCCGTTTGCGATGAAAACGCCAAGGACAGCATTCTGACCCGATCCATATGGCCTTTGTTTTCGGCAATCAGATCCCATGTAAATTCCAGCCCCGCCCGCAAACAGATTTCGCGGTGGAAGGCGTCATCGGCGGCATGAAACCGCAGCTTGTCGCCCGCGTCTTTGGCGGCGGCCTGTTCTGCGATCAGCCCCTCCAATGCTTGAATATCTGCCGTAGTAAGTCGCGTGGCCGCATGGCGCACGGCCTCAGCCTCAAGCGCGATGCGAATGAACTGGGCCTGCATCACCGCCCGGGTGGAGATCAACGACACCAATGTGGCGCGTTGCGGGCGGATCAGCAGGAAGCCCATTTTCGAAAGCCTGTAGAACGCATCGCGCACGGGCTGACGGGAGACTTCAAACCGTTTTGCGATCTCAGCTTCTGACAGCTTCTCACCGGGTTTCAGGTCAAGGTTGAGCACCTGCTTGTGCAATTCCCCATAGACCAAATCCGCGATCGCAGGGCGGGCGGTTCGGTCAAGCGATATGAGTGGCATATCTTGGGCCATTTCAGGATCAATCCCTGTCTGATTGACCTAGGTTATATACTAGCATATCAGTTTGCAAGAAGATTAACCAAAAGGGGCCGCCTATGGGCTTTTTGAGCGAAGACCGCCTGTTTCCTACAGAGCCTACAGCGCGGTTGCTGGCCCGTGCGCTTTATGCGCAGGTCAAGGATGCGCCGATCATCTCACCCCATGGTCATACCGACCCCCAGTGGTTCGCGCAGAATGAACCCTTTGAAGACGCCGCCAAACTGTTCATTACGCCAGATCACTATGTGTTTCGGATGCTTCATTCCCAAGGTGTCGCGTTAGAGGATTTAGGCGTGCCGCGTGCCGATGGTGGTGCGGTGGAAAGGGACTCGCGCAAAATCTGGCGGTTGTTTGCGCGACACTATCGCCTTTTTGCAGCGACCCCTTCGCGGATGTGGATTGACCACGCGCTGCAAGATTTGTTTGGCCTAGATCAAAGACTATCGCCAGAGACGGCAGACGCGGCTTTTGATGCCATCAACGAGAAATTAGCAAGCCCCGCCTTTCGGCCCCGCGCCCTATTTGAGCGGTTCAAATTAGAGGTTCTCGCGACCACGGAAAGCGCGCTTGATGACTTGGCCCATCACCGCGGGATCCGCGACAGCGGATGGCAGGGTCGCGTTATCACCACCTACCGGCCTGATGCGGTTATCGATCCTGATTTTGATGGGTTCATAGGCAATGTCGAAGCCTTCTGTGCGCATGGTGGCGGTGCTGTAACATGGGAGAGTTATCTCGCGGCCCATCATACCTGCCGCGCGTATTTTGCATCTTTGGGTGCAACTGCGACTGACCATGGCCACCCAACGGCCAACACCGCCAATCTCTCGCAGGCCGAGGCCGCGGCCCTGTTTGACGATGTCATGTCAGGCAAGGCTGATCCCGCCACGCGCGAGTTGTTTCGCGCGCAAATGCTGACAGAGATGGCGCGCATGTCGGTTGCAGATGGTTTGGTGATGCAAATACATGCAGGATCACAGCGCAATCATTCAGATTGGGTCTTGGCGCGCTTTGGTCGGGATAAGGGTTACGACATCCCGCAACGCACCGATTACGTCACCGCGCTGCGCCCTTTGTTGCAGGAATTTGGCCGCGCGGACGGATTTCACCTGATCCTATTCACTTTGGACGAAAGCAGCTACGCCCGCGAACTGGCACCTTTAGCGGGGGTATATCCTTGTCTCTTTCTGGGCCCGCCTTGGTGGTTCCATGACAGCTATGAAGGGATGATGCGCTTTCGCCGTTCGGTTACGGAAACCGCGGGCTTCTATAACCTTGCAGGGTTCAATGATGACACCCGTGCCTTTTGCTCGATCCCCGCGCGCCACGATGTCGCCCGGCGGGTCGATGCGGCCTATTTGGCGGAATTGATTGTCACGGGACGCTTGGACGAAAGCGAAGCGGGTGATCTGATGCAGGAATTAACCACGGGGCTTGCGCGCCGTGCCTATAAACTTTGAAAGGACTGCCCTGATGATCGAGGTTGAAACCCGCCATGCCATTCACCCTGACCACGCAAAGGGTATGGATACGGCAATATTGCGCGCGTCCTTTTTGGTTGAAGGTCTGTTTGAGAGCGGCAAGATCAAGCTGTGTTATACGCATTATGACCGCTTCACCCTTGGCGGCGCTGTGCCAAATGGCGGCAGTCTGCGCCTTGATAAAATTGCACAGACGCGCACGGCCAGTTTCATGGAGCGCCGTGAAATGGGCATCGTCAATATTGGGGACACAGGCCAAGTCAGCGCGGATGGTCAGATGTGGGAGATGGCGCAGGGCGATGTGCTTTATCTGGGCATGGGTGCGGGTGATGTGACCTTCTCAGGGGCAGGGCGGTTTTACATTACCTCCGCCCCCGCGCATCACCGCTATCCAAATCGCCATCTTACCCCGAAAGACAGCAACCGCGTGGCCTTGGGCGCGGCTGAGACGGCCAATGAGCGCGTGATCAACCAATTCATCCATCCTTTGGTGATGGAAAGCTGCCAATTGGTCATGGGTTATACCACTTTGGGTCAAGGATCGGTCTGGAACACGATGCCGCCACACACGCATGATCGGCGCATGGAAGCCTATCTTTATTGGGATATGGCGCCCGAGGCGCGGGTGCTGCATCTGATGGGGCAACCGCAAGAAACCCGCCATTTAGTTGTGGGAAATGAGGCCGCTGTGCTGTCGCCGCCGTGGTCAATTCACGCGGGCGCGGGGCATGGGCATTACAGATTCATCTGGGCCATGGCGGGGGATAATGTCGATTTCACGGATATGGATTTTGTCGATCTGGAGGATCTAAGATGAGCGCGTTTTCCCTTGCCGGTAGACGGGCCTTGGTGACGGGGGCGAATACGGGCATCGGTCAGGCCATTGCCCTTGCCTTGGCCGATCAAGGGGCACCTGTCACTTGTGCGGGGCGGCGCGACTGCGCTGAAACTTGCGCGGCGATTGCGGCGAAGGGCGGTATTGCTGATGAGATGATCCTTGATTTTGCGGATCCCATGGCCGCGCGCGAAATTTTTGTGGGCGCGGGCTATTCCATCTTGGTCAATAACGCGGGCAGCATCCGCCGCGAGGACAGTCTCGATTATACGGAGGCGGATTGGGACGCGGTGATGGATGTGAATCTCAAAGCGCTGTTTTTTACCACGCAGGCCTTCGCCAAGGCGCATCTTGACCGCGCGCCGCGCGGCCCCGCAGCGGTGGTGAATATTGCCTCACTGTTGGCGTTTCAGGGTGGCATTCGCGTGCCTGCTTACACGGCCTCAAAACATGGGGTTGCGGGTTTAACCAAAATTTTGGCCAATGAATGGGCAGCAGACGGCATCAACGTTAACGCGATTGCGCCGGGTTATGTTGTGTCCAACAACACGGAAAACCTGCGCAAAGATGCCGATCGCAATGCGGCAATTCTGGCGCGCATTCCCGCAGGTCGATGGGGCGAGCCGTCAGATATTGGTCATACGGCGGCCTTTCTCGCCTCGCCTGCGGCGGCTTATATTCATGGTGCGGTGATCAATGTAGATGGAGGATGGCTTGCCCGATAACCCTTTGACCCGCACGGCACCTGCCCCAAGCCCGGGCATTGTTCACTTGGGCCTTGGCGCGTTTTTTCGCGCGCATGGGGCAATTTACTCGCAACAGGCCATGGCAAAGGCAGGCGGGGATTGGGGGATCATCGGGGTTTCTCTCAAATCGCCCACAACCCGTGATGCGCTGCAACCGCAAGGCGCTGTTTATCACGCTTTGGAACTTGCCCCAGATGGTGCAGAGCTTCTCCTTGTTACAAGCCTAAGCGCGGTTTTGGTTGCCCCAGAAGACCCTTCTGCGGTTTTGGCCGCAATGGCAGACCCTTCGGTCAAAATTGTTTCGCTGACCGTCACGGAGAAAGGCTATTGCCACCATCCCGCAAGCGGCGCGTTGGATCGAGATCATCCTGATATCATCCATGATTTGACCCATGACAGCCCGCAAAGCAGCATTGGCTATCTCACCCGCGCGCTTGCCTTGCGCAAGGCGGCGGGCATCCCGCCCTTTACCGTTTTGTGCTGTGATAACCTACCTCATAACGGGAAACTTTTGCGCGGGCTGGTTTTGGAATTTGCACAAAGCCTTGACCCAGATCTTGCGCAATGGATCGCGGATCATGGGGCCTTTCCTTCAACCATGGTCGATCGGATCGTGCCCGCTACGACCGATGAGACACGGGTAGAAGTGGCGCGCCTGACGGGCTTTGCCGATGCCGCACCCGTGGTGCATGAACCTTATCGCCAATGGGTGATGGAGGATGATTTTGTCGGCGGTGTGCGCCCTGCATGGGATCAGGTCGGGGCAGAGTTGGTGCAAGATGTCGCCCCCTATGAGGATATGAAGCTTCGGATGCTTAACGCCTCCCATTCCGCCTTGTCTTATTTGGGTTATGTTGCGGGGCATCATACGATTACGGATGTTATGGCTGATCCCGTGTTTGACGCCTATGCGCAAAGTCTTTGGGCGCGCGAGGTCATTCCGCATTTGACCCCGCCTGAGGGTGTATCGCTCGAAAATTATGCCGCAGCCTTGCGTGCGCGGTTCAAGAACCCTGCGATCCAGCACCGCACATGGCAGATCGCGATGGATGGCAGCCAGAAATTACCGCAACGCCTGCTCGGGACATTGCGCGCGGCGCGCAAAAAGGGGGCTGAGGATCGGGGTCTGATCCTCGCTGTTGCAGGGTGGATGCGCTACACCGCTGGCTTTGACGAGGCGGGGGAGGCGATTGAGTTGCGCGATCCTATGGCCGATGTCCTGCGCGCCGCTCATTCAGGCGTGGATGGGGCCGAGGCGGTTACACGAATTTTGGGCCTTGAGGCGATCTTCGACCCAAGCCTTGCCGCTGATATTCATGCGCCCGTGACGGATGCCTATCTAGCCATGTCCCGTGAGGGGGTGCGCAAAACGCTAGAGACTTATCTTGCGACTTAACGCGCAAGCCGTGCTTTGGCGGCGGCAACAATGGCCTCGGTTGTGATGCCGAAATGGGCGAAGAGTTCGGGCGCTTTTGCAGAGGCGCCAAAGCCCGTCATGCCGATAAACGGATCTTCTGGGGCAAGGACTTGATCCCACCCAAACCGCACAGCGGCCTCAATACCGATTTTGGGCCCCGTGCCCAAGATTGCGGCGCGCTGCGCGGGGCTTTGGGTTTCGAAAATTTCCCAACAGGGCAACGAGACAACCGTGGCGCGGATGTCTGCCCGTTGCAACTGCGCGGCTGCGTCAAGCGCAAGTGCAACTTCACTGCCTGTTGCAATCAGCGTGATATCGCGAAGGTCTTCGCCTGCCAGGATATAGCCCCCATTGGCACAACCCGATATTTGGGGCAGCTGCACCAAGTCTTGACGGCTGAGCGCCAAAAGGGTGGGGCCTGATTTTCGGCGCAGGGCTTGATCCCACCCCATGACTGTTTCGCGCGCATCGGCGGGGCGCATCACCCAGAAATTCGGCATAGCGCGAAAACTGGCGAGGATTTCAACGGGCTGATGGGTTGGCCCATTCGACCCGACCCCGATGGAGTCATGGCTAAAGACAAAAAGCACGGGCAGCCCCATCAAGGCGGCCATCCGCATCGCAGGGCGCTCGTAATCTGCGAAGGCCAGATAGGTCACATTGACCGCAATCAGCCCGCCATGGGCGGCGATCCCACAGGCCATTGCCCCCATTAAATGCTCGCGCACCCCGCAATGCACATAGCTGCCTTGGCGGTTCTCAGGGCCGAATGCCGTGCGACCGCGCTTGTGATTGGTGGGGGCCTCCAAATCTGCGCAGAGAATGCACAGCTCGGGCAAAGCGGCCTCTAATCTTTCGCAAACATCACCCGATGAGGCGATTGTCGCGCGGGCTGCGTCCGTTGCTGTTAAACGCGCCTCAATATCGGCCATAATTTGCGGCCAGTTTTGGGGCAATATGCCCTCCATTCGGCGGGTGAATTCTGCGGCCTTTGGGTCGAACTCTAGACGCGCGGCCCAATCCCGCGCAGCATCTCTTCCGCGCGACATTGCGGCTGTCCAATCGGCATAAATGACTTGCGGGATCACAAAGGCCTCGTGCGTCCAGTTGCGCGCAGCGCGCGCCTCAGCCGCGTCTTTTGGAGAGAGTGGCGCGCTATGTCCGCCGCGTTGCCCCTGAAGGCGGGGGATGCCGCGCGCGATTGTGGTGCGGCAGGCAATCAAAGACGGGCGGGGGTCAGACTTTGCAGATAGAATGGCGGCATCAATCGCGGCGATATCATGGCCATCCACCTCGACCACATGCCACCCCGCCGCGGTGAAACGGGCGGGAATGTCCTCGCTGATCGACAAAGCAGTGTCGCCGTCATCGGTGATATGGTTGTCATCCCAGAGAAATGTCAGACGCCCCAAGCGCAAGTGACCCGCCAGTGAAATCGCCTCTTGGCCAATGCCCTCCTGCAAGCAGCCATCACCCACAAAGGCCCATGTGCGATGATCGCAGAGATCAGCGCCAAATTCCGCGCGCATCCGTTCTTCGGCCACGGCCATGCCAACCGCACAGGCGATGCCCTGGCCAAGCAGCCCCGTCGTGATCTCAATCCCTGCATCTTGCTCAATCTCGGGATGGCCTGCGCAGACCGAGTGCAATTTTCGAAAAGATTTCACCGCCGCAAGATCAACCTTCTCATAGCCTGAGAGGTGCAACAGCGCATAAAGCAACATAGATCCATGACCATTGGAGAGAACCACGCGATCGCGGTCGGACCAGAGCGGGTTTTTGGGGTCAACCTTGAGGTGATTGGCGTAAAGCGTTGCGGCAATCTCGGCCATACCAAGCGGGACGCCTTGATGACCCTCACCCGCTGCCACAATCGTATCAAGTGCCAAAAAGCGGATTGAATCCGCCATGGATTGGATGTTCGTGCTGCCCTCCCTAGCCATTGGCCATTTCGCGCAAGGCACGGCGCATCTCAAATATATCGAGATCGTCTTTAATTTCGACATCGTCTAGGGTCACGATCTGGTCGCGGGCGATGTCGCGCTTGAGTTTGATGTGATGTGCAAGCCCGATTGGCAAGGCATTGACCTTGGCCGCGCGCGTTGCGGGGATTGCCTTGGCCCACACTTTGAACCCGCCTTCGCCGTCCAAATAGTCGCCTGCTTTGAAATCCCCTTTGGCGGTTGCGACTGCATCGGCGCGGTAAAGCGTTGAACTGCCTGTGGCCTCGCCTCGCAAAACCGCATTCAACACGGAAACCGATGTTTCAAGGCCGATCAAATGGAACGGCCGCCACATCGACCCATACCACCCGCTGTCATCGGTCAAGAGCCCATATTGTTGAAAGCAGGCCCGCGTATATTCATCGGGCGCCCGAAAGGTGACAAACATTCCGTACTGGATATTGTTCATCACCACCCGCCCATCGGGCTCGCGACTTGCTGCGATATCGACCAAACCTGCACGGGCCAATTGCCCGCCTTCGGATTGGGGTTTGAATACGCGTGCCAGATCATGCAGGCCCGCAGGGTGGAAGGCCAAGCCATCCTCTGGACAGTCAAGCCCTGTGGCATTGGCGACCGCGGCCATTTCAATCGCGGCCTTCGTGCCATCGGTGAAACTGTTATACATTTTTGGATTGAAATCACCTGCAGCGACTTCTTCATCGCTCCACCCGAAAAAGCCCCAGACCGTGTCGGGGGTCGAATAGCGGTAATGCGGGCAGAAATTCATGCCCTTTCCTGCGGCGACCAATTCAAAGCCGCTCGCCTGCACCCAATCGACAAGTTCGCAAATGGCGGCGGGCTGATCGCCATAGGCCATGGAATAGACCACACCTTTTTCACGGGCGCGCGCGGCCAGATAGGCCCCGCATAGAACATCGGCCTCAACATTAACCATGATCACATGTTTGCCCGCCTCAATGGCGGCAAGCGCATGGCGGATGCCTGCAATCGGATGCCCTGTGGCCTCAATCACGCAGTCGATGCCATCAAATTCCATCAACGCCTGCGCGTCATCGGTAATGCAGGTTTTGCCCGTCTTACACGCGTCAGAGAGGGTCGGGGCGTCATAGGCCTCGGCAGTCCAATGAACGCGCGCAAAGGAGGCTTTGGCCTTGCTGATATCAAGATCCGCAACACCCACAATGTGATAGCCCTTGATGTGCTTTGCCTGCGCGAGGATCATTGAGCCAAATTTTCCCGCCCCAATCAAACCAACACGCACAGGCCCCTTGGCGGCGTTATATTCGGCAAGCAGTCGTGACAGGTTCATGATCTTTTTCCCCTATTGGTTGCGGCACAATCCCTATCTTTGATAACGGGACGGCTGCGACAATAACCATCATTTTTTTGAGCATTATCTTAAAGCAGGGCTTAAAGATAATTCATTTATCTGGTCTTGTTTTTCGCTCTGTCGCTGGCGCATCTTCTGCGCGGATATCACGGGGAAACCGCAGAGCATGCAGGGAGGGGTGTTGTGAGCCAGAGCGGAGCAAATATGTCGCTGGCACAACGGGCTTGGGCCATTCGGCGCAACGCGCTATTGATGGGCGAGGTGCAGGGGCAAGGCTATATCGGGCAGGCGCTTGGTGTCGCTGATGTTTTGGCCGTGTCCTATTTTCATGCGATGCGCTTGCGCGCCGATGATCCAGAATGGGAAGGGCGCGATAGGTTTTATCTCTCCATAGGTCACTATGCGATCGCGCTCTATGCGGCGCTGATTGAAGCGGGGATTTTGCCCGAGGATGAAATCGCCACCTATGGCATGGATGATAGTCGCCTGCCGATGTCGGGCATGGCCGCCTATACGCCTGGAATGGAGATCACAGGCGGATCGCTTGGTCATGGGTTGGGCATTGCGGTGGGCGCAGCCTTGGGTCTGAAACGCAAGAACAACCCTGCCTTTGTCTATAATCTGTTGTCAGATGGCGAACTTGGCGAAGGCTCGACTTGGGAGGCCGTGATGTCTGCCACCCAATGGAAATTAGACAACCTGATTGCGATCGTTGATTTCAACAATCAACAGGCCGATGGGCCAAGTCGTGCGGCCTTGGCCCAAGGGGCCGAAGCGCCGAAATGGGAGGCCTTTGGCTGGTTCGCACAAGAGGTGGATGGCAATGATTTAGCAGCGGTGGTTGCGGCCTTTGATGCGGCCAAAACGCATCCCAATCCATGCCCTCGTGTTATTATTTGCAATACCAAAATGTGTCATGGGATCAGCTTTCTTGAGACCCGTGAGAAAACGCATTTTATCCGTGTCGAAGCCGATGAATGGGCCAAGGCATTGGCCGAGCATGAGGAGAAAAAGCCGCTATGAGCATCCCTCCCCATTCCCGCAGAAAGTCGAAATATACCCCCCGCAGTCGCGCAAGCGGCATAGATGCGGTACGCACATCTGCCATGATCGCGTCTCTCGATGCCGAAGGTCGCGAGACGATTGCGGCGCCATTTGGTCATGCATTGGTGGACTTGGCCAAGACCCGCGCGGATATCGTGGGATTGTCTGCCGATTTGTCGAAATACACCGATCTGCATATTTTCGCGCAGGCCTATCCTGAGCGGTTTTATCAGATGGGTATGGCCGAAGGCCTTTTAATGTCGGCCGCAGCGGGGCTTGCCCGCGAAGGTTTTACGCCCTTTGCCACCACCTACGCGGTTTTTGCCGCGCGGCGCGCCTATGACTTTATCGCAATGGCGATTGCAGAGGAAAACCTACCCGTCAAAATCGTCTGCGCGCTTCCTGGCCTGACCACGGGCTATGGCCCAAGCCATCAAGCGACCGAAGATATGGCGATCATGCGGGCGATGCCCAATATGGTGGTGATTGACCCTTGCGATGCGGTGGACGTGGCACAGGCTACGCGTGCTATCACTGACTATAAAGGTCCTGCTTACATGCGGCTTTTGCGCGGACAAGTGGCCAATGTGTTGGGCGCATATGATTACAGTTTTGAGCTTGGCCGTGCGAAGATGTTGCGCGAGGGCGCGGATGTTTTGATCATCTCCTCCGGGATCATGACCATGCGCGCCTTGGATGCGGCGCAGGTTCTGGAGCAAGATGGCATTGGCGTTGCGGTGTTGCACAGCCCAACCATCAAACCTTTGGATCAAGACACAATTCTTGCCGAGGCACAAAAAAACGGTCGCCTTGTGGTGGTTGCAGAAAATCATTCGATCACGGGTGGGCTTGGTGATGCGGTTGCCAAGACGCTGATGACGCATGATGTCTTTGTGCCATTGCGCCAAATTGGTTTGCCGGATGAATTTCTGGACGCAGGTGCACTACCAAGCCTGCATGACCAATACGGGATCACAGTTGAACGGATTGCGGAGCAACTGCGCAATTGGGTCGACCAATAACCACGCGCCGCGCGGCGTGTTTAAAGGAGAAGCGAGAGTGGGTTTACTGGACGGACAGATTGCCATCATCACGGGGGCTGCAAGCCCGCGCGGATTGGGCAAGGCAACGGCAAAGCTTTTCGTGGAGCATGGCGCAAAAGTGGCGATCTTAGATTTGGACGAGGGCCAAGCCGAGGATGCCGCTGCAGATTTGGGTGTGGGTCATATCGGGCTTGCGTGTGATGTGACGCGCAAAGAGGATTGTGACCGTGCGGTCGCTGTGATCCTAGAGGCCTATGGCAAGATTGATATTTTGGTTAATAATGCGGGCATCACGCAGCCGTTAAAGATCATGGAAATCCGCCACGAAAACTATGACGCCGTGATGGATGTGAACTTGCTCGGCACGCTCAATATGAGTCAGGCTGTGATCCCTCATATGCGCGAGCGCAAAAGTGGTAAGCTTGTGAATATGTCATCGGTGTCGGCACAGCGGGGCGGCGGCATTTTTGGGGGGCCACACTACTCGGCGGCCAAGGCGGGCGTTTTGGGCTTGACCAAGGCGATGGCACGGGAATTGGCGCCTGACGGCATCCGTGCCAATGCGATTTGCCCTGGATTTATTGCCACCGATATTACGGCGGGCAAGCTGACACCTGAGATGAAGGTGCAGATCCTTGCGGGTATCCCGATGGGGCGCGCGGGCGAAGCCTCGGACGTGGCAGGTTGCGCGTTGTTCTTGGCATCCGATCTGTCGGCCTATGTGACGGGGTCTGAGGTCGATGTGAACGGCGGATCATTGATTCACTAAACCTAATGCTGCTCTGCCGCCCGCTTGAGGTCGAATTCTATACGTGTTTGACGCAATCCGTGGCGGGCGCAGGCAGCGGTGATTTCAGTTTCAAAATCCTTGGTCTGCGATTTTAACCATGCAAGAAATTCTTGCACGGCGCGCCGCTTGATATAGCGGCTTGGGCAGATCGCCCAATAGGATGCAAAGCGCAAAACCGGTATTTGAGGCAGAACTGGTACAAGCCGCCCCTCGGCCATTTCGGGCATGGCTAAGGACATGCTGTCGAGCACCACGCCCACACCATCAACGGCCAGTTGCAGCGCCATTGAGGAGCGATCCATCAAAATCGGCATATGCCGTTCGGGCAGGGTGATGGCATTGTGGTTCAGCCAATAGTCCCACTGGCACAAAGCCCGTGGCGTGCCGATGAGACGCGCCGCGGTGAGGGTGGCAGCGGCATCGCCGCTTTGTGGTAGCTCTTTCAGGTAGTCGGGGCTGCACAGGGGAACCACGCAATCGTCAAACACCGCTTCGCTGTGATAGCCTGGCCAATTCCCCGTGCCATAGCGCAGATCCAGTTCCATCCTCTCGCGGTCGAAATCGGTGGGGTCGGGCGCCGCATCAATGTGAAGATCCCAATCAGGGTAGCGGGCAATGAAATCAGACAGTCGGGGCCCCAACCACCGCACCCCAAAACTAGGTGATACGCCCATATTCAGCTGATAGGTTTCGCACCCTCGCTTGAAATGACGGCTTGTGTCGCGCAGCATGCGAAGCGCCACGGAGGCCGATTGAAACAGTTGCTCGCCTTCCAGCGTCAGGCTCAACATACGCCCCTGACGACGGAACAGCTTTACGCCCAGATTTTGTTCAAGAAGTTTGATTTGTTGGCTGACCGCCGAGGGCGATACTGACATCTCGTCGGCGGCGCGGCTGATCGTGCCCCGCCGTGCCACGGTTTCGAAATACAGAAAGCCGTTAAGGTTGGGCGTGCGCGACATGGGGACAAACTCTGGCCGAACATAAAAAACCAAGGCGGGCGAACCCCGCCTTGGGAAACTTAGATGGCCTTAGCTTGCAGCTTCGGCTGTTTGTTTTTGTGCGCCGAGACCCTTCACTTCGATCTCCATAACATCACCTGGCTTGAGGAAGCGCTGCGGTTTCATCCCCATACCTACGCCCGAAGGCGTGCCTGTGGCGATGATATCGCCCGGAACGAGTTTCATGAATTGGCTCATGTAGGAAATGATTTTGGCGACACCAAAGATCATATCATCGGTGTTGGAATCCTGCACAACCTCGCCATTTAGCGACAAGGTTAGACCCAGTTTTTGCGGATCGCCCACCTCATCTGCGGTGACCAGATAGGGGCCTGTAGGGCCGAAAGTTGGAGCAGATTTGCCTTTGATCCACTGACCGCCTTTTTCGATTTGGAACTCGCGCTCTGAGACATCGTTGATGGTGCAGTAGCCCGCCACATAGGAGAGCGCATCTGCCTCGCTGACATAGAGGGCCTCGCGGCCGATCACCACGCCAAGCTCCACCTCCCAATCGGCTTTGACCGAATTGCGCGGAATGACAACAGGGTCAAACGGGCCAGACAAAGATGACGTCGCTTTCGAGAAAATGATGGGTTCTTTCGGGGGTTCTGCGCCTGTCTCGGCGGCGTGTTTGGCGTAGTTCAGGCCGATGCAATAGAAGTTTGGCACAGACGCAAGGCAAGCGCCAATCCTGCCAGGTTTGGCAACAACAGGTAGGGTTGAGATGTCGATCTTTCGGATCGCATCTAATGCTTCGAACGATACGTCTGCGCCCGCAAAATCAGTGACATGGCTCGACAGGTCGCGCACTTGGCCATCTGCATCTAGAATGGCTGGCTTTTCCTGACCCTGGGGGCCGTAGCGCAGTAATTTCATCTGTTATTCTCCTACTCTTTGCTTTGATCTTTTTTTTTACCCTTCTGGGCATTTTGACGTGTAATCTGTTGACGAATATCTTCGGCTAATTGCGACAGATGCACTCCTACAGCGCTGCAAGCAGCCCGTTTGTCTCTCATTTTTAGCCCTTCAAGAATAGAGGTATGTTGACCTACGACGCGATCTCGGTTGCGACGTTGCCGCGCTGCTAAATAGCGTGCGTGCCATAGCCGTTGCTGAAAGGCTTGATGTGTCTTTGCTAGCGCTGAGTTGTGCGACGCTTTGGCGATAGCTGTATGAAACGACATGTCAATCTCAAACATGTCGAGGGGGTCGAAGTCATAGAAATTCGCATCCATGTATTCAACAATTTGCTGCATGTTCTCTAAATCTTCCTTGGTCGCGTTTTCGCACGCTAGTTCAACGGAAAGATTTTCCAGAGCAATAAGGACTGCGGCTTGCTCTGTTGCGGATGTTACATCCAGCTCTGCAACTACTGGACTCCTGCTTGGCCGAAGCTCAATGAGCCCTTCCTTGGATAGCACACGGATCGCCTCTCGCATCGGAGTACGACTCACACCCATCACGATGGCTGTGTCTCGTTCTTTGATTGGATCGCCAGGTTGGACGTCACCCCTAAGAATGCTTCTTCTGAGCTTTAGAGCCGTTTGATCGGCCAAATTTTGTGACGAAAACTCTGACATAGAAATCTTACAATCGACAACAAACCAATACAGAACGTTTGGAATAATTGAGACGAAAGATTTGGTATACCAAAAGTGGTTGATTGTCGATAGCGCTTTAGCTACCGTCGATTCTAGATGGTGCGCCATCGAACTTACAAGCTGCAGTTCGGCAGCAAAATACTCAGCGGCTATAGTCGCAAAGGGAGGAACGATGAAAATTAAATCGCTTTTAGTAACGGCTGCAGCGGGCGCTATGGTCGCTGGAGCAGCCGCAGCGGACCCGGTTAATCTCCGGATCCAAACTCACCACGCAGCAGAGACGCCGCTTGGTCGTCATATTACACAGTGGGCTGACGACGTTAGTGTGATGTCTGGCGGAGACATTACCGTAGAGATGTTCTTCTCTTCATCTGTTGTGGGTTCTGTTGAAACTTGGGACGCTGCGGTTAACGGCATTCTGGATTGCGACGCAACCGGCGCCGCTTACCAAACTGGTAAAAACCCTGCCTTCCAATTCTTGGGCGATATCATGGGTGGTTATGACACTCCATGGCAGCAGTATTCTTGGCTTTACCAGGGCGGTGGATACGAGGATGCCCAGGAGCTGTACAATTCATACAACATGCAGCTCATCGGATGGTCGCTGTTCGGCCAAGAATCGATGTCTTCTTCCCGTCCAATCGCTGGACCAGCAGATCTTGAAGGTTGGAAGTTCCGCTCGCCTCCCGGAATGGAGACCGAGATTTTTGAGAAGCTTGGTGCATCGCCAATCGTGATGGATTTCACTGACATCTTTACCGCTCTTGAGACGGGTGTTATCGACGGCGCCGACGCTTCTGCACTTGCTAACAACGTAGCAATGGGTCTTTACGACATCGTAGGACATGCGTCGTTCCCTGGCTTCCACTCAATGCCATCTGACCACCTGGCCTGCAATAAGGACGTGTGGGATGGTTTGACTGAGCAGCAGCAGCGCATCATGGAAGTTGCATGGCAGAAGCTTTCTCTGCAGCTGACCCTCTACATGGACGTTGCAAACGCCGAAGCGGCGGCTCAGCTGACAGCGGATGGTATCGTGCTTCACGACTGGTCGTCAGAAGATCGTGCGATGTTCCGCTCGATGGCTCAAGAAGCTTGGGCTGACTGGGCAACACGTTCGCCTGAGGCAGCTGCGCTGGTAGACAGCCATGTTGAGTACATGACCGTTCTGGGCTTGATCAACTAATGCTTAATGGCCGCAATTAGCGGTTAGCTCGGGGCTGGCGAACTACCAGGTTCGCCAGCCCCTTCCAGCAGGGTTAAACCAACAAGTGATTGGGGCAAATTATGCAGACTAATAGTCTTTGGTTGGGGAAGATGCGCCAACCAGTAAAAATGCTAGCGATTGCATCTGGCTGTATTACGGGCGTCATCTACTTGTATCTCTTGTCCACCCATTTGTGGGCAGAGGAAGGTATGGGCCTGTATGAGATGATCCGGCCTGAAGGGCGGCCAATTGTACCGGTTACTTGGGTATCAGTTGCCTTTACCTTAATCATGACCTCGCTTTATTTTTCTGACACCAAAGGTGCGATTGAATCTGTGCCCGACGGCTTTTTTGACAAACTAACTTTGGTGACGTCCAGGCTTACCATGATCGCGATTGCGATAATTGTGATGGTAATGTTTTACGAGGTGGTGGCGCGATATGTGTTTTCAGCGCCAACTTTATGGGCCAACGAAATGTCGCTATGGATCGCTGCTTTTGTGTTTTTGTTCGCTGGTCAGTATGCCATGCAGCAGCGAAGCCATATTCGGATCTACGTTATCTACGATATGATGCCACGCTGGGCGCAAAAAACGGCTGATGTTATTTCGGTAATTCTAATCGTTTTCTTTGCCTTTGCGCTTGTTTGGGGTGGTTACAATGATGCAGCAGCGCGTTGGGCCCGTATGGAGGTTTTTGGAACCTTTTGGGATCCACCCATCCCAGGGACATTGAAGGCGTCACTTCTGGCCATTATCAGCTTAGTCGCTGTGCAAGCTGTGTCCAACCTTTTCTCAGATTGGAACAAGGCTCCTGAGCACCTTGCTCACGATGACATTGATGAAACGGAAATCGAAAATATCCGTAAGACGCTGGAGCAGTAAACATGGAATTCTTGGAATTATTTTCGTGGATCAAGGCTGATGACATCGGCACAATTAGTCTTGTCTTGCTCCTTGCAATGTTTGCCTTGTTGGCGATTGGCATGCCTCTCGGGTTTGCATCAGCTGCGTTGGCAGTTCTTGTTCTGGGTATGAAGTTTGGCCCGGAACTTATCTTTAGAGATTTTGGCTCTGGCCCATTGGCCGTTCTCAGTCAGGCGATTTACCGCCAGATGACGAACTATGTTCTGATTTCGGTTCCTCTCTTTATCTTTATGGCGGCACTACTTGAGCGCTGTGGTATCGCCCGAGACATGTACAGTTCTCTGAACGTTTGGTTGAGCCGAACTCGGGGTGGTATTGCAGTTGTGACCGCGATTATGGCGGTCATTATGGCTGCCATGTCCGGCATTATTGGTGGTGAGGTCGTACTTCTGGGTCTCATCGCTTTGCCCCAAATGTTGCGTCTTGGATATAATCAAAACCTGGCGATCGGAACCATCTGTGCGTCTGGCTCTTTGGGTACAATGATCCCGCCATCTATCGTTTTGATTTTCTATGGTCTGGTGACTGAAACTTCGATCAAGGCTCTGTTCACAGCATCTTTCCTACCTGGCTTTATGTTGGCGACGTTTTTCATTCTTTATATCTTGATCCGCACCAACCTAAACCCGTCACTTGCTCCTCTGCCGGAGCCTGATCCTTCGATGCCTACTGGATCCGAAAAGGCTATGTTGTTCCTTGGCTTTCTCGCTAAGTTCGCCATGTGGGTGACGGGTGTCCTTTTCATCCGAGCGGTGTTTTTTACGCTCACTGGTGATAATAAAATCGTAGAAGGTATTGATCCAATTCCGTTGGGGATGGTTGCTGATATTCCCTACATTGTTGGAGCCTTTGCTCTGGCTGCAGCGACCGTGTTTTTGTTGGTTGGAAAAGAACGCACCGAACGTGGTTGGGAGATGGGCAAAGGCTTGATTGCCCCTACGATCGTGATTGGGGTTGTTCTGGGTTCCATCTATATGGGTATTACTGGGATCACAGAGGCTGCTGGGATGGGCGTGATAGCAGTGTTTGTGCTTGGGTTAGTCCGTCGCGAAATGACTTTCGAGATTGTTTGGGACAGCCTTATGAGGACTTTGAAGTCTACCGGTACAATCATTTGGGTTACGATCGGTGCCGCAGCTTTGGCGGCATCATACACGCTAGCTGGTGGACCAACTTACGTTGCTAACTTGATCGTTGCCTCGGAGTTGCCAACAATGGGCGTTATCTTGATGATGATGCTAATCTTCCTCGTCATGGGTATGTTTATGGACTGGATTGGCATTGTGCTTTTGGTCATGCCAGTGTTCTTGCCTATCGTGACAAGGCTTCCAGTTGAGGAAATAGGACTAATTGGCCAGCTTGAGCCTCGCTATGTCGCAATTTGGTTTGGTGTGGTTTTCTGTATGAACATGCAGGTAAGCTTCCTTTCGCCACCATTCGGACCAGCGGCGTTTTACCTAAAATCGGTTGCGCCGCCGCATATCACATTGACGGCCATTTTTAGAGGTTTCCTACCCTTTATTGTTCTGCAGCTTTGCGCTTTGGCTGTATTGCTCACATGGCCCAACATGGTGACGTTGTTCCTTTAGGATAGGTCAATAACTGATCAAAATTGGAGCGCGCGTAATTGTGAAATAAATTGCGCGCGTTCTTTTATGGAAGTTGTGTTTAGTGGTGTTTGGATATGAAGACAGTAAGACTTTCCCAATCCGATAATGTTGTTACTGCCCTAGAAACTCTTAAAATTGGCGATGAGGGCGCGGTTCAAGAAATTCCTCGTGGTCACAAAGTTGCTTCTGAGGATATTCTGGCGGGTTCAGCAATTATCAAATATTCGCAAACTATTGGTTACGCAGGTTGCAACATACCGAAGGGTTCGCATGTTCACACGCACAACTTGGAATTCCGTAACGTAGATACCGAGTATGAATATTCGACTAATCTGCGTCCTGTCGTTGCTGCAGATCAGATAGATTATTTTATGGGGTATCGACGTGCCACCGGTCGTGTTGGTACCCGTAATTATATTGCAGTCCTAACCAGCGTTAACTGCTCTGCGACTGCGGCTCGCTTAATCGCAGAACATTTTACCTCTGAACGCCTCGCAGCGTATCCGAATGTAGACGGAGTGGTTGCATTCGTCCATGGAACTGGCTGTGCAATGGGGGGAGACGGCACTGGCTTTGAGCTGCTGCAGCGAACTCTTTGGGGATATGCAAGAAACCCAAATGTTGGTGGTGTGCTTATGGCCGGTTTAGGCTGTGAGATGATGCAAATTGATTGGTTGATCGAAGCCTATGGTTTGAAGCCTGGCCCATTGTTTCAGACAATGAACATTCAAGATATTGGTGGACTTCGCCGGACAGTCGAATGGGGTATCGAAAAAATTAACGCCATGCTGCCTTTGGTAAATGAAGCCCAGCGTGAGAAATGTCCCGCATCTGAGTTAATGGTTGCCCTTCAATGCGGCGGATCAGACGCGTGGTCCGGAATTACCGCTAACCCAGCAGTTGGATATGCATGTGATCTATTAGTTGCGCAGGGAGGCACGGGAGTTTTGGCCGAAACTCCTGAAATTTATGGGGCCGAACACCTTTTGACGGCCCGTGCGGCAGATCGCAAAGTTGGCGATAAGCTGATTGAATTAATTAAATGGTGGGAAACTTATACATCGCGCAATGGGGGATCGATGGATAACAATCCGTCTCCCGGAAATAAAAAGGGCGGTTTGACCACAATTTTGGAAAAATCTTTGGGCGCAGCGGCCAAGGGCGGGACCACTCCGCTTGCCGGTGTTTATAAATACGCTGAGCCGGTCACAGCCAAGGGGTTCACTTTCATGGATAGCCCCGGATATGACCCGGCAAGTGTTACGGGACAAATTGCAAGTGGTTGTAACCTAGTTGTCTTCACAACAGGGCGCGGTTCGGCTTTTGGCTCTAAGCCTTCACCGACTTTAAAGGTAGCGACAAACACTGAGATGTATAACCGACTTATTGACGACATGGATGTGAATGCCGGTCGTATTCTCACTGATGGCGCGTCTGTCGAGCAAGTAGGACGTGAAATCTATGATGCTTGGTTACGTATGGCGTCTGGTGAGAAATCAAAATCTGAGACGCAGGGGTTGGGTGATTTTGAATTTGTACCATGGCAAGTTGGCGCGGTGATGTAAGGTAGGATTATGAAAAAACCTCTCCCAATTTGTGTTATTGGAGCAGGATTAATTGGAGCGCGCCATGTAGAAGTGGCGCTAAAGTCTGATTTTGTTGACCTTGTTGCTGTTGTAGAGGCGGATGAAGCCCGGCGGATTAAACTGATAGAAAGTGGCCTGTCTGCTGTGGCCGCAGTAGATGACTTGCCCAAAAATGTTCGGGCTGCTGTCATTGCGACACCAACTCCAGCTCACTATGAGAACTCTATGTCGGCTTTGGATAAAGGGCTGGGAGTACTTCTTGAAAAGCCCGTGGCGGCAACACTCGGTGAGGCTCGTGCAGTTGTTGATGCTTTCGAAAAAGCTGGCATCCCGCTGGTTGTTGGGCATCATCGGCGCTGCCATCCTTTCACGGTTTCGGCGCGTGAAGAGCTTTCAAGTCTCGGTGATTTGGTTGGTGTTCAAGGTTTTTGGTCGCTACGCAAAAATGACAGCTATTTCGACCCACTTTGGCGCCGTAAGCCAGGTGCGGGTCCTCTTATGATAAATTTGATCCACGAAATCGATTTACTAAACTTTTTAATTGGTGAAATCAGTGAGGTAACTGCACTGACTTCATCTGCTCGCCGCAAGTTAGAAATCGAAGACACCGCTTCATTGGCGTTGAGATTTGAAAATGGAGCTTTAGGATCTTTTTTAATCTCTGACGCTGGGGCTTCGCCTTGGAGTTTTGAGGCAGGAACGTTCGAAAATCCAAATATTGCAGGGACAGGTCAGGACTATATTAAGATCACTGGTACAAGAGCTTCGATGGAGTTTCCGTCACGAAAGATTTGGAGGGCCGATTACTCTGGTGAAGTTGAATGGGGACGGGGTCTGTCTCAATTTGAAGCGCCTGCTTATAATTCTATTGATCCGATCCTTGCTCAGATGGAGCGGTTCGCTGCGGTTACAGATGGTGCACATGATGATGTCCTGTGCACTGGATCCCAAGGTATTCTGGCGATGGAAATGACACTTGCTACGGCCTTGTCGGCAAAGCTCGGAAAGCCTGTATCTCGTGGCGAGATTCCCCAAGATTTCTGTGGTATTTGAAAAGGTAAAAGGTAGAGCATATGGCTGAACACATTGGATTTATTGGACTGGGTCTTATGGGGCGAGCGATGGCTTCCCGCCTCTTGGCAGCGGGTCATCCTGTAACGGTTTTGGGGCACAAAGATCGTAGTGGGATCGAGGAAGTCGCTGCAAAAGGCGCGGTTGAAGCGCTAGACGCTGCAAGTCTAACAGCATCGGTCGATATTGTGATGCTTTGTATGGGTACATCGGCACAGGTGGAAGCGCGAATTTTTGGCGAGGCCGGTGTGCTGGCGGGCGCAAAGCCTAATCAAATTGTGATTGATTTCGGCACCTCGCTGCCGGCGTCCACACTAAAGATCGGAGCGGCGTTGGCTGAGAAAGGCGCGATTTATCTTGATGCACCTTTAGGGCGTACCCCTGCCCATGCCTATGATGGGAAATTAAATATTATGTGTGCCGGCGACGAAGATGCTTACACACGCGTGAAGCCGGTTCTGGACGTCTTGGGTGAAAATGTTTTCCATTTAGGCAAGCTTGGGAATGGTCACACAATTAAGTTGATCAACAATTACTTTGCCATGACTACGGCGATTTCTATGGCAGAGGCTTTTGCTCTCGCCGATGAGGCGAAAATCGCGCGCCAATCTCTTTATGAGGTGATGGCGGCAGGACCAAACCATTCAGGTATGATGCAATTTGTTCGAAATTACGCTACTGAAAGGCAGATTGATCTGGCGTTTTCAGCACAAAATGCGGCTAAGGATGTCGGCTATTATCGACAAATGGCCAAAGATTTAGGCCTTAATAGCCGTATGTCAGGTGCAGCTAACGCCACGCTTGCCGAAATTGTTGAAGGTGGCTCAGGGGATTTAATGGTCCCGCAGATTGTGGACTGGATGGTTGAAAATTTGAGAAGGAAATCATCATGAGATTACAAGGTAAGCGCGTATTTGTAACTGCTGCCGGGCAGGGGATTGGACGGGCCAGTGCTCTTGCTCTTTCGCGTGAAGGCGCACACGTCATTGCCACGGATTTGCACAATAAATTTCTGGCTGACTTAAATGTTGCGGAAGCCTTTGCCCTTGATGTTCTTGATAAGGCTGCTCTGGTTGCTGCAGTGACAAAAGCACAGCCAGACGTTTTGGTGAATTGCTCTGGGATTGTGCATTCTGGAACGATTGAGCAAGCAACCGATGAGGATTTTGACTTGGCGATGAACTTGAACGTTCGGGCCCATTTTCACGCCATCCAAGCTGCTGTTCCTGGAATGTTAGAGCGCGGTCAGGGAGCCATTGTGAACATTGCATCAGTATGTTCGTCTTTACGGGGGCTTCCGAACCGTTTCATTTATGGGACATCTAAGGGCGCAACCATTGCCCTGACCAAACAAGTGGCTGCCGATTATATTACGCGCGGTATTCGCGCGAACTGTATTGCACCTGGCACTGTAGATACACCAAGTTTACAGGGCCGTTTACATGCTACAGGTGATTACGATCAGGCCATGGAAGATTTTGTTGCGCGACAGCCAATGGGAAGACTTGGTACCGCGGACGAAATTGCCGAGCTTGTGGTGTATCTTTCCTCCGACGAAACGAAGTACATGACCGGTCAATGCGTTGCCATTGACGGTGGCATGACGATGTAATCAATCGACATGAACGTCCCGGAGCCCAGAGAGCATCGAGTTTTTGCTGGCGTGCTGGCAATGGCTCTAGCGGTGATATTTTTCACTGGCATTGATACGTCTGCAAAATGGTTGAGTATCGTTGGCATTCCTGTTTTGCAGATTGTCTTTATTCGATACGCAGGACACTTTTTGATTTCACTAGTAATTTATGTGCCGCGTGAAGGGTTTGGGGTGTTTCATTCTAACGCGCCAAAGCGTCAAGTATTGCGCTCTTGCGCTCTTTTCATGGGTACTGTGTTGAACTTTCAAGCCCTAAAATTTCTTCCCATTACCGTTACCACGACGATTTCTTTTGCTGGACCCATCGTAATAACCTTAATGGCTATCCCAATCCTTGGCGAAAAGGTGGGTTTGCGTCGTATTATTGCAGTGTGTGTTGGTTTTCTTGGGGTTCTTCTGGTGATTCAGCCTTGGGGGCAATCGTTTCATCCTGCAATGCTTCTAAGCTTGTGCGTGTTATTGATGGCATCGACATATTTTATCATGACCCGGCTTTTGGCTGGTGTAGAGACCAATGCAACACAACAGGTATGGTCCAGCGGAATTTCTACAATATTGCTAGCGCCATTTGCTTTAAATGTTTGGGTATGGCCAAATAATGGCGTGGACTGGGCCGTCCTCGGCATAATTGGCTTCTGCGGCGCTATGGGCCATATTGCGGTTACCACTGCCCATCGTTGGGCTGACGCATCAATTCTAGCTCCGCTAATCTACACACAGGTTTTTTGGGCGGCGTTGGTAGGAGTAGTAATTTTCAACACATATCCAACGGTTTGGACTTTAGCCGGGGCTGCAGTTATCATCACTTCTGGTCTCTATATTTGGCGAAGAGAACGTTACAAAAAAGTACAGTCCAATTTCGTTGGATAAGTCTTCTTTTGGGGTGATTATGTCAAAAGAGAAAAAAGTCGGCCTCAGTAAGGGACTTACCAATTACGGTGACCAAGATTTCTCATTGTATCTGCGAAACTCATTCGCAGCTTCTATGGGTTATTCTAAGGAAGTACTGAGAAAGCCGATTGTAGGAATAGCCAATAGTTATTCTGGATTTAACAATTGTCATCGGCATTTCCCTGAATTGCTTGAGGCGGTTAAGCGGGGCGTTCTTCTAGGAGGGGGACTGCCCATTGAGTTTCCGACCATATCGCTCGGCGAGGTTTTTCTTAATCCGACTAGTCTGAAATTTAGAAATTTGATGTCGATGGACGTCGAGGAAATGATAAGAGCTCAGCCAATGGATGCCGTTGTGTTGATGGGGGGCTGCGACAAAACTGTGCCGGCTCAATTAATGGGTGCGGCTTCAGCAAATTTACCGGCAGTTCAGCTGGTTGGTGGTCCAATGATGACTTCCCGCTATGGTGAAGAAAGGCTAGGAGCTTGCACCGATTGTCGCAGGTTTTGGGCTAAGTACAGGTCTGGTGATGTCTCAAAAGACCAAATCGATGATATTGAAGGTCGGCTAGCCACTACTGCAGGCAGTTGTGCAGTTATGGGCACTGCCTCAACAATGGCTTGTGTTGCTGAAACTCTAGGAATGACCATTCCTGGTACGGCCGCTATACCCGCGGTGCATGCGGATCGCCTTAGAGCGGCTGAAGCGTCTGGTTTGGCCGCGGCGCGGATGGTTGAAAAACCAATACTTCCTAGTGAAATCATAACTGAAAAATCCGTTGAAAACGCAATCAGGGTTTTGCTCGCGCTAAGCGGCTCAACAAATGCCATAGTGCACCTTACTGCCGTTGCTGGTCGGCTAGGGATAAACGTTTCTTTAGAGCGATTGAACGAGCTATCGGATACGACACCAGTCCTCGTTAATCTAAAGCCTATGGGCTCACATTACATGGAAGATTTTTTCTTCGCGGGTGGGATGGGAGCTGTACTTCGCGAATTACGTCCCCTGCTACACTTGGATACAATTAGTGTGACCGGTGAAACGCTTGGCGATCGATTGGAGACAGATGACGGCTACATAGATACGAGGGTTATAGCACGTGCACAGGAGCCGTTAGAGCCAGAAGGAGGGTTGATTGCTCTTTTTGGAAATTTGGCTCCAAATGGTGCAATATTTAAGCGGGCTGCGGCCGACAAAAATCTCTTTGAAGCAGAGGGCCGTGCCGTTGTTTTTTCCTCTCTCGAAGATTTAGCTGCAAGAGTTGATGATCCAGATTTAGATATTTCTAGCGATGACTTTATGGTTCTACAAAATGCAGGGCCAAAAAGTGACTCTGGGATGCCTGAAGCGGGGTATTTACCTATTCCTAAAAAGCTCAGCAAATTGGGTGTGAAAGATATGGTGCGGATATCTGATGCCCGAATGTCTGGAACTGCTTTCGGTACTATTGTGCTTCATGTGTCTCCTGAAGCAGCCATAGGCGGTCCGCTATCACTCGTGCGAAATGGAGATCGCATTCGCATTTCTGTGTCTAACAAGCGTATTGATTTGTTGGTCGATGAAAAGGAATTAGATAAGCGTCGGTCAGAATGGGTATCTGATCTCGAAGAGCCTGAGAATTTGCGTGGATATAATAAGCTCTATGCTACCGAAGTCACACAGGCAGAACAGGGTTGTGATTTCGAATTTCTTAAGCCGGTAAAACGATAGCGGAAAAAGAGTGACTTCGCGCTTACAGCGTTAGGTGGTGAGTGGAAGGGCGGTTCTCCCTTCCACTAATAATTTAGCCACGTCCAATATATGGCATATTCGTAGCCATGACTGTCATAAACTGGACATTGGCCTCCAAAGGAAGATTTGCCATATGAAGCACGGATGTTGCTACATTAGACACATCCATGACCGGCTCTACTTCGATACTTCCATCAGCTTGCGGTACACCTTTTGTCATTTTTCTGGCCATGTCGGTAAGTGCGTTGCCGATGTCAACTTGCCCGCAAGCAATGTTGAATGGACGTCCGTCAAGGCTGATTGAGCGAGTAAGACCGGTAATCGCGTGTTTTGAAGCTGTATACGGCGCAGAGCCCCAACGTGGTACATAGGCAGACACAGATCCATTGTTGATAATGCGGCCGCCCTGTGGCGATTGATGTCGCATGATCCTAAAAGCGGCGCGGGCCACAATGAAGCTGCCTGTAACGTTGATATCAATAAGATTACGCCAGTCATCCACTGAAAGTTCGTCGATTGGCGCGCCTCCGAGGCTCACGCCGGCATTGTTGAATACGGCGTCCAATCGTCCCCATGCCTCGTAGGCAGTGTTAAACGCACTTTCCACTTGGGTTTCGTCAGTGACATCACATGGTAAAATAAGTGTATTTTTATTTTTTGCCGCGGTTTCTTCCAAAGCGGCGGATCTGCGGCCAATTAAGCCGACTTGCCATCCATTGGCGAGGAAATGTTGCGCTGTGGCGCGTCCGACACCGCCGCCGCCGCCTGTAATGATAATAGTTTTGGACATATTAGGCCTCCTTGTTCGATTGATCTTATGCGGTGGCTTCAGTGATTGTCCCTGGGTAGATCACGCCCAATCTTCTGATACGCAGTCGCTAATTCTAAGCAACCTCCATCGGCTAGCTGGCCCACATGAGTACGATAAATTTCCTGCCATGGGGTTTGATGATGTAACTCAGGAGGGATCCAAGCATCAATTCTGGCTTGCCACTCGGCATCATCAACTAATGCGTGCAATGTTGAACTGTTGAAATCCAATCTTACCCGGTCGCCTGTCTTTAGATAGGCAAGGCCACCTCCAACTACGCTTTCTGGCGAAGCGTTCAGGATTGATGGGCTCTCAGATGTACCTGATTGACGGCCATCTCCCACGGTCGGCAAGTGGCTGATACCTTGACGAATGATGTGATCAGGTGGCTGCATGTTCACAACTTCCGCTGAGCCGGGATAGCCAACGGCGCCAACGCCACGTATAAACATGATGGTGTGCTCATCGATGCCCAAAGAGGCTTCATTAACTCGTTCGTGATAATCTTCAGGGCCCTCAAAAACCACTGCCTTAGCCTCAAATACGCCCTCATTCCCGGGTTCTGAGAGGAAGCGCTTGCGAAAGTCTTCCGAAATCACAGAGGTTTTCATTAAAGCTGAGTCAAACAGGTTACCTGAGAGCACCTTAAAGCCTGCATTTTTACGCAGCGGTTTTTCATAAGTCGTAATTACGCTGTGGTCACGAGAGACCTGGCCTTCCAGGTTTTGGCCCATACTTTTACCTGTCGCAGTAATTACATCTTCATGTATGCGGCCTGCCTTTTGTAGTTCTCCCATAACAGCAGGAACACCGCCGGCTCTGAAAAAGCTTTCCCCCAAATATTCGCCTGCTGGCTGCATATTAAGCATTAGTGGTACGTCATAGCCGATCTTTTCCCAGTCCCGTACGTTAAGCTCTACACCTATGTGACGGGCAACCGCCTGCAAATGAGGTGGAGCATTGGTCGAACCACCAATCGCCGCATTAACGACGATAGCATTTTCAAAAGCTTTGCGCGTCATGATGTCGGAGGGTTTTAGATCCTCATGAACCATTTGTACAATTCGCTTGCCTGTTTCGTAAGCCATTGTCATCCGCTCACGAAATGGTGCAGGAATAGCCGAGTTTCCAGTCAGAGACATTCCCAAGGCTTCAGCCATGGCATTCATAGTCGAAGCTGTTCCCATGGTATTGCAATGCCCGAGTGAAGGCGCTGACGAGCATACCCGCGACATGAACTCTTCGTAGTCTATCTCACCAGCAGCAAGCAGGCGACGGCTTTCCCATACGATCATGCCGGAACCCGCTCGCTTTCCATTCCACCAACCGTCAAGCATTGGTCCGCCATTAAGCGCGATTGCTGGCAAATCGACAGTGGCTGCTCCCATCAACATTGCTGGGGTTGTTTTGTCACATCCTGTGGTTAACACCACTCCGTCGATAGGATAACCATGCAAAACCTCTACCAACGAAAGATATTGCAGGTTGCGATCAAGCGCTGCAGTTGGCCTCTTGCCTGTTTCCTGAATTGGATGGACGGGAAATTCCATTGGAACCCCGCCTGCCTCACGAATGCCTTGTTTGATCCGTTCCATCAGGAAAACATGTATCTTATTACATGGTGCCAGATCAGATCCCGTTTGAGCGATGCCAATGATTGGACGCTCACTTTGTAATTCTTCGCGTGAAAACGTCGAGTTCTGATAACGCTCAACATACAGAGCAGTCATCCCCGGGTTGTTGGGGTTATCAAACCACTCTTGTGAGCGGAAACGTTTGTTGGCGCGAGTGTCAGACATTGTAATCTCCTGATCGAGCGGCTTCGCTGGGGTTAGCAGCTCTAATAAAGTCAAACGTCAAAGTGTTCTTGTTATACAAAATGCAAATGGTATACCAAATGCAAGAGTAAAGCGTTTGAACTGAGAAACATTATGAAAACGAAATTTTGGTCATTCCTCACAGTGGCCTGCATGCTAGTTTTTTCGGGCCCTGCATCAGCGCAAGATGCACGACTAACACTCAACACGTGCTTGTCTGAAGGTACTCAGGACGAAGAGGGAGTACTGTCGTGCATCAATGAAGCGCTATATCCGTGTCTCACTCAGTCTGAAGATATGAGTTCGGTCGCGACCTTATGTTTTATCGAAGCCCGTGGTCAGTTTGATGAGGGCATCAGTTCTGCGATGTCAGATATCCGCGGCAGAGTTGACGAGCAGTTAATTGCTCTTATGACGATTGGGCTTAAATACGATATGCTCAGCGGTTTGTTGCAGTGCGATCGTTTGGAGGAGCTAGCGCTCGCTTTATCCGAACTATCAGGAGAAATAATTCAAAGGCAAAAAGCACAGTGTCTCGCAACGACCTCTGGTCTTGCATTAGCCAGGGTCACATCACGCGCAGCAGGCCTTGATTGATGGCGTAAAAGCCACTCAAGTCGCTTGCCTGTATATTGATTAGTTAGAATGAAAAAAGTTTGATTGGCTGTTTTACAACAGGAGAAAATAACGTGATTTTTGAACCACCAATTTTGACTATTTGTGAGAACTTCAAGCGCCCATCCTCAGCGCAAATTGCTGCTTTTAAGAATATACCTACCGGCTATGTCTGTGACGCCATGGAGGGGCAGGGTGCGATGGACAGTAGTATTAAGCCCCTTTTTGCAGCTACTCGAGATAAAGATCTTTACACCACCGTGGGGGTGGCACTTGTCGCTGAAAATGGCCCAGCAGAAATTCTTGCCACAATGGGTGCGCTGCATGTTTTGCAAAAGGGAGATATAGTCATTGCTGCAATGCAAGGCGGTAAAAACTGCTCGGCTTCCGGGGATCGCTTCTGTGGCATGCTAAAGAACAAGGGTGCGGCGGGGTTCGTTACAGATGGCGAAATGCGTGATTATGAGGGGATTTTGGAAACCCGTTTGCCAGTTTTTTGTACGGGTCTTAGCCCTAATTCGCCCTATTCCAATGGGCCTGCTCGTGTTGGTTTCGGCGCCATAGTTGGCGGACGAAATGTGCAAAGTGGTGATATTATCGTGGCTGACATAAACGGCGTGGTAGTAGTACCTTTTGCTCGAATTGATGAAGTTATTGCTACAATAAATGAAATCAGCGCAGCTGAAGATGCATTGGATGAAAAAGTCCGCAATGGATTTTGCGAAATGCCCATTATCTCCGAGATGATTAATGATGGGCGCGCAGTAATAGTCGATTAATTAGGGAGTAAGTTATGTCAGACACTGAAAGCAGGATTAACTTAGAGGGCCTTTGTGCGGTGGTGACGGGTGGCGCGCAAGGCATAGGTTATGCTGTAGCATCACGAATATTGCGATCCGGGGCTAGTGTTATGCTTTGGGATATGAATTCGGCACTAAATGATAAAGCGGTCAAAAGCTTGTCTGCGATTGGGCGGGTTCAGGCTCTTGATTGTAATGTAAGCGATTACAGTTCTGTTGAGGCAGCGGTTAATGCAACTGAGACCGCGTTTGGACGCATCGATATCCTTGTGAATAGTGCGGGTGTTGCAGGCGATAACGCAACGGTGGCGGAGTATTCCAATGACGAATTTCGGCGGGTTATAGATATCAATTTGATGGGCACGTATTACACGAACAAAGCTGTGATTTCTGGAATGATAGAACGCAATTTTGGTCGGATCGTAAACATTGCGTCTATCGCTGGTAAAGAAGGCAACCCCAATGCAAGCGCTTATAGCGCTTCGAAGGCTGGTGTCATTGGCTTTACTAAGTCACTAGGAAAGGAATGCGCGAACCACGACATTGCAGTTAATTGTGTAACACCTGCCGCGGCACGCACAGCGATTTTCGATCAGATTACGCAACAGCACATAGATTATATGCTTTCAAAGATCCCACGTAATCGTTTTCTAGAAGTTGATGAGGCAGCGGCAATGATCGCTTGGCTTGTGAGCCGCGAGAATTCCTTTACCACTGCATCAGTTTTTGACCTGTCAGGTGGGCGCGCGACTTATTGAAGGTCCGCGCTCGTTGTCACTGAAACGCACTTTTCGCGCCTGCGCTTTGTTGAGTTTTGAAAATTGAACTGTTGTCTGGCGCAGGTGGCAGGGGCATACGCACAGGCACTGTTTCAAGACGGGGCACTAGGCAGGCTTTGCCTGTGATGATGCGTTCCTGTAAATCTTCCCAAAACCGCCGCTGACCCAATTCGTGGATATACGAAGCGGCACCAAGGATCGGCCATGCGTCTGCCTTGGCGATTTCATAGAACAGAATATAGCGCGGTCTATCGCTGACATTCGGGGCTGAGCCGTGCAGAATGCGGGCGTGATGCACCGTCATTGATCCTGCTTTTCCTGTCAAAGTTACAATCTTGTCGCGCTCAAAGAGTGGGTCATCGGGATTGATCGCGCCCGCGAAAACCCCGTTTATGCCGTGATCCAAAATTGGCCCGCGATGGGTTTCAGGGATCACCATCAATGGGCCATTGGCCGCATCCACGTCCTCAAGCATCAGGCCAAAGGCCAGAAGGTCATCGTTAGTATGTGGATAAAATGCCCAATCTTGGTGCCATTCCACCGCTGCCCCACCGCCTGGTGCCTTGGTGTTGAGCTTAGAAGTGATAATGGCTGTATCGGGGCCAAGCAGGCTTGCCAACACCTCGGTCATGCGTGAATTGCGCAGCACCTCCCAGAAATAGGGATGCTGCTTATGCGGGATTTTGATCCGGGTTAGGCGCGGGGTGTCTGGCCCGTGGCCCTTGTCGAGATCATAAACCGCGTTGCTTTCGCGTACATCGCGGGAGGCCTCAATGAACTGCGCGGTCAAGCGGCGCAATTCGTTTAATTGGGAGGGGCTGACTGCATCCTCCACCATCAGATAGCCATTCTTTTGGTAGGATGCGATCTCGTCTTTGGATAGCATGGTTAGCCTCCTTTTTGATGCAGGTGCTACTTTTTACCTTTGGCTACTTCGGCGGCTAAATCCATTCCGTTTAAGTTGCCAATGTGATCCGACAGCATTGGAACAAAATCTCCGCCTTTTCCGATGGCTTCGGCATGGGTGAAATAATGCCGCGCAGCGGATGCCATGACATTCATCACGCCCGCATCTGTTGCCATCGCATTCACATAGCGGATGTCCTTTGACAGATTCTCAATCGAGAATTTATGCGCATTCTCATCCCTATCGCAAACATATTGCATGAATGTACCAAAGAAGCCTGAGCCAAGACGGCTGGGTGCAATCACTTCGCGAAACGCGTGGGGTGAGATCCCAACTGCTGCGCCTAGAACAGTAGCCTCGGAATAAAGAGCAGCATAAGCGGCTCCTAAGAAATTCATCAAGAGCTTCATCTTGTGGCCTGTGCCCACCTCGCCAATGCGCGTGATGGTGCCAGCCCAGCAATCAATGACCGGATGCACCTGATCAAACAGTGCAGCATCGCAGCCCAACATCGCGTCAAGCATCCCTTCCTCGGCCTCTTTGGGCGTGCGGCCCAAGGGGGCATCCACCATATGCGCGCCAACCACTGAAAGCTTTTCTGCCATAGCCAGCGTTGATGTTGGATCAGCGGTGGTCGTGTCGATCACAATCATACCTTTGCGCGCACCTGCGATGATGCCACTCTCGCCCGTGATCACCGCTTCGACCTGGGGCGAGTTGGACAGACACAGATGGATGATGTCGCATTTTGAGGCCATGTCTTGTGGCGATGCGGCCTCTTTTGCACCCATGCTGAGCAAGCTTTCGACAGGCGCGCGGTTGCGGTTGCCCAAGATCCAAAGTTCATACCCGCCCTTTAGGATATTTTTCGCCATCCCATGGCCCATGAAACCTACGCCGATAAAACCGATAACGGGTTTTTGTGTCATAATATGGATCTCCCTTTCCTATAGGCTTGCGGTGATGCCGCCATCGACAAAGAGCGTGTGGCCGTTCACGAAACTGGACGCCTCCGCAGATAAAAATACGCAAGCGCCCACCAATTCATCGACCTCCCCCCAACGGCCTGCAGGGGTGCGCTTTTCAAGCCATGCGGAGAATTCGGGGTCAGCGACAAGCGCCGCGTTGAGGGGGGTGTTAAAATAGCCAGGCGCAATGGCATTGCAGTTCAGCCCGTATTTTGCCCAATCGGTCGCCATACCTTTGGTGAGGTTCGCAACCGCACCCTTAGACGCTGTGTAGGGGGCGATAGAGGGGCGGGCGAGGGCGGTTTGCACGCTTGCAATATTGATGATGCGGCCTTTGCCGCGTGCGATCATGTGGCGTGCCACTGCTTGGGCAACATAAAAAACCGAATTCACATTTGTCCGCATCAACCGATCAAAAGCATCGGCGGGAAAATCCTCAAGCGGTGCGCGATGCTGCATGCCTGCGTTATTCACCAAAATATCAATCGCGCCTGTGTCGGCCTCGAATGTGTCAATCGCTTGACGCGCTGCGGTGGCATCGGTGACATCAAAGGCCAATGTCAAAACATCTGCGCCAGTCGCGCGCAGCTTTTCGGCTGCTTCTTCAAGGCGCTCTGCATTGCGGGCATTGAGCACCACCTGCGCCCCTGCCGCGCTGAGGCCCTTGGCCAAGGCAAATCCAATCCCCATTGAGGAACCTGTAATCAAGGCGCGCCGCCCGCTTAGGTCAAACAGCTTCATCATTTCTCCTTCGGGTTTTGGCGTCATGGTTTTGGTGGAATTGGCCGTCCCAAACGCCACCCGCGCCCTTGACATTTCCCGCTGATCCCGCGTTCTATGCGCAAATGGTATACCATTTTTAAGTCGGTGCAAGAGAAAGCCTGACGGCCACAAACGGGGAGGGTGTTTTGGCACAAGCGCTATTCGTGCATGGCTCTGGCGATCTGCGCCTTGGCCCCTGTGAAACGGCCAATCCCGCGGCGGGCGAGGTGCAAGTTGCGCTGCGCCGAGGCGGGATTTGCGGGTCTGATTTGCACTATTTCAACCATGGCGGCTTTGGCACAGTGCGCCTGCGCGAGCCGATGATTTTGGGTCATGAGGTGGCGGGCGAGATCACGGAAATTGGGCCAGATGTAACGGGCTTGGCGGTTGGGGATTTGGTTGCAATCTCACCCTCGCGCCCCTGTTTCGCTTGTGTTGAATGCAAGCGCGGATTGCACAATCAATGCCTAAATATGCAGTTTTACGGATCGGCTATGCCTTTCCCCCATATCCAAGGTGCGTTTCGCGAGGTGATCACGGCGCGCGCAGAAAACTGTATCAAGGCCGATGGTTTGAGTGCTGCCGAGGCCGCGATGGCCGAACCTTTGGCCGTTGCGCTGCACGCAACCCGCCGCGCAGGGAACCTTGTGGGGCAGCGCGTTTTGGTGACGGGCTGCGGCCCGATTGGCGTTTTGGCCATTATGGCCGCGCGCCGTGCGGGCGCAGGCGAAATCATCGCCACCGACATCAGCGACACGATGCTGGACTATGCGCGCAAAGCGGGGGCAGATACCTGCCTGAACACGGCCCGCGACCCAGGGGCGCTGAGCCCCTATGCCGAAGGCAAAGGCACGGTTGATGTGCTGTTCGAATGTTCGGGCGCGCAAGTGGCCCTTGTTTCTGCGCTGCCCGCAATCCGCCCCCAAGGCCGTCTTGTGCAATTGGGAATGTCTGGGGATATGCAGCTTCCTATGATGCAGATCACTGCGCGTGAATTGCAGTTGATGGGCTCGTTCCGCTTCCATGAAGAATTCGCAATGGCAGTGCGGATGATGCAAAACGGGCTGATCGACACGCGGCCCATGATTACCCATAGCTTTGCATGGGCGGAATTTGCGGCGGCTTTTGCTATGGCCAATGACCGCTCACAGGCCATGAAAGTGCAATTGGAGTTTGGCCCGTGCTGACCTTTGCGCTTGCTGTCGTCTTGCTCATCATCACGCCTGGGCCTGGTGTTCTTAGCACCGCAGGCTTTGGCGCGGCCTATGGGTTCAAGCCCTCGCTGCGCTATGTTTTGGGCCTGTTCATCGGCACGAATTTGGTGATGTTGGCGGTCGTGTCTGGATTGGCGGCGGTGGTTTTGTCGGTGCCATGGTTGCGCGTGGTGCTGATGGGGGCCTCGGTGGCCTATCTGCTCTATCTTGCGGCGAAGATTGGTTTTGCGGGCGCAAAAATTGCGTTTATCGAGGCCGCCGCCCCGCCGGGCATCTTGGGGGGTATCTTGCTGCAAGCGATTAACCCAAAGGCCTATGCCGTCAACACATCGCTGATGACGGGTTTTGAGTTTGCGTCCGATAATTTGGTCTTTGAGATCACCATGAAAATTCTGATTGCCAACGCAATTTGGATCCCGATCCATCTGGCGTGGCTTTGGGCAGGGGTGACGCTGCATCGCCTTGATCTGCCGTCTCGCACGCAGCGGATCATCAATATTTTCATGGCATTGGCCATGCTTGGCGTGGTTGGTTTGGCGCTATGGTCAAGTTTCGGAGGTCAGGGATGAAAATCACCAAATTAGAAACCATCCGCGTTGCGGAACGGCCCAACTTGTTGTGGCTGCATGTGCATACGGATGAAGGTGTGACGGGCCTTGGCGAGACATTTTTTGGCGCAGGCGCAGTAGAAGCGTATATTCATGAGACCCTTGCACCATTGGTAATCGGTGAGAATCCATTGCGCATTGAGTATATGGCCCGCAAAGTGGAGGGCTATCTCGGATGGCGCTCAACAGGCGCTGAGGCGCGGGGAAATTCTGCATTTGATATTGCGCTTTGGGATCTTTGGGGCAAGTCCACAGGCCAGCCAGTGGCGCAGCTATTAGGCGGTTTCACTCGTGATAGCATTCGTACTTACAACACTTGTGCAGGTAATGATTACATCAAGAATAATGAAGGCCAGACTACCAAGAATTACGGACTCGGTGCAGATGATCGATATGATGATCTGAATGGATTTTTGAATCGAGCGGACGATTTGGCTCAGTCTCTTCTGGAAGAAGGGATTACCGCAATGAAAATTTGGCCATTTGATGCAGCTGCAGAGGCTAATGAGGGATCGCATATCTCGGCTGAAGAATTGAAATTGGCGCTCTCGCCGTTTGAGAAAATTCGCCGCGCCGTTGGTGATCAAATGGATATCATGGTCGAATTCCATTCGATGTGGCAATTGACCCCTGCAATTCGCATTGCGCGGGCGCTTCAACCCTATCAGACCTATTGGCATGAAGACCCGATCCGAATGGATAATTTTGCAGCCCTTTCACGTTATGCTCAAGAAAGCCCCGCACCTGTTTGTGCCTCTGAAACGCTTAATGGAATCGGTGCATTTCGTGATCTTTTGGCCGCGCAGGCAGCAGGCGTCGTTATGTTGGATTTGTCATGGTGTGGCGGCTTGACTGCTGCGCGGAAAATCGCTGCGATGGCCGAGGCGGAGAAACTTCCAGTGGCACCGCACGATTGCACAGGACCTGTAGTTTTAGCCGCTTCCACGCATTTGTCGCTGTCTGCACCCAATGCCCTGATCCAAGAAAGCGTACGCGCCTTTTATAAGGGGTGGTATGCGGAAATTGTGACAGGGTTACCCGAAGTCAAAAATGGCCGAATTTCTGTTAGCCGCTCACCAGGTTTGGGCATGGAATTGATACCTGATCTTGATCGCGCTTTCACAACTGCGCGCCGTGTATCGCAATGAGGGATGACATGCGTGATCATTCACAGGCCATTACTGAGCTCAGCGCACTGTTGGGAGAACGCTTAGTTACTAGCGCAGCTGATTTGAACCTGCATGGTCAAAATGAGACCTATTATCCCAACACACCACCCGATGCCGTTGCCTATCCTGAGACGACCGAGGAAGTCTCTCAAATTCTCAAAATCTGCCACGCGCAAGAATGTCCCGTGGTAGCTTATGGCGCTGCATCGTCCCTGGAGGGGCAGCATCTCGCCGTTGCAGGTGGGATCAGCTTGGATATGTCGCGCATGGCGCGCGTGCTGTCCTTGGATGCTGAAGACTTGAAGGTGACTGTGCAGCCCGGCATCACGCGCAAATCCCTTAACGAGGAATTGCGCGCAACGGGTTTGTTTTTCTCGGTAGATCCTGGCGCAGATGCGTCAGTCGGGGGTATGGCCGCCACCCGCGCCTCTGGCACAACTGCAGTGCGATACGGAACGATGCGTGAGAATGTCCTTGCCCTTGAGGCGGTGATGGCAGACGGCACGATTATCCGCGCAGGTTCAGACGCGCGCAAATCCTCGACTGGCTACGACTTGGCCCATCTTTTGATCGGTTCGGAGGGAACGCTTGGGATCATCACTGAGTTGACCCTGAAATTGCACGGTGTGCCTGAAACAATTGCGGCTGCCACTTGCCGTTTTCCGAGCGTCGAGGATGCGGTCAATTGTGTCATTTTAACGATCCAGTCGGGTATTCCGATGGCGCGCATCGAATTGGTAGATGAGATGATGGTGCGTGGCTTTAACGCATATGCAAAATCAGATTTCACCGAAATACCGCATTTGTTTTTAGAATTTCACGGCACAGAGGCGGGTGTCAAAGAGCAGATGAGCTCTTTTGCGGATATCGCAAGCGAGTTTGGCTCAGATGGGTTTGAGACAGCCACTACCACTGAAGCGCGCAACGCCCTCTGGGCGATCCGCCACAATTCCCATTACGCCAGTGCGGCCTTAGGGCAGGGCGGCCATATTTGGCCCACAGATGTGTGCGTCCCGATCTCAAAATTGGCCGAGGCCGTGTTGCAGGCGCAACGCGATGCAAAGGCAATGGGGCTCACCGCAACGATTGTTGGCCATGTTGGCGATGGAAATTTCCACGCAGGCCTCAGTGTTGATCCGAATGACTCAGATGAAATGGAGCGGGCCGAAAAATTCACCACGGCCTTAGCTGAAACCGCGCTACGCTTGGGGGGCACTGTCTCGGGCGAGCATGGGATTGGCCTTGGCAAAGTCAAATTCATGAATGCTGAACATGGCGCGGCAGTGGCTTACATGCGGGCAATAAAAACGGCTTTTGATCCGAAAAATATTCTCAATCCGAACAAGATGTTTCCAGCGCATTAGGAAAGGGCAAGGCATGATTTCCACAAAAGATTTTGATCCAAAAGGAACTTATGTAGGCCGCGTCTGGCGACCTGATGTGGGGCCTGCGCTTGTTAGGCTTGACGGAGGGGATGTGCTTGATATCACGAGCCGCGCTTGTCCAACCATGCATGACCTTTTGGAAGGTGAGCACCCTGCGGCGACCGCCCGTGCTGCTAAGGGCGATGTGATATGTGGTCTTGATGATCTGGTTGAAAGCAGCCTTTCCGCTGCGCAAACAGGCGATGCCAATGCTTTGCGTTTTTTGGCCCCACCCGATTTGCAAGCGATTAAAGCGTCTGGCGTGACCTTCGCCGAAAGCATGGTCGAGCGTGTTATTGAGGAGCAGGCGGCAGGCAATGCCGATTTGGCTGACGGGATCCGCGCGCGCGTGAAAGCGGTGATTGGCGACAGCTTGTCCGGCATTGAGCCCGGATCAGAGGCGGCGATGAAGGTGAAATCGGTTCTCCAAGAAGAGGGGCTCTGGTCGCAATATCTTGAGGTGGGCATTGGCCCTGACGCGGAAGTCTTCACCAAATCCCAACCAATGGGATCGGTGGGCTACGGCGCTCTAGTTGGGCTGCATCCGATGTCCAGTTGGAATAACCCAGAGCCAGAAATTGTTTTGGCAATCAATTCTAAAGGTGTGATTGTAGGCGCTACGCTTGGTAATGATGTTAATCTTAGGGATGTAGAGGGGCGCTCTGCGCTTCTTTTGGGTAAAGCTAAAGACAATAATGCGTCTTGTTCAATTGGCCCATTCCTGCGCCTGTTTGATGACAGCTTCAGCCTTGATGATATTCGAGCGGCGGAGCTTTCCATGCGGGTTGTGGGCGAAGATGAATTCGTTCTTGAAGGGCATTCATCGATGACCAAGATCAGTCGCGACCCTGCCGATATTGTGGCGCAGACCATCGGGCGGCATCACCAATATCCTGATGGGTTTTTCTTGTTCTTAGGCACGATGTTTGCCCCTGTCAAAGATCGCGACGCAGTAGGTCAGGGCTTTACCCATCATGGTGGCGATGTGGTTACCATTACTGAAGCGCGGCTTGGATCGTTGCAAAACACTGTGCGACTGTCGACCGAATGCCCCGAATGGCGCTTTGGTATGGCGGCCTTGATGCGCAATTTGGCAGAGCGTAGATTGATTTAATGGGGTCGTCCTTCATCTCTTTGGGTGAGTGTATGGTTGAGCTGTCCGATCAGGGCGGTGGCCTCTATCGGCGCGGCTTTGCGGGGGATACGTTTAACACCGCATGGTATGCCCGCCGCATTTTGCCCGAGACATGGACTGTGTCTTATGGCAGTTGCATCGGTGCGGATGCAGCCTCGGGTGAGATGCGCGCCTTCATGGAGTCCGGTGGAATTGATACCAAGGCATTGCGCGTGATCCCCGATCAAACTGTTGGGCTTTACATGATAAGCCTGGATCAGGGCGAGCGCAGCTTTTCCTATTGGCGCAGCCAATCTGCCGCGCGCTGCCTCGCCGATGATCCCGTATGGCTTCAGGCCACTCTGGCCGGGTCCGGTGTGATATATTTCTCTGGCATCACCCTAGCAATCCTTTCGTCTGAGGGGCGCGCGGCCCTTTGCGCCGCATTGGCGGAGGCGCGTAGACAAGGGACCATGATCGCCTTTGATACGAACCTTCGCCCCCGTTTGTGGGAAGATCATGCGACTATGCAGGCAGGAATAATGGCTGGTGCAGCAGTGGCTGATATTATTTTGCCGTCTTTTGATGAAGAACAAATCTTGTTTGAGGGAGCGACAGCGTCAGACACGATTGCCCGCTACCGCGCAGCAGGGGCACATATCATCGCGCTTAAAGATGGCGCGGGCGATGTGCAATTGTGGGATGAAGCAGGCGGGGTGCGTGTCTTACCGTGTCGGCCCGTCGACCATGTGGTCGATAGTACCGCTGCGGGGGACAGTTTTGGCGCAGCTTTTGTAGCAAACGTAGCGCAGGGTTGCGCTTTGGAAGAGGCCGCATTAGCCGCGATGCAGCTTGCAGGTCAGGTTATCCAATATCGCGGAGCTTTGGTGCCACAGATTTTTGAGGGAGAAACGTAATGCATATTCTGATTATTGGCGGCGGCGGCGTCGTGGGACAAAAACTGGCGCGATCATTGGCCGCGCGCGGGCAGTTGCGCGGAAAAGAAATCCGTAAAATCACTTTGGCTGATATTGTTGACCCCGCAATGATAGAGGCCCCGTTCGACGTCGATTGCGTTTCCTGTGATATCAGTAATCCCGCTTCAGTGGCTGCCACGCTCGGAGCAGATGTGGATGTGATCTATCTACTCGCTGCCATTGTTTCTGCCCATGCAGAAGAGGATTTTGATGCTGGGTTGTCGATTAATTTAATGGGGACGCTCCACGTATTGCAGCGGGCGCGCGAGTTGCAGACTAAGCCGGTAGTGGTCTTTACCTCTTCTATTGCTGTTTATGGGGGTGAAGTGCCGGACCCGATTATGGATCACACTTTTCTAAATCCACAAACTTCATATGGTGCGCAAAAGGCGATGGGCGAATTGTTGGTGAATGATTTTAGCCGCAAAGGTTATATCGACGGTCGCGGCTTCCGCTTGCCTACCATATCGGTGCGGCCTGGCAAACCCAATCGCGCCGCGTCTAGCTTCATGTCATCGATTTTGCGCGAGCCGCTCAATGGGCAAGAGGCAATTTGCCCTGTTAGTGATGATTTCCCGCATTTCTATCTGTCGCCGCGCAAATGTGTCGAAAACCTTATTCGCGGAGCAGAGGTTAACGAGGAAGATCTCGGCCAAAACCGATGCATGATGATGCCCGGTAGAACTTGGACAATTCGTCAGATGATTGAAGCTTTGACAGTGGTCGCTGGACCGGAGCCAGCCAAGCTAATTAAATTTGAAGCGCAACCAATGATTGAAGAAATCTGTAAAGGATGGCGTTTTGATTTGCGCCCTGAAAAAGCTCTTAAACTTGGCTTAAGTGCAGATGAAAGTTTTGAGGATAATATCCGATATTATTTGGAAGACGATAAACCTGCAGCCTGACTTAGGTCGTATATCATCAAAAAACCCCCGTTT